>Ga0210085_1000100_pt1 | contig 37796 bp, 39 predicted proteins | sample China_Galinas_PW_5_FD_184866 | JGI IMG/M metagenome (GOLD analysis project Ga0210085, IMG submission 184866) | Wetland microbial communities from San Francisco Bay, California, USA, that impact long-term carbon sequestration - China_Galinas_PWC_D1... | ecosystem: Environmental > Aquatic > Marine...
CCTGAACCGGACAGCGCCCTCCTCATGGTCAACCACCGGTGACGGGTAGCCGAGCGCGCGGCGCTCGCCCGCACCGAGCCGCCACGGTTCGTGCGCGGCCCAGCCCGCGACCGCGGCCAGCTCGGGCAGGTAGCGGCGCACGTATTCGCCTTCCGGATCGAAGCGCTGCGCCTGGCGCAGCGGGTTGAGCACGCGGTTGGGCCTGGTGTCGTTGCCCGTCCCCGCCACCCACTGCCAGTTGCCGACGTTGTTGGCGAGGTCGGCGTCGGCCAGCAGCGCCGCGAAGTGAGCCGCGCCCAGCCGCCAATCCAGGTAGAGCGTCTTGGTCAGGAAGGAGGCGACGATCATCCGCGCGCGGTTGTGCATGAAGCCCTCGCGCTGCAGCTGGCGCATGCCGGCGTCGACGATCGGATAGCCGGTGCGGCCCTGCCGCCAGGCCTCGGTGAGGCGCGCACTGCGCCGCCAGCGATCACCGCGCCCGCGGTAGTCGGCGCGCGGCAGGTCGGGCCGCGCCGCCAGCACCTGGTGGTGGAAGTCGCGCCAGCAGAGCTGACGGGCGAACGCCCCGCCTCCGCCCCTTCCCTCAACCCGCGCCAGCACCGCCGCCGGGGAGAGACAGCCGAAGTGCAGGTCAGCGCTGATCCGCGAGGTGCCCTCGCCCGCGGCGAGGTCGTCGTGGCTCTCCTCATATCCAGCGAGGCCGCTGCGCAGCCAGCGCTCGAGCCGCTTGCGCGCCGCCGTCTCACCGCCCTTGGCCAGGTCCGGCGACGGCGTTCCCCGTGTCAGCCTGCCCAGCGCCGGGATCCGCCCGACCCGGACGCCAGGCGCCAGCACCAGCCGGCGCGGCGCCCGGAATTGCGTACACCGCGGCTGCTCCGACCAGGCGCGCCAGTAGGGAGTGAAGACCCGGTAGTGGTCGCCGCCGGTGGGCGTCAGCTCGCCGGGCTCGACCACGGTCACGCCGGGGTGCGCGCGGAGGCGCAGGCCCTGCCGCTCGCACGCATCGCGGAGCCGCTCGCGGCGCCGCCGCGCGTAGGCGCTGTAGTCGTCACTGAGGTGGATCGAGCCGGCGTCGCATTCCGTGGCAACCCGCAGCGCCTCCTCGACCGGGTCGCCGCGGCGCAGCACCAGCTGAGCGCCGCGCTCGCGCAGCGCACCGTCAAGGTCGCGCAGGCTGTCGAGCAGGAAGGCGACCCTATTCGGTGCGGCGCAATCGCCACCTAGCAACGCCCCGTCGAAGACGAAGAGCGGCGCAACGCGCTCCGCTTCGCGCGCGGCGGCGGCCAGCGCCGCCTGGTCGCGTACCCGCAGGTCACGCGTGAACAGAACTACGGCGCAGCTCACTCCGCGGCTTCCTCCGCCAGCGCCCGGCGCAGCGCCCCGTCGAAGGGCTCCGGCGAGATCCCGAACGGCTCGGCGCCCGAGGGGTCGGTGACCACGGTGCGAGTGGTCAGCCCCTCGACCAGCGGCCGCGCGACCTTGGTGTCGACCGGCGTCACCAGGCCGAGCCAGAGCGCGGAGAGCCAGGGCGTTATGAAGGGCACCGGCAACTTGCGCCGCGGCTGCAGCCCCATCGCCAGCGCCATGCGGTCGAGCATCGCGGCGTAGGTGAGCACGTCGGGGCCGCCGATCTGGACCTCGCGCCCCTTCGACTCGGGCACCTCGGGGGCGCGGCGCAGGTACTCGACCACGGCGTCGATCCCGATCGGCTGGGTGTCGGTCTTCAGCCAGGCCGGCGCGATCATCACCGGTAGCCGTTTCACCAGGTAGCGCAGCGTGCGGTAGGACTCGCTGCCGGCGCCGACGACCATCGCGGCACGGAAGTAGGTCAGCGGCGGACCGTGCGCGGCCAGCACGCGCGCGGTCTGGTGGCGGCTGCGCAGGTGCGCGGAGACATCCTCCTCCCCCAGCCCGCCGAGGTAGACGATCCGCTCGACTCCTTCGTCGCAGGCCATGCGGGCGAAGTTGCGCGCGCCGACCTCCTCCCGCGCCGCGTAGTCGCCACCACCTGCCATCGAATGGACGAGGTAGTAGGCGATCTCGACGTCCCGCCCGGCGCCGGTGAGGCTCTCCATCTCGGTGACATCGCCGACGTGGACCTCGAACCCGTCGCCCTCCAGCCCCTCCGCCTTCTCGCTGCTGCGCGCCAGGCAGCGCACCGGCGTGCCGGAATCGCGCATCGCCGCCGCCAACCTCGAGCCGACGAACCCGGTCGCTCCAGCTATCAGGACACGGCCACCGATCCACCTAGGCTACCGGCGGCGAAGCCGCTTTGGACTGGCCAGCCAACCAGTTAGCATTGACGCGATGGGTGAGCGCGACGAGACGAGGAGCGTCGAGGAGGAGCGCGTGCTCGAGCGCGAGCACTGGCTCGACGGCCCGCCCCACGAGCTGTTCGAGCGGATGCGCAGTGAGTGCCCGGTGCACTGGACCTCGGAGGTGACCGAGTTCCCCGCCGCGCGGGGCTTCTGGTCGGTGACAACCGCCGACGACGTGCACGCCGTGAGCCGCGACTGGCAGACCTACTCCTCCGAACTCGGCGGCGTCGTCGCGATCGACGAGGTCTTCCCGATCGAGCTGGCGCGGGCGATGTTCATCGGCATGGACCCGCCCAAGCACGACCGGCTCAAGGCCTTGTTCCAGGCCGGCTTCACGCCGAAGCGGATCGCGGCGCACGAGGAGGCGATCCGCGAGATCGTCGTCCGCACGCTCGACGGCCTCGAGGGGAGCGAGACCTGCGACCTGGTCAACGACGTCGCCCAGCCGGTCGTCTCGCGTGTGATCGGCAGCTTTATGGGCATCCCCGAGGATGACGACCGCGCCTGGGCCGAACTGATGAACTCGGCGCTCGCCGCGAGCGACCCCGACTACAGCCCGGACGGGGTCGAGGGCGTCGAGCAGGTGATCCAGAAGGCGATCGAGCAGATCTTCGCCCGCTGTGGCGCGATGATCGCCGAGCGGCGGGAGAACCCGACCGATGACCTGACCAGTGTTCTCGTCGACGCCGAGGTCGAAGGCGAGAAGCTGGAGGAACACGAGATCGTGATGGGCTTCTTCCTGCTCGTCGCCGCCGGCAACGACAGCACCCGCTCGACCTACGTCAGCGCGATGCGATCGCTGATCGAAGACCCCGACCAGCGCGGGCAGGTCGTCGAAGATCCCTCGCTGATCCCCGGCGTCGTCGAGGAGGCGCTGCGGATGTTCCCCGCCTTTGCCCACTTCCGCCGCACGGCAACGAAAGACACCGTGCTGGGCGGTCAGGAGATCAAGCAGGGCGAGAAGGTGGTCATGTGGTACGCCTCATCCAATCGCGACGCAACACGCTACGACGACCCCGACCGCTTCGACATCCACCGCAACCCCGATCACCAGGCCTTCGGCGCCGGTGGCCGTCACTTCTGCCTCGGCGCCGCCCTCGCCCGCCTCGAGCTGAAGATCCTGCTCGAGGAGACCCTGGCGCGCTACCCGAACATGACCCTCGACGGTGAGCCCGTCTGGGTCGAGTCCGCCTTTCTCAACCAGCTTAAAAGCCTCCCGGTCCGCCTCGCGGGGTAGGCGGCACACGGCGCGCATAGACTCGCCGAACCCGTGGAGAACCGCAACAACTCACCCCTGCCGTTCGATCAGGCGTACTACCCGGAGGGCACGCTCACGATCGGCTTCGAGAGCGAGCAGGTCACCTATACCGACCTCGACGTCGACCTCTTCAACAGCGGGATCAACCAGATCCTCTCCGTGGCCGCCCTGCGAGGCCACCGCCTGCTGCACTTCTCGATGGAGGACCTGCGCGACCGCGAGGGCGAGTGGTCGGCAGAGATGTCGGTCCTCGATCTGGATCCGGCCTGGGATCGCGCCGATCCGCTTCATGCCCACCGCCACCTGAAGGTCGTCGATCGGCTCGTCGTTCCCTTGGCGGATGTCCATCTCTTCGTCGTCCGCGGCGACGATATCCGCACCGAGCAGACCGCGAACATTGAGGCCCTGCAGTGGGCCGCCGGGCACGCCAAGCTGCTCGAGAGCGTCGAGGCCACGCTCTCGACGACCGACAAGTACGGGCCGATCGAGCGCAGCCCGCAGCTGCCCCACCCGATCACCTTCCCCGCCGAGACCCTGCCGGAGGCGCTCGAGGCGATCAGGCGGCTGCCCCGTGAGGAGCGGTACTTCGTGCTCAAGGATCGCTACGGCTACGGCTGCGGCGCCCAGATTCACCGGCTCGCCTTCGAGGAGCCCGGCCTGGAAGGGGAGGTCGCCGCCCGGCTCGAGGACTACGGCCAGGTCGTGATCCAGGAGTACCGCTCCGAGATCGCCGACGGTGATCTCGTCGTGACTTTCTTCGACGACGAGCTGATCGGCGCGCTGCGGCGGATCCCGCCCGACAGCGACTGGAAGACCAACGCGAGCGTCGGCGCCGCAGAGGTGGGCGTCACCCTGACGGCGGACCAGGAGTCGATCGCCCGAACACTCAAGCGCAGCTACCCCGAGTGCCGCCTGGCCTCCGTCGACATGCTCGAGTCCGGGCGGATACTCGAGATCAACGCCTTTCCCGGCGGAGAGGGCCTGCTGCGCAACTACGAGATCGTCCTCGGCGAGATCGTCATGGATCGCCTCGAGGCAGAGCTGCTGGGCTCGGGCGTGGGCGAGGTGGCGCCGGCGGCACTCACCTGGGAGGCCGAGAAGCCGCCGCTGTTCCCCACCGGGACGCGCTGGCCCGAGGTCGAAGAGCTGTATCCCGACTACGAGGGCGAGCGCGAGGTCTACGACGTCCTCAGCGGTGACAGCTACCGGCTCGACATCCACGACCTGATCGAGTTCGACCCCCGCAGCCCCGAGTACATCGTCTCGGTACCGCACGCCGGCGTCCTCGTCCCCGAGGACTTCCGGGACCGCTTCCGGCTGGGCGAGTCCGCCCTGCTCGAGATCGATCTGTACAGCGACCTCTGCTACGAGCAGGCCGACGGGATGCACGTCAGCTCGGAGCTGGCGCCGTTCTTCGTGGACATGAACCGGACCCGCGAAGGGGCGGAGGAGGGCGAGGTCCCACGCCACCTGACCAACGCAGCGCACGAGTACTACAACGTCCAGGACAGACTGATGCTGCGCGAGCCATACACCCCGGAGGAGGAGGAAGAGGTGCTCGGCTACTACGACCTCTACCACGGCCTGCTCGACCGGTTGATCGACCGCATGCGCCGGGAACGCGGCTACGCCCTGTTGTTCGACTGCCACTCGATGACCTCGACCGGGCTGGGCAGGGTCGAGGACGAGGGCCAGGACCGCCCCGACTTCGTCGTCGGGACCCTGGAGGGGAGCTCCGCCCACGCGGAGATAATCGACTCGTTCATGTCCACACTGCGCAGCGAGACCGACGTAAGCGGCCTCGGCCTGACGATCGATCGCGACGTTCCCTACTCGGGCGGCTTCATCACCCGCAGCCACCATGACCCCGACGATCACGTCCACGTGCTGCAGTTGGAGATCGCCATGGACGCCTACATGTACGAGGCCGTGGCGATGCCCCCGAAGCGCTACGCGATCAAGCGCCCCCGCCTACGCATCGTCCGCCGCGCCGTCCAGGCGGCTTTCCGCGCCGCCGCCGAGGCGGCCGAGCGGATCTACCACTAGCGAGCACGCCCAGAGAAGCTCACCCACGCACGGAAAGCGCTTTATCGAAGTCTTTGAGCAGGATGTCGACCAGCCGGGGATCGAATTCGCTGCCCCTGCCCTTCCTGATGACCTCGACGGTCTCCTCGACAGTGAGCGCCGGCCGGTAGTGACGGTCGCTGAGCAACGCATCGAAGACGTCGGCTATCGCAGTGATCCTCCCCTCGAGCGGGATCTCCTCACCGGCAAACCCCTGCGGATATCCGCTGCCGTCGTAACGCTCATGGTGCGTCAGCGCGATCGTGGCCGCGACGCGGAGCAGCTCGCTCTCGGAGCCGGCGAGGATCTCATGGCCGACCGTCGTGTGGCGCTTCATCTCCTCCCGCTCCTCGGGTGTAAGGGGGCCGGGCTTGCGAAGGATCTCGCTCGGCGTGGCGATCTTTCCGACATCGTGCATCGGCGCTGCCAATTGCAATAGATGGACCCGCTCGGAGTCGAGGCCGAGTTGACCTCCCAGGAAGGAGGCCACCCTGGCCATTCGGTTGACGTGCTTCCCGGTAGACAGATCGTGAAGCTCGATCGCCCTGGTGAGCCGTTCGACCGTCTCTTGACGAGATAGCCGCAGCTCGTCAATCGCCTGCTGCTGGGCGACTGCCAACTCGCCGTGCAATCGCAATGCATCTCTTTGGGCAGTGACGTCGGTGGAGATCCCGCATATCGCAGCCGCTTGCCCATCCTCGCCGAGAAGGGGGAACTTGACCGTCTGGAAGGTCCGCTCGACCCCCCCGACCCCAAGCGTTTCCTCCGCCTCGTAGGTGGTGCCTTTACTGAGGATCCCGCGATCGATGGCGCGAGTGCGTGCCAGTGCCTCGGGGGCCATGATCGCCTCGTCGGTCTTTCCGAGCAGCTGCCCCCTCTCCTGTCCCGCCACCTCGTCCGCCCGTGTGTTCGCGAGGATGTAGCGGAGGGCATCGTCCTTGACATAGACAGGCATCGGCGCCATGTCGATGATCGCCTTATGTTGCTCTTCGAGGTTGAGCCTGTGTGCGCTCTCGAAGTTTTCGAGTTCCCGCCGTCGCAGGGCATTCATCACCGTGATCAGCAACTGCCCCGGCCAGAACGGCTTGACCAGATAGCCGTGGACACCGCGACCGCCGAGCCCGAATGCCCGCCTTGCGACCTCTGGGTCGTCCTCCCCGGTAACCAGGACCACTGCGGTCTCGGGATGGTCTTCGGTGACTTCTTCGGCCAGAGCCAAGCCCGACCCGTCGAGCATCTGGATGTCGCACAGGGCGAGGTGAAAGGGAGTGGATGCAAGCTTCCTGTGAGCCTGAGCAACGCTGCCCGCGAACTCGCACCGATACTGCCCTCCCAGTGCGCAATCGACCAACCGCAGCATCTCGGGTTGGTCGTCCGTCACCAGGATGCGTACCAGGCCCGCGCGGGCCTGCACGGAATCACGCGGCGGCTTCGTCCCCGTCGGCTTGGTGGTCAATACTGGGCCTCTCCTAGTCGGGACCTAGTCAGCCATCAATGGACATGACTAGTCAGGTAGACCTTAGTTGCTCTGACCGCCAACTACAACAGTATTCCAGTGTGGTGCCCCTACCTACTGGCTAACTCCTTTGGGGGATATTCCCTGTGTTTCACACGTTCGGGGGGTTGTGCTGCCCGGTCAAAGCTCAGACAGTGCGGCAGCAGCTGAGGCGCAGCGGCGGTTCTGAAGCCCATCGCTGGGGCGCCCGGCGAGGTTGCCTCCCTGACCCCCTGGGTCTGCTCTCCCTGCCGGACCCAGGGGGCCGCAAAGAACGGTCGCCCTTCGGGTGAGCAGCACGAGTTCACGCCCATGCGGTCGCGGGTCTCCCCTGTGTGGTCGATACATCTTGAGAGATGACCACGATCAAGCCCTACCCGGGACCGATCGCCCCGCTGCGCTCGGAGCCGGACGTCGGCGCCCCGACGATCCTGGTCAAGGAACTCGAGCGGACGCCGCGCGAGCGCCGCCGCCTCTACGTCGACCTGCGCCTGAAACTGCTCTTCGTCATCGGGATCGGCCTCGCCTGGGCCGGCTTTTCCCTCTGGCTCTCACTTCCGTGGATCAACACGCTGGGCCAATCGATCACCATGCCCCTCGCGATCGCCGTGATCCTCGGCATCGCAATCATCCCCGGCTACCTCAACGCCAACCTGATCGCCTCGCTGCTGCTCGACCGCCCACCCCCACTGCGCTTCGATCTCGCCTTTCCCGATGCCACCGTGGTGATCGCCTGCTTCAACGAGGAGGAGACGATCGAGGAAACCCTCGACTACGTGGTCGAGCAGGACTACCCCGGCAGGCTCCGGATCCTGGTCGCCGACGACGGCTCGACCGATCGCACCGCCGAGCTGGCCCGCGCGCGTGCCGCGGCGAACCCCGTTGATGGCGACCGTCGACGCCGACACCCTGTTGATGCCCGCGGCGCTGAAGCGCGTGGTCGCCCGGCTGTTGATCTCCCCGCCCGACACGGTCGCGGTCGCCGGCGCGGTCTTCGTCCGCAACTCCCGCCGCAACTTCATCACCCGCGCCCAGGAGTGGGACTACTTCCTCGGGATCGCGTCGGTCAAGCGCCAGCAGGGCCTCTTCCAGGGGACGATGGTCGCTCAGGGCGCCTTCAGCGTCTACCGCACCGCGGCCCTGCAGGAGGTCGGCGGCTGGCCGGACCGCATCGGCGAGGACATCGTTCTCACCTGGGCGATGATGCGCAAGGGCGGCAGGGTTGGCTACGAGCGCACCGCGATCGCCTTCACCAGTGCACCGGAAGGCACCCGGGCATTCGCCCGCCAGCGCCGGCGCTGGGCGCGCGGGATGATCGAGGGGCTGCGCGAGCACGGCGGCGCCCTGCTCGTCGGAGGCCGGTCCAACGTCCATGCTGTGCTCGTCAACTTCGTCTTTCCCTACGTGGACGTCGTCTTCTCGATCGCATTCCCGATCGGGATCGTCCTGGCGCTGTTCGGCAACTTCGCGATCGTCGGGCCGATGACGCTCGCCGTTCTGCCGTTGAACGTGACGCTCTCGATGATCATGTTCCACCTCAGCAAGCAGTCCTTCGGCGAGGTCGGCCTCAGAGTCCGACAGAACCGGCTCGGCTACTTTGGCTACCTCTTCACCTACCAACTGTTCATGTCGCCGGTTTCCGTGGCCGGCTACGCGCAGGAGCTGTTTGGCGCCACACGCCGCTGGTAGCCCTTTGGTCTACCTGGCCGCGACGGGCGGTCGATGTGCTCCCTTGAGGAGGTCACGACCGGCTAAGAAGACCCTGACTAAAAGGGTCGCTAGAAACATGGTAGTTTTAGAAAAGTGCCTTGTACTCTGGGGGAATTGTCGCATATAGTATGCAACTCAGCGTGTCACCGGCCTGAAGTTGAGGGAGGATCTGGTGCCTACGCCTGATCCGCCCGCTGACGGAGAGAATGTGCAGATCGCTGCGGTTGGAGACTCTGATCCCCAGGCGGCGGTGCGCCTGCGGACGGCGCTTGAACGCTCGCGGCATCCGATGCTGATCGCCGACGACCAGCGACGCTGGGTCACCGGGAACGCCGCCGCATGTGACCTGTTGGGAATCGCCAGGGAGGAGATCCCCTGGCGCACGATGGACGATTTCACGGCTCCAAGCGAGCGCAAGAGGCTCGAAGAGCAATGGGGTGCCTTCTTGTCCAGCGGCGGAGCGGAGGGCTGGTATCAGTTGTACGTTCCAGACCGCGGACCGGTGCCCGTCGAGTTCAGCGCGACAGCCAACGTGCTGCCGGCACGCCACCTTTCCGTCTTCATCCCGCCTGATGAGGCATCCACCGCGGAGGCGAAGAGCCTCTCGGCTCGTGAAGCCACCTGGGCGCCGGTGGTCGTAGAGGGGCGCGGCCGGCTGCAACTCAGCGAGCGCGAGCGCGAAATCATGACCTTGGTCGCCTCCGGGCTCCAGAGCGGCGACATTGCGGAGCGCCTGTTTCTCTCCCCGGAGACGGTCAAGTCTCACGTTCACAATGCGCTGGGCAAGCTGGGAGCGCACACGCGGGCGCATGCCGTGGCAATCGCCTTGGTTACCGGGCAGATCACCTGGGAGGTATAGGGAAGAAGGGTCGGAATCACCAATACCGGGCCCGGTTCAGAATCAACAGCAGGCTACGGACGGACAAAAGGGGTGGGTCCGCCGCTCCGCCCTTGGTCGGACGAACCTATTCGCGCAACCGGCGAGACGCCCCCGGCAGGATTCGAACCTGCGACCCGCTGCTTAGAAGGCAGCCGCTCTGTCCACTGAGCTACGGGGGCGGGTGCGCCTAGCTTAGGGCTCTGGCAAGCCGCCTTGCGTAGGATCGCTTGCGATGCCAAGGGTCGACGCGGGAGGGACCGAGCTGCACTACGTCCGCCGTGGGACGGGCGAGCCGCTGCTGCTGATCCAGGGGATGAGCGCGACCCACATGGCCTGGGGGCGGCCGTTCCTCTCGCTGCTCGAGGGGAGCTTCGAGTGCATCGCCTTCGATAACCGCGGCATGGGGCGCTCCGGCCCGGCCCAGCTGCCGTTCACGATCGCCGACCTCGCCGCCGACACGGCGGCGCTGCTCGACGCGCTCGAGCTTGAGCGCGTCCACGTGCTCGGCATTTCGATGGGCGGCACGATCGCCCAGGAGCTGGCCCTCGCCCACCCCGGGCGGATCCGCACCCTCAGCCTCGGCGCCACCTGGTGCAGCAGCCCGAAGGGCGGCCTGATGTCGGCCGACGACCTGCGGATGCTGGGTGAAGCGTTGGCTTCCGGAGAGAGCGAACGCGTCTACCGCGCGATGTGGGAGATCAACCTCTCCCCCGGCTTCCGCGCCGACGACTCGCGCTTCGCCGCCTTCGCCGAGATGGCCTCGGCGCTGCCCGCGCCGCAGAAAGTGGTCCTGCAGCAGATGCAGGCCTGCATCGAACACGACGCCTGCGAGCGGCTGGGCCGGCTCGAGCCACCAACCCAGGTGATCCACGGCACCGCCGACCGCTTGATCGGGGTCGAGCGCGGGCTCGCACTCGCGGAGCGAATCGGGGTCGAGCCGCAGCTGCTGGAGGAGGTCGGCCACCTCTTCTGGTGGGAGCAGCCGCAGCACTCCGCGGACCTGGTCCGCGCCCACGCCCTCGCTCCGGCCTGAGACGTCAGCCCTTGCCGATGTCGGCACAGCTCTCGTCGAGCTCGCCTTCGACCTTGAAGACGTAGTCAGGCTGGGGCGTGATTTCGGGCTCTTCGACCTCGAGCTTCAGCGCTGGATCGCTCTTCACCCAGGCGTAGACGGGGTAGTAGTAGTCGGCCTCAGGCGAGTCCTGGGTCGCCTTGCTGGTGATCAGGTAGTCGTAGTCGCCTTCGTTGATCAGGCGGCGGAACTGGCGGCAGGTGTTCGCCAGGCGGTAGGTCCCGTTCGGCCCCTCGACGCCGATGTACTGGACGTAGTTGTCGACGCCCTTGCCGTAGAAGCCGTACTGGCCGAAGAAGATCTCGCCCGAGCCGGCCAGGCCGATGCGCTTGTCGTGCAGCTCGTTGGCGAAGGCGAATGCGTCCTGCGGGCCCCCTTCCTGGAGAAAGGGCGTCGTGCGCTGGTAGTGGTGGTCGTAGTACTGCACCTCCTGCGCCCGACCGAGGACCACGGCAAGCAGCAGGATCGCCCCTGCCACCGCTGCGACCTGGCCGCGGCCGGCGAGCCGCCGCCCGCGTAGCAGCCCGAGCCCCGCCGGCGCCCAGACCAGCGCCAGGGTGAGAAAGACGGTGCCGACGATGTAGTCCGGGTACCAGCGCGGCGTCGTCAGCACCGTGATCGCGTAGACGGCGACGAGGAAGAGCAGCGTCTGCCAGGCGCGGCTGTCGGGCGCCCGCAGCGGCCGCGCGATCGGCACCAGGGTCAGCGCCAGCAGCAGGCCCGGCATCAGGTAGCGGGTGTTGGTGAAGAACCCCGTCGGCGAGTTTTCCTGCCCGGCCGCGGTCAGCGGCGTGAAGACGTAGACGACCGCGGTCAACAGCGCCGCGGCAGCCACGACCCGCAAGACCTTGTTGCGCGAGCGCACGGCGATGAAGACCGCGGCGGCGACGGCGACGATCAGGATCAGTGGCCAAAGCGGCCCGAGCGCGTCGCCCAGGTCGGGGAAGAACCAGCGCCGGTAGATCGTCGGGTTGGTCAGGTAGTCGGCGACGGCGAAGCGCGGCCGCGGGTCGAGCGGCAACTGGTCAGGCCGGGGCAGTTTCAGCGGCCCGAATCCCGACTGCGGGATCGGGTTGCCGCCGGTGATGATCGCCGCCCGCACGTACCAGTAGCCGCCGACGACGAAGGCCGGGATGCCGATCGCCGCCGCGGTCACCAGCCTCCGCCCGGCGCCGCTGACGAAGACCATGCCCAGAGCGATCGCGCCGACCGGGGCCAGCAGCGGCAGCTTCACCGAGATCGCCAGCCCGGCCGCGACGCCAGCGAGGATCAGCGGCCCCTTGTCGAGCAGCGGTGCGTCCTGCTCGGGCGTGTCCTTGACCGCGGCGCCCTCTTTCGGCGCCCGCCGCTGGTGGCCGTTGATCAGGAAGGCCGCGAAGGCGAGCAGGAAGGCGAGGCCCATGATGTCGTTGCGCCCCTCGCCGGGCTGGGTCTCGATCATCACTCCGGCGGAGAAGACGAGTGCGCCGGCGACCATCGTCGCCGGGCCGACCTTGTAGGGGCGGCCGACGCACCACGCCGCGAGCAGCGCGATCGAGAGCCAGATCATGTTGATCAGCGGCGAGAGCCAGTCGGTCTTGAAAAGGACGATGCCGCCGGCATGGACGAGCTCGGAAGTGCCGGGGTAGAACCAGGCGGCAAGCCGCAGCGGGTCGGTGAAATGCAGCGGCAGGGTCGTCCCCTCCTGCGCGATCCGGCCCGAGAAGGGCATGTGGTACCAGGTCGTGTCGCCGCCGAACATGCCGTGGTCGAGCGCCAGCTGCGAGGGGAAGGTCCACTCGGCGACCGCCCAGGAGGCGACGCCGAGCGCGATCAGCAGCGCCGCGGTCTGGACCTGCGGCGCGCTCACTTCGCGGTCCTGTGCCGGCGCCATCGTCCAGCCGGTCGCCGCCGCGATCAGCCCGACCGCGATGCAGACGACGATCGTCCAGCCGAGCGTGAGGATCTCGAGCGAGCCGAGCAGCTCCAACGCCAGCACGAGCAGGGCCACGGCGAGGGTCGCGTCCGCGAGGCGGGCGAGCGCACCGGAGAACTCGGGCACGATCCAGCGTCGCAGCCAGTAGCCGCCGAGGGCGAGCGCGGAGACGATGCCGATCGTCGCCAGACAGCCGGCGATGTAGGAGCCCAGGGTTGGGGTCACGGTCGCGGGATGCTATTCGCCGAGCGGGGCGGGCCGCTACTCGGCGGCGGCGGCGGGGATGCGGCAGGAGACGCCGGTGCCGGCCAGCCCGCAGTAGCCGTCGGGGACCTTGTGCAGGTACTGCTGGTGATAGTCCTCGGCGTAGTAGAACGGGCCGGCGGGCTCGACCTCCGTCGTGACCGGCTCGTGCCCTGCGGCCCGCAGCGCCTCGTCGTAAGCGGCCCGAGCCATCTCCGCCGCCGCCTTCTGTGCGTCGCCGGCAAAGTAGATACCGGAGCGGTACTGGGTGCCGACGTCGTTGCCCTGGCGCATCCCCTGAGTCGGGTCGTGCTCCTCGAAGAAAACCCTGAGCAGGCTCGTGTAGGAGATCGTAGCCGGGTCGAAGGCGACGAGCACCGCCTCGGCGTGGCCGGTCCGCCCCGAGCAGACCTCCTCGTAGGTCGGGTTCGGCGTGGTCCCGTTCATGTATCCGACCGCGGTCGTGCAGACACCGTCAAGGACCCAGAAGAGCCGCTCTGCGCCCCAGAAACAGCCGAGCGCGAAGTAGGCGACTTCGACCCCATCCGGAAACGGCGGCTTCAGCGGCGCATCGAGCACAGCGTGGCGCTCGGGCACCTCGAAGGCCGGCTCGCTGCGGCCCGGCAGCGCTTCCTCGGGCGCGGGCATCTCAGCGTTCTTGCGGCCGAAGAGCATCGTCCCTACAAGGTAGCGTTCGGGCATCGGCTGCCTCGCCCTACTCTTCGCCCTGATCTCGCCGCGGCTGGCGCTGTTCGCGATCTTCCTCTTCAGCGACCTGCTCAGCCGCTCCTTCGACAGCTGGATCCTGCCCTTCCTCGGCTTCTTCCTGCTGCCCTGGACGACGTTGGCCTACGCGCTGATGTGGTCCTTCGACGACGGCGTCACCGGCTTCGCCTGGTTCGTCGTCGTATTCGCCTTCCTCGTCGACATCGGCGCCTTCGCCGGCGGCGGCCGGCGGCGGGCCGAGACCCGTTAGTTCTTCGCCGGCGAAGAACTAGCGCCGGTCGGCCTCGTCGAGCGGGTAGGCGAGCCGCACGTGGTCCTTGGCCAGGACGATGAAGTTGCGCCGCTCGGTCTCGCCGCCGCCGAGCGGCGAGATCTCGACGTCGACCAGCGGGATGAAGGCGACGTCACCGCGGTTGACGGCGTCCGAGAAACGGCTCTGGTAGCCCTCGGGCGGCAGCGTCACATCACCGATCACGAGGCTGCGATCGGTCTCGAAGACCACCCGTTCACGGCGGCGGGGAGTGGCGGGGGATTGCTCCTCCATGCCGTCGCTATCGGTCGTTTCCGGGCGATCGCTTGAGTGGATAAGCGTCCAGGCGCCCCGGCAGGACGACCGTCACGTTGCCCGGCAGCGCCGTAATCGCCCGCGCCGGTCGCCATCGGCTCATCGCAACGACTCTAATCGGGGCGCCCGGATTCGAACCGAGGACCTCGGCCACCCAAAGGCCGCGCGCTACCAGGCTGCGCCACGCCCCGCTTGCGCCAGTGTAGAGCCGAAACGGGCCCCGTCGGGACGAGAGTGCGATTTGGCGTCCAATGCCTGTGTGAATGCAGCCTCACCGGGCCGGCCACTAAACCGTTAGCGTGCCGCCCGCGATGGCCGACGTGCGCCCGATCTACGCGACTCACTACGACCTCGGCGTGGCCGGGTCGCTGCAGGACGTGGCGGCGCCGCCCTATGACGTGATCGACGCAGCGATGCGGGCGGAGCTGCTGGAGCGCTCGCCCCACAACGCGGTCGCGATCGACCTGCCGAAACCGTACGGCGAGACCGGGCCGCAGCAGACCGAGGACGACCCCTACGAGCGCGCCGCCGGGCTGATCGGCGAGTGGCGCGAGGCCGGAGCGCTGGTGTCCGATTCCGAGCCGGCGATCTGGGCGATGACCCAGGACTACACCGGACCCGACGGGACACCGCGCACCCGGCACGGCATCCTCGCCCGCGTCCGGGTCGAGGACTTCTCCGCGGGCCAGGTCCTCCCCCACGAGCGCACGCTGCCGGGGCCGAAGAAAGACCGCCTCGACCTCACCCACGCGACCAAGCACAACCTCTCGCCGATTTTCTCGCTCAGCACCGCGGACGCGTGGCCGCTCGTCGAACCCGCGATCGAGGGCTCCGAGCCCTGGGGCGAAGCGACCGACGAAGGCGGCACCGTCACCCGGGTATGGCGCGTCGGCGACCCGACTGTCCACGCCGCCGTCACCGAGCTACTCGGTGGCGCCCAGCTGCTGATTGCCGACGGCCACCACCGCTACGAGACCGCGATCGCCTACCGCGACGAGGTCGGTGGCGAGGGCGACCACAACTACACCTTGATGGCACTGACGGGGCTCGACGACCCCGGCCTCACCGTCTTCCCCACCCACCGCCTGCTCTCCGGCCTGGCCGGCGACCCCGAGCGCCAGCGCCACCTCGGCGAGGGACTGCGCGAGCTCTTCGACGCGACCGAGGTGCCGCTCGAGCAGCTCGACCCGCTGGGCGAGGAGGGCGCCGGCGTCTTCGGCCTCTACGACTCCTTCCACAAGAAGGCCTTTCGCCTGCGCCTCACCGACAGCGCGATCGCCGCACTCGACGAGCAGCTCGCCGGCAAACCCGAGGCCTACCGCCGCCTCGACGCCGCCATCCTCGAGACGCTCGTGCTCAAGGGCATCGCCGGGCTGAGCGATGAAGACATCCTCGCCAAGCGCGGGCTCGGCTACTCGAAAAGCGTCGAGGACTCGCTCGCCCTGCTCGAGGACGGCACCTACGACGTCGCCTTCATCCTCCGCCCGATCCCCGTCGACCAAGTGAAGGCGATTTGCGAAAGCGACGAGAACATGCCGCCAAAGTCGACCTACTTCTTCCCCAAGGTGCTCACAGGGCTGGTCTTCAACCCGGTCGGTTGACGCTGACGGCGTAGGATCAGGCCACCGTGGTCAAGATCTACACCAAGAAGGGCGACGACGGCAGCACCTCGCTCTGGTACGGCGGCCGTGTGCCCAAGCACCACGGCCGCACCGAGGCCTACGGGGCGCTCGACGAAGCCTGCTCGCAGCTGGGGGTCGCCCGCGCCCTCTCCGACTCCGAGCTGGCCGCCGACATCCTCCGCCTGCAGGACGACATCTTCGTCGCGGGCGCCGAGCTGGCGACCGCGCCCGAGGCAAGCGAACGACTCGAAGACGGCGTCAGCCGCACGACCGAGGAGATGGTCACCGAGCTGGAGCAGGCGATCGACCGCTACATGGACCAGGTTGAACTGCCACCGCGGTTTGTTATTCCCGGCGGCAACCAGCTCTCCGCTCAGCTCGACGTCGCCCGCACGACGATCCGTCGCGCCGAGCGCCGCATCAGCGCCCTCAACGAAGAAGGCGAGCTGGCCGGCGAGACCGTGATCCACTTCGTCAACCGCGCCTCCGACCTCGCCTACGCGATGGCCCGCTGCGCCGATGTCGACGACCCGGCCCTGTTCGAGGGCCGGCGAAAGACCTGAGCCGGTGAAGGTCGTCGCCCGCCGCCGCGAGGGCTTCGTCCACGACGTCGAGATCGAAGACGGTGCCCACACCCTCGTCGTCGACGAGCCCGAGGCCGCCGGCGGCACCGACGCCGGCCCCGCCCCCACCCGCCTGCTCGCCGCCGGGCTGGCGAGCTGCATCGCGGTCACGATGGAGATGTACGCGCAGCGTAAGGAGTGGGAGATCGGCGCTGTCGAGGTCGAGGTGAACGTCTCCTACGAGAAGTTCGCGCCGAGCTCGTTTGCGGCGACGATCCGCCTGCCCGCCGGCCTCAGCGACGAGCAGCGCGAGCGGCTGCTTGTGGTCGCCCGCAAGTGCCCCGTGCACAGGGTCGTCGCCACGGCGACGCCGGTCTCGGTCTCCGACGAGATCGAGGAGCTCTAGTTGGACCTCGGGCTGCGGGGACGCGCCTGCGTCGTCACCGGCGCCAGCCGCGGCATCGGCCGCGAGACCGCCCGCCTGCTCTGCGCCGAGGGCGCGAGCGTGCTGCTGGTAGGGCGTGATGAGGGACGACTCGCGGCCGCGGTCGAGGGGGCGAGCGCTGCCGGCGCCGAGGCCGGCGGCCGGGCCGGGTCCCTGGCGCAGGACGTGACCGCGGAGGACGCCGGCGAACGCATGCTGGGGGCCGCGACCGAGCGCTTCGGCGCGCTCGACGTGCTGGTCAACAACGCCGGCGCGGCGCAGTGGCGGGACCTCGACGAGGTGCCCGACGAGGACTGGCGCGCCCAGTACGAGCTCAACGTGATGGCGCCGCTGCGGGCGATGCGCGCCGCTGCGCCGGCGATGGTCGAGCGCGGCTGGGGGCGGGTCGTCAACGTCTGCTCGACCGCGGGCAAGCGGCCCTCGGCGGCGATGCCCGAGTACTCGGTGGCGAAGGCGGCCGAGCTCTCGCTCTCGCGCCTCTTCGCCGACCGCTACGCGAAGCGGGGCGTGCTCGTCAACGCGATCTGCCCCGGCCCGGTCGAAGCGGAGCTGTGGATGGAGCCGGGCGGCCTGCTCGACCAATCACAACGGATGTCCGGAGCCGAAACTCGCGAGCAGGCGCTCGAGACCGCCGGCGGCAAGCGCCCGATCGGCCGACTCGCCGCGGTCGGCGAGATCGCCGCGGCAATCGTCTTCCTCTGCTCCGAGCGCGCCTCCTACGTCAGCGGCGCCGCCTGGTCGGTCGACGGCGGCACCGTCCAGGTGATCGTCTGACCGACGCGGCGGTGCTGCTGCCGCTCTATGGCTGGCCCGAGGAGCCGGGGCTGGTCTTCACCGAGCGGCGCGCCGACATGCGCCGCCACGCCGGCGAGATCTCATTTCCGGGCGGGCGCCGCGACGACGCCGATGCCGACCTCGCCGCGACCGCGCTGCGCGAGGCGCAGGAGGAGATCGGTCTCGACCCCGCCCGGGTCGAGCTCGGTGAGCAGCTCGCCACCGCCGGCACCTTCGTCACCGGCTACCGCATCCACCCCTTCGTCGGCCGTATTCCCCGTCCGGGGCAGCTCGACCTCGAGCCCAACCCGGCCGAGGTCGAGACCGTGCTCACCTTCTCGCTCGAGCTGCTCCACGACGGATACGCGATGCGCCGCCTGGTCCGCCGCGGCGTCCCGATCCACACCCCGACCTACGAGGTCGAGGGCCACATGATCTGGGGAGCGACCGCGCGGATCCTCGGCGACTTCCTCGAGCGGCTCGGCTAGGCCGCCTTGTCCGGTTGCGGGACGATGCGGATGTAGGGACGGGGCTCCTCCCAGCCGTCAGGGTACTTTTCCTTCGCTTCGTCGTTGGAGACCGAGCCGGAGATGATCACGTCGTCGCCCTGCTGCCACTGCGCCGGCGTCGCGACTTTGTGGTTCGCCGTGAGCTGCAGCGAGTCGACCACGCGCAGGACCTCGTCGAAGTTGCGCCCGGTCGTCATCGGGTAGACAAGGATCAGTTTGATCTTCTTGTCCGGGCCGATCACGAAGACATTGCGCACCGTCTGGTTGTCGGCCGGGGTGCGCTCGCCGGGGTCGCCGGAGACATCGGCCGGCAGCATCCCGTAGGCCTTCGAGATCTCGAAGGCGGCGTCGCTGATGATCGGGTAGTTCGGCGCCGTGCCCTGGGTCTCGGCGATGTCCTTCGCCCAGTCCTCGTGGTTGTCGAGCGGGTCGACCGAGAGGCCGACGATCTTCACGCCGCGCTTTGCGAACTCGGGCTCGATGCTCGCCATGTAGCCGAGCTCGGTCGTGCAGACCGGGGTGAAGTCCTTCGGGTGCGAGAACAGGACGGCCCAGGAGTCGCCGATCCAGTCGTGAAACTTGATCGGGCCCTCGGTCGTCTCGGCCTCGAAGTCGGGTGCTACGTCACCAAGCTGCAGCGCCATCTGATCGGCTCCTCTCGGGGGTATGCTCGCTTCTCAGCGATTGACCTTAATTCCTATCCGAGTTTAGCTATATCGACTTCCCGGTCGGCGACGGTGACCGGGATGCGCCAGCGCTTGCCAGCGGCGCGGACGATCGCGCTGCCCTGCTCCAGCAATCCGCCGTCAACGCTGCCGCTCGCCTCATAGACGAAACGGCGCAGTGGCGTTTCGACCAGCCGCTCGAGCAGCGCTTCCAGCCGGTCGCCGTGAATCTCCGCCAGGTTCTCGGCCGGGCCGCTCGCCGAGCCCAGCAGCCAGTAGGCGGCGGCGACGTCGCTGACCAGATCCAACACCGTTCCCGGCAGCGCCGGGTCGGCGAGCGCCGGCTCGATCCCGGCGGACTCGATCGCCGCCAGGCCCTGCTCCCGCCGGCTCGTTCCGCGCACCTGCCAGCCCTGCGCCAGCAGCCGGCCGCCGAGCTCGCGCCCGCGGCAGCCGCAGCCGACGATCAGCGCCCGCGCCAACGCCGCCGGCCCTCAGGCCCCGAAGGGGTCGCCGCGGCGGAGCCGCTCCAGCTCCTCCTCTTCGACCTCTACCCGGATCCCCTGCTCATCGATCTCCGGGGCGCCGCGGCGGCGGCGCATCTCGTTCTGCGCCTCGAGCATCTGGCGCACGTCATCGAGCTCGTTCTGCGCCTCGACTTCGGGGCTGCGAATCGGCTTCCAGTCGACCAGGTCCGCAGTGCTGCCTTTGTAGAAGTGGCCGATCAGCATGAGCACGCCGACGATCGCGGCGAGCATGCCGAGCGTGAGCAGGGCGAATCCCATGCGCCTGAGGATACGCCGCCCACGCGCGTCGCCTTTAATGCCCGTGTATGCCCGATGCCTTCATAGTCGAGGCGCTGCGCACGCCGATGGGCGGCTACCGCGGCGCCCTCTCCGGCGTCCGCCCCGACGACCTCGCCGCGCACGTGATCGGTGCGACCGTCGAGCGCAGCGGCGTCGACCCAACCGAGATCGTCGATGTCTACTTCGGCGCCGCCAACCAATCCGGCGAGGACAATCGCGACGTCGCCCGCATGGCGTCGCTGCTCGCCGGCCTGCCCGAGAGCGTCCCGGGCGCCACGGTCAACCGGCTCTGCGCCTCGGGCCTGGAGGCGGTCAACTGCGCCGCCCGCGCGGTCAGGCTCGGCGAGGGCGACTTCTACCTGGCCGGCGGGGTCGAGTCGATGAGCCGCGCGCCCTGGGTGGTCGGCAAGCCGGAGCGCGGCCTGCCCCGCGGGGAGCAGACGATGCACGACACGACGCTCGGCTGGCGCTTCGTCAACCCGCGCATGGCCGAGCTCGGCGTCTCGACCGAGTCGATGGGCGAGACCGGCGAGAACGTGGCCGAGCGCTACGGGGTCGGCCGCGAGGATCAGGACGCCTTCGCCCTGCGCAGTCACCAGCGCGCCGTCGCCGCCGCCGAGGCCGGGCGCTTCGCCGAGGAGATCGTCCCGGTCGAGGCGCCGAAGGGCCGCCGCGAGACCGTCCTGGTCGAGGCCGACGAGGGCCCACGGCCCGACGCCTCGCTGGAGAAGATGGCGGCGCTGCGGCCTGTCTTCCGCGAGGGCGGCACGGTCACCGCCGGGAACGCCTCGACTCTCAACGACGGCGCCGCCTGCCTGCTGGTCGCCTCTGAGGCCGGGGTCGAGAAGCTCGGCGCCGAGCCGCTCGCCCGCGTCGTCGCGAGTGGCGTCGCCGGCGTCGACCCCGCCTACATGGGCATCGGCCCCGCCGTAGCCGTGCCCCGTGCGCTGGCCGCCGCCGGCCTCGAGCTCGACCAGATCGACGTGATCGAGCTCAACGAGGCCTTCGCCTCGCAGGTGCTCGCCTGCGCCCTCGAGCTCGGCATCGATGAAGAGCGCCTCAACGTCAACGGCGGCGCGATCGCGCTCGGCCATCCGCTCGGCTGCTCCGGCGCCCGCCTCGCCGGCACCCTGGTCCGCGAGCTGCGCCGCCGCGGCGGCCGCTACGGGATCGCGACGATGTGCGTCGGCGTCGGCCAGGGCCTGGCCACCGTCTTCGAGGCCGTCTGACGCCCCTCGCCGCGGATGTGGAGTCTCTTGGGGGGTCTATTGGCCCCTCAATCCTTCCGGTAGCCTCGCGCGGCGATGACCGAAGGGCCGAAAGAGTTGGCGAGCGTCGACGGGACGGTGACGCCGACCGCCGAGGCGATGGTGCCGATGAAGGACGACGGCCTCTACCGCGGGGACGGCGCCTTCGAGGTGATCCGGCTGTATGCGGGTAGGCCGTTCGCGCTCGACGACCACCTCGACCGACTCGGGCGCTCCGCCGCCGCGATCGAGCTCTCCTTCGACCGGGCGGCGCTGGAGCGCGAGATCGACGCGCTGCTCGCCGAAGCCGGCGAGCCCGACGGTCAGCTGCGCCTGATTGTCACCCGCGGCGGCCGCCGCATCGCAGCGGTCGAGCCGATCCCCGCGCACGCCGAGAGCCTCGCCGTCGCCACCGTCACCTACTCCCCCAGCGTGATCCTCAACGGGGTCAAGTCGCTCTCCTACGCTGCGAACATGCAGGCGACCCGCCTGGCCAAGGCGCAGGGCGTAGACGAGGCGGTCCTCGTCACCCCCGACGGCACGGTGCTCGAGCCGCCGACCTCGGCGATCTTCTGGGTCTCCCCGCAGGGCGGCCTGCGCACACCGGCGCTCGACAACGGCGTGCTCGAGTCGATCACCCGCGACCGCCTGATCAAGGCCCTGCACGTCGAGCAGGGTGTCTGGCCGGTCGCCGACCTGCGCGCCGCGCAGGAGGCCTTCCTCGCCTCGACCACGCGCGAGATCCAGGCCGTCGCCGCGATCGACGGCAAGGCCCTGCCCGAGTGCCCCGGCCCGCGCACGCGCGAGGCCCAGGATGCCTTCGCCGCGACCCTGGGGCGCGAGCTGTGACTTCGAACCGGCAACCGAGAAAGCGGTGGTGAGATGGACTTCCAGCTGAGTGACGAGCAGCGCCTGATCTCCGAATCCGCGCGGGAATTCGCCGACAAGGAGATCCTGCCGCGAGTCAAGGAGAACGATCGTGCCGGCCGCTTCGACCGCGAGCTGGCGAGCAAGCTGGGCGAGGTCGGCTACCTCGGCGCCCCGGTGGCCGAGGAGTACGGCGGCCGCGGTCTCGACTACCTCGGCTACGGCCTGGTCGTCGAGCAGGTCGGCCGCGCCGACTCCTCCGCCCGCACCGTCGTCTCCGTGCAGACCTCGCTCGTCGCCGGCTCGATCGAGAAGTGGGGCAGCGAGGAGCAGAAGCGGAAATGGCTGCCGCGGCTCTGCTCGGGCGAGGCGCTCGGCTGCTTCGGCCTGACCGAGCCCGACACCGGCTCCGACGCCGCCAACCTGCGCACACGGGCGACCAAGACCGACTCGGGCTGGTCGATCAGCGGCCAGAAGATGTGGATCTCGCTCGGCAACTTCGCCGAGCTGGCGCTGGTCTTCGCCCAGACCGACCCGGAGAAGAAGCACCGCGGGCTCGCCTGCTTCCTCGTGCCGACCGCCGCCGACGGCTTCACCACGCAGGAGATCCACGGCAAGCTCGGCCTGCGCTCCTCTGACACGGCGGAGCTCTCGCTCGACGGCGTCGAGGTCGGCGAGGACGCCATGTTGGGGGCAGTGGGCGACGGCTTCAAGGTCGCGATGAGCGCCCTCGACAACGGCCGCTACAGCGTCGCCGCCGGCTGCGTCGGGATCTGCGACGGCTGCGTCGACGCCTCGGTCTCCTACGCGAAAGAGCGCAAGCAGTTCGGCGTGCCGCTTGCCCGCTTCCAGCTGGTCCAGGAGATGATCGCCGACATGATCGTCAAACGCGACGCGGCGCGGATGCTGGTCTACCGCGCCGGCGCGCTCAAGGACGAAGGAAAGCCGAACACGACCGAGACCTCGGTGGCCAAGCTCTACGCGACCGAGTCGGCGGTCGAGTGCGCCAACCTGGCGATCCAGGTGCACGGCGGCGCCGGCTATGTCGACGACTACCCGGTCGAGCGCTACCTGCGCGACGCCCGCGTGACGACCCTCTACGAGGGCACCTCGCAGATCCAGAAGCTGATCATCGGCCGCGGCGCGACCGGGATCAACGCGATGATGCCCCTGGAGGCAGAGTGAACAGACGTCATCTGATCCTTCGTGAAGTGAACGGAGCCGACCAGTCGTGGCCGGCCGAATAGGCTGCCGGTGAGCGACTTGGTCGAGAGCTCGCGCGACGGCCGTGTCGCGCTGCTGCGGCTCAACCGGCCCGAGGCGCGCAACGCGCTCTCGCCGGAGGTGATGGAGCGCCTCGCCGCCGAGCTCGAGCGGCTCGACCCGGACCCCGAGGTGCGCTGCATCGTGATCGCTGGCTCCGAGCAGGTCTTCGCCGCCGGCGCCGACATCAAGGCGCTGAGCGAACGTAGCTTCGCCGAGGCGCTCAGCCACCCCGCCGCCTCCTTCTGGCGCCGCGTCGCCGCAGTCAAGACGCCGCTGGTCGCCGCCGTCTCGGGCTTCGCGCTCGGCGGCGGCTGCGAGCTGGCGCTGGCCTGCGACATGATCGTCGCCTCCGAGACGGCCCGCTTCGGCCAGCCCGAGATCACCCTGGGGATCATTCCCGGCGGCGGCGGCACGCAGCGGCTCGCGCGCGTGCTGGGCAAGCAGCTGGCGATGGAGTACGTCCTCACCGGACGCCAGTTCGATGCCGACATGGCGCTGAAGATGGGCCTGGTCAACAAGGTCGCGAAGAAGAATCGCTGGCTGGAGGAGGCGACGGAGCTGGCCCGCACCGTCGCCGAACGGCCGCCGATCGCCGCCCGGCTCGGCAAGCAGGCCGTGCTGACGGCCGAGGAGACGGCGCTCGCTGCCGGCCTCGAGAACGAGCGGCGGCTCTACGAGATCGCAATGGCGACCGAGGACCGGGTCGAGGGCATGCAGGCCTTCCTCGAAAAGCGAGAGCCGAAGTTCGAGGGAAGGTGAGCATCGAGAGGGTCGGCGTGGTCGGCGCCGGCACGATGGGTGCCGGCATCGCCCAGATCGCGGCGCTGGGCGGCTACGAGACGCGTCTGCACGACCCCGTCCCGGCAGCGCTGGAGGATGGCCTCGAGCGCCTTCGCGGGGCGCTGACAAAGGGTGCCCAGAAGGGGCGCTGGAGCGAAGCGGAGGCCGAGGCCGCCGGCGCCCGCACGGGCGCCGCCGCCAGCCTCGACGACCTCGCCGAATGCGACCTCGTCGTCGAGGCCGCACCTGAGGACCTGGGGCTGAAGCGAGAGCTGTTCGCCGCGTTGGCCGCGGCCTGCGGCCCGAAGGCGATCCTCGCCAGCAACACCTCCTCGCTGCCGGTGAGCGCGATCGCGGCCCTGGTTCCAGTGCCCGAGCGCGTCGTCGGCATGCACTTCTTCAACCCGCCGGTGCTGATGAAGCTGGTCGAGATCGTCGCCACCGACCGCTCCGCAGCGGCGGCCCTGAAGGCGACGACCGAGGCCGGGCGGCGGATGGGCCGGACGCCGATCCGCGCCAAGGACAGCCCCGGCTTCATCGCCAACCGCCTCGCCCGGCCCTTCGGGCTCGAGTCGCTGCGCATGCTCGCCGAGGGGATCGCCGACGCGGCAACGATCGACCGCGTCATCCGCCTCGGCGGCGGCTTCCGCATGGGCCCCTTCGAGCTGATCGACCTGATCGGCCTCGACGTCAACCTCAGCGTCGCCCACTCCTTCTACGACCAGGGGGGCGAGCCGGAGCGCTGGCGGCCCAGCCCGATTCAGGAGCGGATGGTCAGCGAAGGCCTGCGCGGACGCAAGAGCGGCAAGGGCTTTTACACCTACGGCGACGGCCCCCACCGGCCGGCAGATCCCGAGCTCGGCATCGCCGCGCCGACGCTCGTCCCGGCCGAGCTGGCGAAAATCGACCCGGAGGCGGAGGCGATCTTGACCCGCCTGGTCGCGCAGATCGCCAACGAGGCCGCCTTCGCGCTCGAAGAGGAGGTCGGCGCGCCGCAGGACATGGACACGGCAATGCGGCTCGGCTTCAACTGGCCCCGCGGCCCGCTCGAGCTGACCGAGCTGATCGGTGTCGGGCGCGCCGCGACCCTGCTCGAAGGGCTGCGCGAGCAAAGCGGCGAGGCCTACCGTCCCGCCCCACGGCTGGCCGCGTCCGGAGCCCCGAGCCGATGAGCGAGCGCGATCTCGAACAGGCCAGCCGCGGGCTCGTCGCCGCCTTCGATCCGCCGCTGATCGAAAGTGCCCGCGGCCGCACGGTCTGGGACCTGCGCGACTACGAGTTCCTCGACGGCGAGCCGGCCGAGAGCGTCCACCCCGACCTCTGGCAGCAGAGCAAGCTGACCCGGATCGCCGGCCTCTTCGAGCTGGCGCCGGGCTTCTACCAGTTGCGCGGATTCGACCTCTCCAACATGCACGTGGTCGAGGGTGAGAAGGGGATCGTCGTGATCGACCCGCTGATCTCCGCCGAGACCGCAGCCGCGGCGCTGGCGCTCTACCGCGAGCACCGTGGCGAGCGTCCGGTCACCGGCCTGATCTACACCCACAGCCACGTCGACCACTTCGGCGGCGCCAAGGGTGTGATCTCCACCGAGGACGTCGAGGCCGGACGCGTGCCGGTCCTCGCGCCCAGCGGCTTCCTCGAGCACGCGGTCAGCGAGAACGTCTTCGCCGGCACCGCGATGGGGCGGCGCGCCGGCTATATGTACGGGGCGCTGCTCGAGCGCGGCCCCGAGGGGCAGGTCGGCGCCGGGCTCGGGCAGACCACGTCGCTGGGGACGATCACTCTGATCCCGCCCACGGTCGAGATCCGCGAGACCGGCCAGACGGAGTTCGTCGACGGCATCGAGATGAGCTTCCAGCTCACCCCGGGGACCGAGGCGCCGGCGGAGATGAACATCCACTTTCCCGCATCGCGGGTGCTCTGCGTCGCCGACAACGTCGCCCGCTCGATGCACAACATCCTCACCCTGCGCGGCGCCCTGGTTCGCGATCCCCGCGTCTGGGCCGGCTATCTGGACGAGACGATCGAGCTCTACGGCGGCGAATCCGAGGTCCTCTTCAGCGGCCACCACTGGGCCAGCTGGGGCCGCGAGGAGATCGTCGAGCTGCTCGAAAAGCAACGCGACCTCTACACCTACCTGCACGACCAGACCCTGCGGCTGCTGAACAAGGGGCACACCGGTGCCGAGATCGCCGAGCTGATCGAGTTGCCGCCGCGCCTCGCCGAGGAGTGGCACTGCCGCGAGTTCTACGGCTCGGTCAGCCACAACGTGAAGGCGATCTACCAGCGCTACATGGGCTGGTTCGACGGCAACCCGGCGACCCTCTGGCAGCACCCACCGCGCGAGCGCGCCCGCCGCTACGTCGAGTCGATGGGCGGCGCCGAGGCGGCGCTGGAGCGGGCGCGGCGGTCCTTCGAGCAGGGCGACTACCGCTGGGTCGCCGAGGTCGTCGACCACGTCGTCTTCGCCGAGCCGGAGAACGAGGCGGCGCGCGAGCTGCAGGCCGAAGCGCTCGAGCGGCTCGGCTTCGGCGCCGTCAACGCAACCTGGCGCAACTTCTACCTGATGGGTGCGAAGGAGCTGCGCGACGGAATCGGCGGCACGCCGACCTCGACCGCTCCTGCGGATGTCGTCGCCCACCTCTCCGTCAGCCAGCTGCTCGACGCGATGGCGATCCGCCTCGACGGGCCGCGCGCCTGGGACGCCGACCTGCGGATCGACTGGGCGATCGCCGACCCCGACGAAGCGCACGCGATCACGGTAAACCGCGGTGTCCTGCGCCACCGCCCCGGTCGCCATGACCCTCCGGCCGAAGCCGCGCTCCTGGTCGACCGCAGGGCGCTCGACCAGCTGCTGCTCAAAACCGCCGACATCGCCGAGCTCGCCGAGAGCGGCCGCCTGCGGGTCGAGGGCGACGGCGAGGAGATCGGCGAGCTGCTCGGCCTGCTCGACGAGCCCGACCCCCGCTTCCCGATCGTCACCCCGCGATTGGAGTAGCGAGGCGCCTCTTCGCGGCAACGCCGGAGGGGCGTCGGCTCGGCTTTCTGCTGTGATGCTACGCTGTCGCACATGGAGATCGGCGTTCGCGACTTGCGCAACCGGACCTCGAGCGTCATCGACGCAGTGAAGGCCGGCGAGCGCGTCACCTTGACCGTCAACGGTGAGCCGACCGCAGACATCGTCCCCCACGGTCGTCGCAGTCGCTGGCTCTCGGGGAACCGGCTGCGAGAGCAACTGGAGGACCGATCCGCGGATCCCGCGCTGCGGCGTGAGCTCGACGAGCTTGCCGGGCAGACTCTCGGCGAGCTTTGACCGAGTCGCCGGCCGGCCTCCTCGATACATCCGTCTTCATCGCCAAAGAGGACGGCAGGCCGCTCGGCAACTTGCCGGAGCGAGTCGCGGTCTCCGTCGTGACGATCGGAGAGCTTCAACTCGGCGTACTGAACGCCGGGGACGATACGGCCCGAACCCGCCGCGCGGAGACCCTGGCGCTGGCAAGGGCGGCCGACCCCATTCCGGTCAGCGAGCCGGTCATGGTTGCCTGGGCTCGCCTCGTCGCCGACTGCAAGGCGGCCGGCATCCACCGCACGGTTCGACTCACGGACGCTTTGATCGCTGCGACCGCCGTCGAGCATGGCCTGCCGGTCGTCAGCCAGGACGTCGACTTCGCCAAGATCGCTGACGCGCACTCGGCCTTGCGAGTGCTATCCGTCTGACCCCCAGGCTGCTCAGCCGCGGCTGAGGCGGAACATCTCCTCGTCGACGTAGCACCAGCTCCAGTCCTCGCCGGGCTCGGCCGAACGGGCGATCGGGTGGCCGGTCTCGCGTTGGTGGCCGGTCGCGTGCCTGCCCTCGGAGTTGTCGCAACAGCCGATGTGCCCGCAGCCCTGGCACATCCGCAGGTGAACCCACTGCGTTCCCTGCGCGAGGCACTCCTCGCACCCCTCGACCTCGGCCGGCAGGTCGAAATACTGGATCGAGTCGATGTGGCTGCAGGCGGGCATGGCCCGACTCTACCCACATCTGCAATTGTGCCGGTGATGAGCGGCCCGGACGTAGGTGGGGAGCCGATCACCGAGGAGGGGATCGCCGCCCTGCGCGAGGAAATCGAGCAGTTGGAAGGCCCTGGCCGCACCGAGATGGCGGCGCGGATCAAGGTTGCGCGCGAGATGGGCGACCTCAAGGAGAACGCCGAGTACCACATCGCCAAGGAGGACCAGGCGCATCTGGAGACCAAGATCAAGCGCCTGCGCGAACGGCTGCGCGACGCCGTGGTCGTCGAGGTCGACGACGGCGGCGACCGCTTCAGCTTCGGCCGCACCGCCGAGGTTCTCGACGAGGAGAAAGACGCCGTCAACACCTGGACCCTGGTCGGCTCGACCGAGGCCGACCTCGCCGCCGGCCGGCTCTCGGCCGAGTCGCCGATCGGACAGGCGCTGATCGACGCGGAGCCGGGCAAGCCGGTCGAGGTCGAGACCCCCCGAGGCAGTCGCGTCTTCGTAGTGCAGAAGCTGCTCGACTGACCGTCGTCTAGACGACGAACAGCAGTACCCAGACGACCGCAGCCAGGGCCGAGACGACGATCAGGCGCATGCCGAGATCGCGATCCTGCTGCAGCTGCGAGAGCCCGATCAGCAGCCCGGCCGGCGGCAGCAGCACGGCGAGCAGGAAAGGGAATACGGCGGCGAGCCTCGCGAGCACGCGAGCACCCTAGCCGCTAGGCCGCTAGGACCCCGGCGTCGGGGCGATCTCGGTCGGCTCGCCGCCCGGAATCCAGTGCGCCTCCGGCGAGGGCGGCGTGTCGCGCAGGTACCACTCGGCGTCGAGCGCGCCCATGCAGCCGGTGCCGGCCGCGGTGACTGCCTGGCGGTAGGTGCGGTCGACGACGTCGCCGACCGCGAAGACGCCGGCGAGGTTGGTCTTGGTCGAGCCGGCCTGGACGCGGATGTAGCCATCCTCGTCGGTCTCGACCTGCTCGGCGACGACCTCCGATTTGGGGATGTGGCCGATCGCGATGAAGGCGCCTTCGAGGCCGAAGTCCTCGGTATCGCCGGTCTCGGCATTGCGCAATCGCACGTGATCGAGGTTCTTGCCGCTCTCGTCGGCGACGAACTCCTCGGCGACAAACGGCGTCTTGAAATCGATGTTGGCCTGCTCGCGCACCCGCTCCTGCATGATCTGCGAGGCGCGGAACTCATCGCGACGGTTGACGATCGTCAGCTCGCTGGCGAACTTGGAGACGAAGATCGCATCCTCCATCGCCGAGTCGCCGCCTCCGATCACGATCACCTTTTTCCCCTTGAAGAAGGCGCCGTCGCAGACCCCGCAGGTCGAGACGCCGCAGCCGCTCAGCTCCAGCTCGCCGGGGACGCCGAGCCGCCGCGGCTCGGCCCCCATCGCCAGGATCACCGTTTTGGCGAGGTGCTCCTCGTCGCCGAGGAAGACCCGCTGCACACCGCCGTCGGAGAGCTCGACCCGGTCGACGTCGTCGCTGACGAAGCGGGTGCCGAACCGCTCCGCCTGGGCGCGGAACTGGTTCATCATCTCCGGCCCCATGATCCCCTCGGGGTAGCCCGGATAGTTCTCGACGTCGGTCGTGTTCTGCAGCTGGCCACCCCACTGGAAGCCCTCGAAGACGAGCGGCTCGAGGTTGGCGCGCGCCGTGTAAAGCGCCGCGGTGTAGCCGGCGGGGCCGCCGCCGACGACGATCACGTTCTCGACTTTCTTCTTCTCAGCCATATCTGCCACCAGTCTAGTTAGCCGCCGTGGCGTCCAATACTTCATTTTGTATAGTACCGTCCCGGTCAATCGGCTTACCCTCCTCTTCCCAGCGCGTGACGCGTTTGCGCAGCTGGAAGAAGGCGACGATTCCAGGTGGGATCGGCAGCCAGAAGGCGACCAGGCGGTAGATCAGGATCGCCGGAAAGACGGTCTCCTCGGGGATGCCGAAAAGGACGAAGGCACCGATCATGCCGGCGTCGACGGCGCCCACCCCGCCGGGCGCCAGGGGAAAGAGGTTGCCGACCATGCCGAGGAAGAAGCCCTGCACGACGACGGCCAGCGGCACGTGCACGCCAAAGGCCTTGAACGCGGCCCAGAGGATGCCGATGTTCGCCGCCCAGTATCCGGCGGCGCCGATCACCGCGAGGCCGCCACGGCTGGGGTGGACCAGCAGGCCGAAGCCGAAGCGCAGGCCCTCGCCGGCTATCGCCGGCACTTTGGCGACGTTGTCGGCGATCGCGCGCGCTTTCGGACGATGAACGTGGGCGGCGACCCGGGGCCCGAAGTCAGGTGGGATCAGCGTCGCCAGAACACCGAGGAGCAGAAGCAGACCGGCGACCGAGGCGGGGACGATCGTCAACTCGACCGAGTCCTCCCCGGGCAGCACCCCGGTGCGCAGCAGGATGCCGAAGAGGATCAGCGCCAGCGGGTAGAAGACGTACTGCAGGGTCAGGAAGGCGACCATCCGCCGCGCCACCTCGTGCCGCACCATCCCCGCCTTGCGCAGCGCCCAGTAGGTGAGCGCGATGCCACCGGCGCCCCCGGCCGAAAAGATCCGCGTGGCCGCCACGCCGGCGAGGTTGATGTCGTAGGTCTCTCCCCAGCTGAGCCGCAGCGCGTCGCCACCGACCACCGCTTTGAACATCGTGATGTAGGTGGCTACTGCCGCTATCTCGAAGCCGATGGCGACGACGATCCAGACCGCGTCGGCTTCGCCGATCCGATTCAGCGAGCTGCCCAGCCCGACTAGCTTCGGGAACAGAAAGTAGATCCCAATCAGCAGGACGAAGACGACGAGCAGGGTCTGCGCCACTCGCCGCGGGGACAGCAGCGGTAGTTCGAAGCCGCCGTTGTCGTTCGCCGGCTGCTCGGGAGACACAAACGAGAAGCTACCCGTTCGCGAGGCGCTCCAGGCGCTGCAGGCATCGATTGACCGCCAACACGGCCGGCTCGGCGAGCGACTCGCCGCGCTGGGAGACGGCGACGAGGCCGGCGCCGGCGGCCAGGTCGGTGACGTAATGCTCGCCCAGGTAGACGAGCGCGAAGCCCAGCGTCAGCGCGTAGGCCCAGCCGACCGTGCCCGCGGCGCGGCCGGTGCCGGCGAGTGAGATCGCGGCGCTGACCGAGGTCGCGAAGTGCAGCGAGGGCATCGCCGCCCAGGGGTTGCCGCCGAGCGCCCCGTACATCGCCGGCCAAGCCGACCCCCAGGTGTCTTCGCCGACCTCCTCCATGATCCGCCGCACCATTTCGTCGCCGCTGTAGCCGTGCTCGGAGGCCCACCACGGTGGAGCTGTCGGCACCGCGAAGTAGGTCGCGCAGCCGAGATCGAACACGGCGGCGAGGCGGCGCGCGGCGCGCGGGAAGCGCTCCGGGTGGCGAATCAGGATGAAAGCCAACGCCAGGTAGGGCTCGACAAACCAGAGCCAGTGGATCCAGGCGAGGAAGCGGTTGAGGCCGTCAACGCCGCGCAGCCGCGCGAGGCGGCTCTGCAGGCGGACGTTCGGCAAGCGGCCGAGGCCGATCGCGCGGTCGGCGCGGATTGGGTAGCGGATCCGCAGCCGCTCGCGCAACCGCTCCGGGTCGTCGTAGGGGATCTCGTGGACCACCGTGAAGGCCCACATTTGCAGCGCGTACATCACCACGTCGCGCTTGTGCGAGCGCGGGTGCAGGACGGCGAGCCCGAGCGGCCCCGCGGCACAGGCGGCGACGGTCGCCGTGGCCGGGATACGGGCACGCCGGCGCAGCAGCGGCACGACGACCGCAGCGCCGATCGCCGCCACCGCCCCGGCGCGCACCGACCTGCGCAACGCCGGGGATGGCCTCGACCGCGTCCACATGAGGGCGGCGAGTATAGGAGCAGGCAGCGCCTCGCCGGAGCGATGTGCGGGCCGCGGGGCGCCGCCTTGCGTGATTAGAATGGCCGCGCTTTGGCGCCCCACTCTCCTGGCACCGACCAGATAGACACGTTGCTTTGGATCGGCTTCGTCGCCGCGACGATCCTCTTCGTCGCGATCGTCGGCGGGCTGCTCTACGTGCTGCACCGCTACCGCGCCGAGCGCGGATCCGAGCCGCGCCAGGTGACCGGCGGCCGCGGCATCCAGCTGCGCGTCGGCGCAGCGCTGGGCCTCTTCGCCGCGGTGCTGCTCGTGCTCGGCATCCTCTACACCGGCGATGCGCGCGAGACGCCGCCGACCGGCCCCGCCGGCCTGCAGGCCGCGGGCCCCGACTCGGAGCCGCTGAAAATCGAGACCACCGGCCAGCAGTGGCTGTGGCGCTACGACTACCCCAACGACGCCTTCTCCTATTACAAGCTCGTCGTTCCGGTCGACACCGCGGTCGAACTCGATCTCGTCTCGACCGACGTCGTCCACACCTGGGACGTGCCGGCGCTCTCGGGCAAGCGCGACGCGGTGCCCGGCAAGACCAACCACGTCAGCTTCCGCGCCGACGAAGAGGGCACCTACCGCGGCCAGGCGGCGACGCTCTCCGGCGAGGCCTACGCGGCGATGCGAACCGAGGTCGAGGTCGTCTCGCCGCAGGAGTACGAAGACTTCATCGAAGCGACGAAGGAAGACATCCAGACGGCGCAGGATCGCGTCGTCAGCCTGATCGAGAGCGGAGAGACCCCATGAGCGCACCCGCCCGCAACCCCGAGCTCGTCGTCGCCGGCTTCCCCCGCACGCGCCCGCGCTGGATGCAGATCGCGACCAGCGCCGACCACAAGGACCTCGGCCGGGTGCTGATCGCAAGCGCCCTCGGCTTCCTCTTCATCGCCCTGGTCGAGCTGCTGCTGATGCGGCTGCAGCTGGTCGTCCCCGAGAACAGCTTCCTCACGCCGGTCACCTTCAACCGGATGCTCTCGCTCTACGGCGCGACCGCGATCTTCCTCTTCGCCGTGCCGCTGGCGCTCGGCTTCTTCTACTACGTGGCGCCGCTGCAGATCGGCGCCCGCGGCACGGCGCTGCCGCAGCTCGGGCAGATCGGCACCTGGCTCTTCGTCGCCGGCGGTGCCGTCCTCTACGCGGGCTTCCTCTTCACCCCGAGCGAGGCCGGCGTCAACCCGCTGCCGCCGCTCTCGGGCTTCGCCTTCCTGCCCAACAACGGCGTCGACGCCTGGGCCGCGGCGACCGGCCTGGCGACCCTCGGCTTCGTCCTGATCGCGATCGACCTGGTCGCGACGCTGCGCCGCCTGCGCGCCCCCGGGATGGCCTGGCGGCGGCTGCCGATCTTCTCCTGGGCGACGGCGATCGGCTCCTGGCTGCTGCTCACGATCGGCCCGGTGATGCTGGCCGCGATCGCGATGCTGCTGATCGACCGCAACTACGACGGCATCTTCTTCGCCGGCGACTCGGGCGGCTCGCCGCTGCTCTGGCAGCACCTCAGCTGGATCTTCTACACCGGCAGCTACATGCTGGTGCTGATCTTCGCCCTCGGCGCGATCGCCGAGATCGTCCCGGCCCTCACCCGCAAGCCGCTGTTCAACCGGGGCGCGGTGATCGGCTCGCTGATCGCGATCGCGGTCGTCGGCACGCTCGCCTGGATGCAGAACATGCTGACCGCGCCGATCGGGCTCGGCTGGATGTACTTCGCGATGGTGATGTCGCTGGCGCTGATCGTGCCCTTCGGCCTGATCTTCTTCAACCTGATCGCCACCCTCGCCGGCGGCGCCGCGCAGATGCGCGCGCCGCTGCTCTTCGCGTCCGGTGCGATCGTTGCGATCGCGCTCGGCCTGGTGAGCGAGCTGAACCACTCGATGGTCGCGCTCGGATGGCGCCTGCAGCACACCGTCGACAGCACCGCGGCGACCCACTTCGCCCTGCTCGGCGGCGCCGTCTTCGGCGGCTTCGCGGCGCTGCACTGGTGGTTCCCAAAGATGACCGGCCGCGCGATGGGCGAGACCCTCGCGCGCTTCTCCTTCTGGACGATGCTGGTCGGCGCGCTGGTCGCCTTCGTGCCGCTGATGCTGGCGGGCACCGAGCAGGGCCAGGTGATCGACGCCTACAAGTTCTTCGACGGCACAGGGGTCAACGGCTACAACCTGATCGCCACGATCGGCGCCTTCATCCTCGCCGCCGGGATCCTGATGACCCTCGCCAACGCGATCCTCAGTCGCAGCAGCGGCACCGCCGCCGGCCACGACCCCTGGCACGGCGACTCGCTCGAGTGGTTCGCGCTATCCCCGCCGGAGCCGCACAACTTCGACCTGCAGCCCGACGTGCGCAGCCCCCGCCCGATGCGCGACATCCGCGACGCGATCGCCCACCGCGACACCCCGGAGTCGCAGCCGGCCCGCGAGTCGCAGCCGGTAGCCTGACCGCGGTGATTCTTCGATGAGCGGCGCCCAGACGGCTGCCATCCCGCAGCGCCCCGCTGCGCCTTCGCTGCTGCGCGACCTGGTCACGCTGACCAAGCCGAAGGTGCAGTCGCTGCTGCTCTTCACCACGGTGACGACGATGTACGTGGCCGGCGACCCCTCGCTCGGGCTCGTCCTACTCACCTGCCTCGGTGGCGCCCTCTCGGCCGGCGGCGCCGGCGCGATCAACCACGCGATCGACCGCGACATCGACCGCAAGATGGCGCGCACCGCGGGCCGCCCGGTGGCGAGCGGGCGCATCTCCCCCGCGCTCGCGATCGGCTTCGGCTCGCTGCTCGGCCTCTCCTCCTTCCTGCTGCTCTCGCTGACCGTCAACCCACTGGCGGCGGCGCTCTCGCTCTCGGGCCTGTTCGGCTACGTCTTCGTCTACACGCTCTGGCTCAAGCGCGCGACGCCGCAGAACATCGTCATCGGCGGCGCCGCGGGAGCCGTGCCGCCGCTGGTCGCCTGGGCGGCCGTGACCGGCGGGCTCAGCGGCACCGCCTTCTACCTCTTCGCGATCGTCTTCTTCTGGACGCCGCCCCACTTCTGGGCGCTCTCACTGCTGATGAAGGACGAGTACGCCAAGGCCGGCGTGCCGATGATGCCGGTGGTGCGCGGCGAGGACGAGACCCGTCGCCAGATCCTGCTCTACACGATCCTGCTCTACGCCGTGACCCAGCTGCCCTTCTGCGCCGGCGGCTTCGGGGTCGAGTACCTGGTCGTCTCGATGAGCCTCGGCGCCGGCTTCATCTACTGCGCGGTGAGGCTGTTGCGCAGCGCCGACCGCCGCTGGGCGCTGCGCACCTACCTCTTCTCGCTCGCCTATCTGGCGCTGCTCTTCCTGGCGATGCCGCTCGACCGGCTGGTCTAGCGCCCCTGCCTGATAGAAATCCGGCCGTGGACCGCGAGACCTCGAGACGGGACATCCGCGCCGGCCTGGTGGCCGGCGGCTTTGCCGCAGCGGTCTTCGGCCTCTGCTTTGTCGCCGCAATGCTCTACATCGCCTCATGAGCGCGGAGCGATCAAGCGTGCATCTCTGGTTCTTCGCGCCGGGAGCGGAGCGCGATCATTGACATGAGCACCCACCGCGACATCCCGGAGCCGGGCGAGATGGTCTACCCCGCCCGCGCCTCCTGGGCCCCGCTCTTCTTCGCCTTTGCCGCCGCGCTGACGCTGTGCGGCGTCTTCATCGAGTTCATGGTGCCCGGCTGGATCTACTCGATCATCGGCGGCATCGTCATGCTCTTCGCGCTGCGCAGCATGGTCCGCAGCGCCACCGGCGACTACTTCCGCCTGCCGCGCAAGCAGCACGTCCGCGGCGCCGTGCTCCCGATCGAAACCATCTCCCCACCTCGGTCCTGACGTTCTGAGAGCAAGCAGATCGGGGGACGCAGGGAGGACGGTGAGGGAGCGCACAATCAGTGCGTGACCGATCCGGACGACCGAGGACCCCGAGATGCGCCGCTATCAGGGCGTCAGGCCCGAGGTCGCGCCGTCGGCGGTCCAGCACCTGACTATGTCGCGGATCGAGAGGATGCCGATCAGCTCGCCCTCCTCGATGACGACGAGGTGGCGGATGCCGCGCGTAGACATCTCAGAGGCTGCGTGCTCGAGGCTCCAGCCTGGCGCGGCGGCGACGACGCCCTCACTCATGTGGTCGGCGACACGCTCGACGTCGGGGTCCTGGCCACGGCCGATCGATTCGAGCAGGTCGCGCTCGGTGACGATGCAGGGCACGGGCTGCTCGTCGTCGTTGACGATGGCCGCGCCGGTCCCCTTCTCGACCATCATCCGCGCCGCCTCGCGCAGCTTGTGCGATGGGCCGACGGTCAGAACCACCTCCGACATTCCGTCCCGTACCTCCACTCTCGTCCCTCCCGTTCGCAGTTCGCGGCTTCGTGAGAATCGCCTCAAGCCTACCCCACGATCGGCGGCCGGCAAGCAGCGTTTCGCGCGCCTCCGACGTATAGACTCCGGCGCGCTCCGCGCCGCATGAAGATGTCCAAGCCACGCCAACGCATACGCCCCCTGCTCGCCCTCGCCGCGCTCGCGGCGATCGCCGTCGTGGCATCCGGCTGCGGCACCAGCGACGCCGACCCCGAGCGCGGACGGGCGCTGTTCATCCAGAAGTGCGGCGTCTGCCACGAAATGGCGCAGGCGGGGACGACCGCGCAGATCGGCCCCAACCTCGACGACGCCTTCGCCGCCGCCCGCGCCTCGGGCCAGACCGACTCGACGATCGAGGGGATCACCGGGGCGCAGATCGAAAACCCGCGCCCCAGCACCGCCAACCCGGCCAACTCGATGCCGGCTAACGTCGTCAGCGGCCAGGACGCCCGCGATGTCGCCGCCTACGTCGGCATGTATGCCGGCGTGCCCGGCGCGGCGCCGCCCAAGGTGCCCGGCGGGCCCGGCGCACAGGTCTTCGCCAGTAGCGGCTGCGGCGGCTGCCACACGCTCGCCAAAGCCGAATCGGGCGGCGTCACCGGTCCCGACCTCGATGAAGTGCTGCCCGGCCAGAGCGCGGCGATGGTCGAAGAATCGATCGTCAACCCGAACGCCGAGATCGTCAAGGGCTTCCCCGCCAACGTGATGCCCGCCAACTACAAGCAGACGCTGACGCAGAAAGAAGTCGAAGACCTCGTCGAATACCTGCTGCAGAGCACGGGCGGCGGCAAAGGCGGCTGAGCCGCCGCGGCCGGGGCCTGGCCGCTGACATCATCTGAGGACGCATGGGGACCTCCCTCAAGGACCGCCTCGACATCTCGCCGCATCGCTACGCCCAGGTCACGCTGGTCGCCCTCGTCGCCCTGGCGCTGATCGTGCTCACCGGCGCCGCGGTGCGCCTGACGGGCTCGGGCCTCGGCTGCCCGGACTGGCCCAAATGCTACGGCGGCACCGTGCCGCCGTTGGAGACCCACGCAGTGATCGAGTACGGCAACCGGCTGCTGACGGGCTTCGTCGGCCTCGCGGTGATCGCCGCCAGCGTGCTCGCCTGGTTCCGCCGTCCCTTCCGCTGGCACCTCGCCTTCTTCGGCGCCCTGCTGCCGCTCGGCGTCGTCTGCCAGGCGATCCTCGGCGCCCTGGTCGTCAAGTACCACCTCGCGCCCGGCCTGGTGATGGGCCACTTCATCCTCTCGATGCTGCTGCTCGATGCCGCCTTCGCGCTCGCCTGGATGGCCCGCTACGAGCCCGGCGAGCGGCGCTTCTCGAGCGACCGGCTCGGCGTCTGGGCCGTGCGGGCGCTGATCCCCTTCGGCCAGCTGACGATCCTCGCCGGCACGATCGCGACCGGCTCCGGCCCCCACGCCGGCGCCCACGAAGGAGAGCTCGTACACCGCTTCGACTTCGAGGGCACGGGGACGCTGGAGTGGATGGTCCAGCGCCACTCGGCGATCGCCGCGACCTTCGGCCTCGCCGCGATCATCGTCTGGCTGCTCCTGCGCCGCTCAGGGGGCGACAGGCGCGCCCTGCGGCCCCTCACCACCGTGATCGGCCTGCTCGCCCTCCAGGGCGTCGTAGGGGGCGCCCAGTGGTCCCTGGAGCTGCCGGGCGAGATCGTCTGGGTCCACATCGCGATCGCTACCGTCACCTGGCTGGCAATGCTGTGGACCGTGGCTGCAGCCGGCAGGCTCGAGCCCAAACGGG
>Ga0210085_1000101_pt1 | contig 37776 bp, 34 predicted proteins | sample China_Galinas_PW_5_FD_184866 | JGI IMG/M metagenome (GOLD analysis project Ga0210085, IMG submission 184866) | Wetland microbial communities from San Francisco Bay, California, USA, that impact long-term carbon sequestration - China_Galinas_PWC_D1... | ecosystem: Environmental > Aquatic > Marine...
CCACAGAACCGGCCAGCTGATCACGCTTTGAGATCGAGACCGTAGATAGATCGCAGAGGTAGTGAATGAAAGAAGTCGATTAGAAGATCCATCGCTGGGGGTTGACGACAAAGCCCTCATAGAAGGAAATCCAACCGCCTTTATCGAAATATCCGCAATCGCGAGCCGATGCTCAACAGCCTGTTGAGCCTGGTCGACGATGGGATTGGGGGCTCGGAGAAGAAGGCTGGGTGGAAGGAGGTATCGGGAGCGGCTTTTTGCCCCGGAGAAACGGCAGCTCGCGGGAGTCAGGCATCCGGAGTCATCCTCCTCCCATGGCGGCGATCCTCGCTCCGGGGCGATCGGCAGAGGGGTAGCGGGCTCGTGTAGTCAGAGTATCCGCCCGCCGTCAGCCCCAAGCCCGGCCTAACGATCACCGCCTGGACGCAGCACGCCCTCGACAACTTCGCAACCGTGAGCGAGGCAGTGGAGGCGCTGGAGACGGAGCCATTCGTTATCATCACGGATACCGTGCCCGGCGAGCAACGGCTCGCCACGCTGCACTTGTCGATCTCGGACGCAACTGGCGACAGCGCCATCGTCGAATACATTGACGGCAAGCAGGTGACCCATCACGACAGGTCGTATCAGGTGATGACCAATTCGCCGACCTTCGACAAGCAGCTTGCCCTCGACGACTATTGGCAGCAGATAGGCGGCACGGTCTTTCTGCCGGGAACCAGCCGGGCTGAGTACCGATTTGCCCGTGCCTCGTTCTACGTCAACGCGATTCCGAAGTTCGAGGATCCGAATCTCGCCGTAGCCGGAGTGTTCTCGGTCATTCGCAACGTCTCGGTCCCATACGGTATTTCGACCCCGGGTCAGCCGAACATTTCTTCGACCCTCTGGCGCACTGTCGCACAGCAGAGGCGCAAGCTCTATTTCTTCGAATCTGCCCTCACGCCGAACACGTTCTGGGTCAACCTGAATGAGATTGATTTTTCCGCCGGGACCGGCAAGGTGATGAAGCTCGATCTCGGACCGAACCAGAGCAATATTCGGGAATGGAAGACACTTCGAGAGGGCGCGGCGATCGATGGGGGCAGAGTTCCTCGTAACCGAGAAAGCGACCGTCGCTTTTGGTATCTCCCCTGCAGTGGGGGAGCATATTGGTCGCAAACGGCGTTAGGCCATGGCGAGGTTTGGTTGCGCGGCGCACTGCAGACGCAAGGCGATGCCTCGCATCATGTTATGGGCAAGGGCGTACCATAAGAGGACGGTTTTCGCTTTGCGACGGCCCCGCACTCGCAATTGTTGCAGCCCTCGGTTCCTGGCGACGGCATTCACACATTCAGCCGTTGCGGCCCGCTCCTTAGTAGATGCTCTTCGCTACCTCGGTTCCCATGCGCGCGCGCCAAGCCCCGATGTTGTCGCTGTCCGTCGGCAAACGGGTATGGGGGTCACGCGTGGCATCTTTGGGCTTGGGTACCGGGGCGTAGACAGTGCAGCCCCGTTCGCTCGCCTGCTCGATGCCATCGTGACTGGCAAAACCTCCGTCGACCAGATACACGTCGGGAACCTGCTCGTAACGCTCGGTGAACTGCTCAAGCATCGGCTCCATTTGGCCCTGATCGCTGCCTTCGTTGGTCACCGCGACACCGACAATGACTTGGCTTTCGGTATCGGTGACGAACTGTCCGTTGAAAGCGGGCCGAAATCCTCCATCGGCCATCTTCATCACCCGCACCTCGGGATCCATGGTCGATACACGTGCCTTCTCCCGGTCGTTGGCCTTCTTCTTTGCTTCGACCTCGGGCAGATTGCGCAATGCCTCTTCGACTCGTTCTTTCCTTTCCTGCGCCGCCCGTAGCTTCGCTGCCTGCTCGCGCTTGGACGTGGTTGAAGGGTCCTCGTCCAATTCGCGACGCAGGATGGCCAGTTGCTCCTCGGCATCGCTAAGTAACTCTTCCAGGGTCGGCTTGCGGCGAAAGGACGCCGCCCCTGCTCTGGCGCGAATGCGTATCTCGTCTTGGGCAACACGCTTCATTTGCACCAACCCTTCCTGCTTCGGTGTCGCTACGCTGATCGTCAACTGCTGGTCCAAGAACTGCGTGTGCGCCACCCGAAAGTCCGCCAAATTGTGGTAATTGACCGTTTTACCCCGCCACAGAGCCAACGGTAGGCGTGGCGCTCCAGCACAGGCGCGCCAGCGCCCGCGCGCTGCCCACGCCCTCGATCGTCGCATACAGCCGCAAGGCAACCAGGATCAGCGGATCGATCGCCGGGCGCCCGGCGCGTCCTTCCACTGCACGAATGCCCTCATACAACGGCGACAGGTCCATCCCCTGGACAAACTCCCATATCGCTCGCACCGGGTGATCCTGGGCAACCAAGTCTTCGAGCGCACAGGGGTGCAGCTCGAGTTGGTCACGGTTTGGGCTTCGGTAACGCGGCGGTGCTTTGCATGGCGGCGTTTCCGAATTGACCGGTACAACTGGCACCGATGCCAGAGTTTCATCAAACAGCGGAATCGTCATTATGCTTGCGCCTCTACCACCTGCCTGGGCTATCGCTCAATTTTACCGCTAAGGGCGCTTGGCAACTACGACATCTTGTCACTTGCTCCTACACCCGCATCCACATGTTGTGGTCGGTGCACTCAAACCAAGGCAGTCAACACGTTTGGTCCTGTTGCCGGATTTTTTCACAGGCTCTTTGGCAGCGTTGTAAGATCGTGATCGCATGCATGGGGCGGCTCCTGGTTGGTTTGGTCACTGTCCAGGGACCACACAGTCCCGTGCATGTTCATTTTATTCCTCAAAATGCGCTTCTAGCTTTATGTTTCTGATAATTTAATTGTGGGGATACCTCAGGCTCAGCCCCCTATTACTCCTCGGGGATCAGCCCGGGGGCGACATGTTGATAGGCGTCTCCCCCACGATGTCGGAGATCCGCTGGGCGATGGTCTGAGAGTCGTTGCCCTCACCGGTGTGGTCCACCGCCGCGGTCGACCAGACGACGATGCTCACCGACGGGTCGCGCTGTTGGGCCGTGAAGCCCATGTACCCGTTGAGGACCGGGTTACCGACGATCCAACCACCGGCGATGACCGAGCCGTACGCGAAGTACCATTGCTCGGTCAACGGCCCCAGTCCCGCCGTGACCGGCGCCAGGGACTCCTTGGCGTCGGCGGGGTCGAGCAGCTCACCCGTGCTCAACGCCCGCAGCCACCGACCGAGGTCGGCGATCGACGCGTTCATCCCGCCGTTGAGACCCCAGGTCGGATCCCAGTACGTCGAGTCCTCATAGACGTCCCTCTCGTACGTGTAGGCGTGGAACGCGGGCTCGGCGATCGCGTTGTTCGTGTGTGCCGCGCTCTGGGTCATGCCCAGCGGCTCGAAGATACGGGAGGCCATCATCTCCTCGAGCGACTGGCCCGACACCTGCTCAAGCACGTCCACCAGCACCGCCATCTCGGTGTGGGAGTACGCCCAACTGGTTCCCGGCTCGAAGACGGACGGGGACTGCTGGGCGTAGCCGAGCAACTCGTCGAAGGTGTAGCTGGCGAACGGATTTGTGTAGACCCGCTGGATGAAGTCTTCGTCAGGGACGTAGTCCGGCACACCGGCGGTGCTATTGGCCAGCATCCGGGGCGTGATGACGTTGGCGTTGACCAGATCTGGTACGTACTGCTCGACCGGCGCGTCGAGGTCGATCAGCCCCTCCGAGCCCATCTGGAGGAGCAAGGTGCCGAGCATGGCCTCCATGGGCTGACCGACGCGCCCTGGCGTCGATCGCCGTCGCAGGCTGAACGGAAGGAGCGTCGATCGCCCCGCGCACGATCTCCTCGTCGCCGCCCCACACGCCGAAGGCCACCGTCTGCACGTGGAGCTCGGGGATGGCCTGCTCGACGATGTCGACGATCTGCTGGGCACGGGGGTCGTAGCTCGTGATGACGCCGGTCGCCGGCTCGCTCTCCGAGTTCGCAGCGGTGGTCCCGCCCGGGCCGGCCGTGTCCGAGTCGTCCCGGCAGGCCACAGCACCGGACAGGAGGAGCAACAGAGTCAGAACAGAGGTGATTCGCCGCATCTTCGGATCCTCGCTGAGTTACTTTTGTGAGACGCAAGCAGCTGATTTTATGAGACCACCAAACCGGACTCTCTGCGCCGATCGCACGCCAACCCCAGGTTTTGCCGCGGTTCACCGACTAGAGCGATCTCGTGGCTGCGCTCCGCAGCGTCACGTCCCGTTCCGGCGCAGCGTTCCCAAGCCGTTGCTGTCGAGCGATTCGATTGTCATCGCCTTCGCCCGCCCGTCCGAGCCGACGGCAAAACTCAGCGCCGACAGCTTGTCCGGCATCTCCGGGTCGGGTACGTAGAGGAAAAGATCGCGGTCAAAATGTCGCAACGGATAGGATCGCGCGCCCTCCGGGCCCAACACGAGAGTTAGTACGCCATTGCGCAAAGCCACCTGCGCCGGCCCGACATAGTCGTTAACATAGTCCCCTAGATAGGCCTCGTCGGGCAGGGCGGGGTTCGGCGGAACCGGGGCTTTCGCAAAGCGGGCCTTTGCCTCCGCGATTTTTGGACTTTCTGGGCCGAACATGCTCTCATAAACAGCGTTCCACGCCGAAACGTAGTCCTGCCGGACCGATCCGTCGAAGACCAGATCGAAAAAACTGTCGGCCAGCCCCTCCGGTACGCCAGTCGGAAAGGCGTTCGACAGGACCACGATGCCAAGCCCGGCGTCCGGATAAAGCGTGACGAGCGACCGTCCGCCCACGCTGAATGCGCCGGCATGACCCCAGCTCAGGCCGTGCCGACCGAACGCAACGCCCCAGCCAAGACCGTAGAAAGAGGCTCCGCCCCCGACCGGACTCGCCCCCTGAGAGAACAGCGGCTCATGGGTCGCTGCGAGCGCATCGGCCGAGATAACCCGCTTGCCATCCAGCACTCCCTTTCCGAGCTCCAACCGCATCCACTGCGTCAGGTCGCGGGCGTTCGAGCTAACACCCCCCGCCGGGGCCTGCACACTGGGATCGCGTTTGAATTTTGCGGCCCAGGTTCCTTCCACACGGACATGCAGTGCAGCAGCATTTTGCCGTTCGAGGAAATCGCCGTGGCGATAGCTCGTCGCGGCCATGCCGAGCGGGCCGAACAGTTTATCCGCAGCGACGGTTTCCCAATCCTGCCCGGTTGGCCTGACCGCCGCGACCGCGCCCATCGTCAACCCGGCGTTGCTGTAAGAGTAACCCGCGCGAAAGCTCGACGACGGTGGCACGTACCGTAATTGGTGCAGGACATGGTCGCGCCCGTAGCCGATATCCTCCAGATCGTCGCCGGAAGTGCCAGACAGGCCGCTGCGATGGTTGAAGAAGTCCCGTATCGTGACCTCGGCGGTCGGATAGGGCTCGCGGAGCTGCAATTCAGGTGCGAGATCGGCAACGCGCGTGCTCCAGTCGACCACCTTCTTGCTCACCAGCGCGGCCACGACCGTCGCGGAGATCGGCTTGGACATCGAGGCAATTTGAAACACCGTATCTGGGTCCACCGTCTCGGGCTTACCCATCTCGCGCAGCCCGAAGCCTTCGAGATAGACCACTTCGTCGTCGTGAACGACAGCGATGGCGAGTCCCGGCACGCCACCACTTTCGATCTGTGCCCGAGCCATCTCACCGAGTTTCGGTAGCGCCGCCATCACGCTGTCGCGAGAAACCGCCCCCGCCTGCGCCAGAGCCACGGGGATCAGCAACGCGCCCCAGCAGAGTCCAGCCCGAAAACCCGCTCCATGCCAAGTCCGGTGTCTCAATGAAGTCTTCCCCTATTTCAGTTGTCGCAATGAGGCTGTGCCCCGATCCGCAATTACTTCCATTCACGAGGAGGCTATCGCTCGCGGAGCTGCGCAGAATCGGCGCGTTCGCTAAGGCGCGTCGACCATATCCACTGGCAATGTAAGCTTTGGCCAAGGATAGAAAAACCAACCGTCTTTATCGGAATATACGCAGTCTTGAGCCGATGCTCAACAGCCTGTTGAGCCTGGTCGACGATGGGATTGGGGGCTCGGAGAAGAAGGCTGGGCGGAAGGAAGTGTCGGGAAGCGGGTTTCGCCCCGGAGAAACGGCAGCTCGCGGGAGTTAGGCGACAGATGGTGCTGCCGCTGCCGAGGCGCGGCTCACCAGTTCACACGCTGATCGAATTCGTACTCTGGCTCTGGCTGGGCGAGGAGATCGCCGGTACAGCGCTCTTCATTAAGGAAGAGGGCTCCGGAGTCATCCTCCTCCCATGACGGCGGTCCTCGCGCCGGGGCGATCGGCGGAGGGGTAGCGGGCTCGCCGGTGTGATCGAGGATCCGCTGCACCGGGGCCGTCTCGGTAACGAAAGCGATGATGCGCATCTCGGCCCCGCACTTGGTGCAGGTCAGCGCAAACGCCTCGTAGATGCGGACCAGCAGCATGGCCCACAGGTAGCGGGCGGGGGAGCGATACGGCGCTTCGTCTAGCGCTTCGCCGGATGGTTGCGTTGACGACGGCTGCACGGGTACGGCCTCTGGTGCCAGGGCCGTGACGGCGTCCCGTAGGGGAGCATTGGGGGCCAACACTCCGTAATCGCTTCGATGCATACGGTTGCATCCAGGGAGAATCCACCGCCGTGGTCCCATTGTTCCATGGCCCGACGAGCGTGCTTGTCCAGTATCCCGCGGCGCACGAAGACCTGCAGGATGCGGCGGCGCACCTGGCCCTGCACCGCCTCGGCATCGTTCGCATCCATTTCGTCGACGGCGTAGAAGCGTATTCCGCGCGGTGCATCGGGCACGAATACGCCTGGAGCGATGGGGACGTACACGACGTCGAGATCGTCGACTATCAATGAGAACGCGACATGACCCCTCTACTCGACAATGTCCACCCCGGCGAGGTACTGCTCGAGGAGTTCCTGGCACAACTCGGGATCAGCCAGAATCGGTTGGCCCGCGACATCGGTGTGCCGCCTCGCCGGATCAACGAGATCGTCCACGGCAACCGCGCGGTCACCGCCGATACCGCCCTGCGCCTGGCCCGCTACTTCGGGACCTCGGAGGGCTTCTGGATGGGGCCCAGGCCGACTTTGATCTCGAAGAGGCGCGCAAGCACCTGGGCGATCGACTGACCCGCGACGTCAAGCCGCGCGCGGCCTGAGTCGCCGAGCTCGAGAGGCTACGGGATTCACGCAACAAAGGGGACTCGTTCCTTGCGCCGGCTCCACTGCTGGGACTTCCATTTCGGCCAGGATCGCACCGCTCAGGAACGACTACTCGCCAAGAATATCGGGCACGTCGCCGGTAGCACTTCGACGGACTCAGCGCCCAGAACGGGTAGTGTTTGCCGGGTTGCGGCCCGATAACAGGAACCACTCGAGATTCAGCGCCGGTTGGTGCTTACCCGAATCGTATACGAAATGTAACAGGTCAACTGCAGCGAAAGCCAAAGCTGGCCTTGACCGCCGGCACATGGGTCATGGGTTGAAAGGCCCTTGGCATCAGGCGACGACGGTCCGGCGCTGCCCTTACAATGCGGCAGTGACGAAGCCACTACCGGAGCCGGACCATGAAGAGCCTTTGGAATGACGACGAGGCCGCGTGCCATCACGGAGACCTGGCGCAGCGGGTGTACAGCTCGCGCTTGTTGGGGAGTGATCCGACACTCGTGCTTCACGGCGGCGGCAACACCTCGGTGAAGATCCGCGAGACGAACCTCGTCGGCGAGGATGAGGACATCCTCTATGTCAAGGGCTCGGGCTGGGACCTGGCCACGATCGAGGCGGCGGGTTTCACCCCCATCCGCATGACCCATCTTCAAAAGTTGGCAAAGCTCGAAACCCTTTCCGACCTCCAGATGGTCAACGAGCTCAAGACCCAACAAACGGTCGCCGGCGCACCCACGGGCTCGGTGGAAGCCATTCTCCATGCGGTCCTCCCCTACCCTTACGTCGACCATACCCACGCCGACGCCGTCATCACTATCGCCAACAACCCCGACGGCGAGGCACGCATACGCGAGCTCTACGGACAGGACACCGTCATCATCCCCTACGTCATGCCCGGCTTCGATCTGGCACGCAAGGTCGCGGAGCAATTTTCGGAAGAGGCGGACGACCGCACTGTCGGCATGGTGCTGATGAATCACGGCATCTTCTCCTTCGGTGACACCGCAAAGGAGGCCTATGAGCGCATGATCGCCCTGGTCGACAGGGCGGAACGCTATTTGAAAGCCAAGGATGCCTGGGACATCCCGCTCTCGCAGCAGGACCGGACGGAGGCCCCCCAAAGGGTGCCAATCGCGGAGCTGCGTCGTGACCTCTCTGATGCGGCCGGTTTTCCCTGCGTGCTCGCCACCCACGACGACGACCGCTGCCTCGCATTCGCCCGCCGTTCCGACATCGACGCTATCAGCCAGCGCGGTCCGGCAACGCCGGACCACGTGATCCGCACCAAGCGGGTCCCTCTAATGGGCCGCGACCTGTCGGCGTTCGCCGCCGTCTACCGCGCCTATTTCGACGAGCACGCGCCCGGGGCCCGCACCCCCGTGCAGATGCTCGACCCGGCACCGCGCGTCATCCTTGATCCGGTGCTGGGCATGATGACTGCAGGCAAGTGCGCAAAAGAAGCCATGATCGTTGCGGACATCTACCGCCAGACCATGGATATCATCGAGCGCGCCGAGCGCCTCGGCGGCTGGCGGGCCCTGCCGACCCGTGACATCTTCGACATGGAGTACTGGGAGCTGGAGCAAGCCAAGCTGCGCAAGCCCGGCAAGGCGCCGCTGTTTCAGGGCGAGGTCGCCTTGGTCACAGGCGCGGCATCCGGCATCGGCAAGGCCTGTGTCGAGTCGCTGTTGGAGCGCGGCGCGGCGGTGATCGCCCTTGACCTGAGCGAAGATGTCACGGCCCTCTTCGACCGACCGGACTGTCTCCCGGTCGTTTGCGACGTCACCGACCCTGAAGGCGTCGTCGATGCCCTGGAGGCCGGAGCGCGCCGCTTCGGCGGGCTCGACATGCTGATTCTCAACGCCGGTCTCTTCCCCGCAGGTACCCCGATCGCCGACCTGGAAGACGCCGGCTGGCACCGGGTGATGTCGGTCAACCTCGACGCCAACCTGACGCTCCTGCGCGAATGCCACCCGCTGCTCGCCCGCGCGCCCCGCAAGGGTCGCGTGGTGGTCATCGGATCCAAGAATGTGCCGGCACCCGGACCCGGAGCGGCGGCGTACTCGTCCTCCAAGGCGGCCCTCACCCAGCTCATGCGCGTCGCCGCCCTGGAGTGGGGCGGCGACGGCATCCGCGTAAACATGCTCCATCCGGACGCGGTCTTCGACACCGGCGTCTGGACCGACGAGGTGCTCACCGCCCGCGCCGCCTATTACGGCATGACGGTGGAAGAGTACAAGACCAAAAATCTGCTCGGGACCGAGATCCGCTCGCGCGACGTGGCGGAGCTGGCTGCCGAGATGTGCGGGCCCCTGTTCGCCAAGACGACCGGCGCCCAGGTGCCCCTGGACGGCGGCAACGATCGGGTGATTTAAGAGATTTCAGTCGAGCTCGATTCGCGCGCAACCTTCGCGATCTATCGCCCTTCCGCGAAGTGGGTGCTGGCCGCGACCGCATCCGCCTGCTCCTGTCCCACCAGAGCGGCGACCAGGGCCAAACCGAATTCGACCGCCGTACCGGCGCCGCGGGACGTGAGTACCTTGCCGTCGACGACCACCGCCTGCTCCTGGATCTCGGGCAGCTCCGGGAGAATGCTGGCATGGCCCGTGTAGCGAAGACCCGGGAGGACACCGGCATCGAGGAGCACCGTCGGGGCGGCGCAGATGGCACCGATCAGCTTGTCTTCGCCTTTGTGGGCACGCACGAGCTCCAAGACGCGGGGATCCCGGCGCAGCTCCCCTGTCCCCGGTCCGCCGGGAACGACCAGGCAGTCGAAGGTCCGTCCTGCAACCTCGGCGAGCAGGGCGTCGGCCTCCACCCGGATACCGCTCCGTCCCGGAACTATCCGGTCACCCTCGCACGAGGCCGTCGTGCACTCCACACCGGCCCGCCGCAGCAGATCGACGGGAGCCAGGGCTTCGATTTCCTCGAACCCTTTGCCCAGAATCACGAGTGCTGTCTTCGCAGTCATCGGAAAATCCTCCGCTAAGCTAGAATCCTTCCGTAGAGGTGAACAGTCCTACCCGCAGATCCTTGGCCACGTAGATGACGCGCCCGTCCACCTCCACCCGGCCGTCGCCGATGCCCAGCACCAGCTTGCGGGAGATCACCCGCTTCATGTCGATGTGGTAGGTCAGCTTCGATGCCGTAGGCAGCACCTGGCCCGTGAACTTGACTTCGCCCACCCCGAGTGCGCGGCCATGGCCGGGGTTGCCTATCCAGGCCAGGTAGAAGCCGATGAGCTGCCAGAGGGCGTCCAGGCCCAAACACCCGGGCATGACCGGGTCGCCTGGGAAGTGGCAGGCGAAGAACCAATGATCGGGCCGGATGTCCAGCTCGGCCAGGATCTCGCCCTTGCCGTTGGCACCGCCGAAGTCCGCGATACGCACGATCCGGTCCATCATGAGCATGTTCGGCATCGGCAGCTGGGCGTTGCCCGGTCCGAACATTTCGCCCCGACCGCATTGGAGCAGCTGCTCCTTGCCGAAGGTTTCCTCTCTTCTCATCGTTGCAGCCTCTCCTCGAGGAAGGGGAGGATCTCGTCGGCGGCGACGAAGCAAGTCTCCGTATCGCGCCGACCCTTGTACTCCAGCTTGCCTTCGTCCAGCCCCTTGTCTCCGATCAGGATCCGGTGGGGGATACCGATGAGCTCCATGTCCGCGAACATGAAGCCGGCGCGCACATCACGGTCGTCCAGGAGCACCTCGATGCCATCCGCCGAGAGCGCCTCGTGCAGGCGCTCGGCCGCCTCCCGCACCCGATAGGACTTGCTCCATTTCATGGGCAGAAGCGCCACCTGGAAGGGTGCCAGGGGCTCGGGCCAGATGATGCCCCGCTCGTCGTGGCTCTGCTCGATGGCGGCAGCCACCATGCGGGAGACACCGATGCCGTAGCAGCCCATCTCCAGCGTCCTGGCCTTGCCGCCCTCGTCCAGGACCGTCGCCTTCATCGCCTCGCTGTACTTGCGCCCGAGCTGGAAGATGTGCCCCACCTCGATGCCGCGGGCGATGGTCAGGGTCCCCTTGCCGTCGGGGCTGGGGTCGCCCTCCTGGACGTTACGCAGATCCGCCACCTGCGGCAGGGGAAGGTCCCGTTCCCAGTTCACTCCCGTGTAATGTTTGCCGTCCGTATTTGCGCCGCAGACGAAATCACTCATCAATGCGACGGCGTGGTCGGCAGTTATGGGAATGTTCAAATCAAACGGTCCGAGCGACCCTGCCAACTTAGAATATTGCTCTCGTCCATTATCGAGGCTTTGCTCCCAAGCAACATCGACTTGTGTCTTGGGAATACCAGCGTGACCCGCACCCGGTGCAATTCGTTGGCCGGAAAACGCTGCTGGTAGCAGATCATCTGTTGCAAAGCTCAAAGGAGAAGCAGCGTCGGTATTTCTAGAAGCCTTTATTTCATTTAGCTCATGGTCACCACGTAGCAGAAGGGCAATCAAACCACCCTGTGAATGCTGGACAATCAATGTCTTGACGATCTTGCTCTGAGACACTCCAAGGTACTTGCTTACCTCCTCAATGCTGTGTTGATTGGGAGTATCAACCTCTCTCCGCTCTTTCGTTGGGGCGGGGCGTTCGCCCGCTGGCGCGACGGCCTCGGCCAGCTCCACGTTGGCCGCGTAGTCGCTCTCGGTCGAGAAGGCGATGGCGTCCTCGCCGGACTCGGCCAGGACGTGGAACTCGTGGGAGGCGTGCCCGCCGATGCTGCCCGTGTCGGCCTGGACCGCGCGGAATTCCAGTCCGCAGCGCTGGAAGATGCGGCTGTAGGTCTCGAACATGACCCGGTAGGTCGCGTCCAGGGAGGCGGTGTCCAGGTGGAAGGAATAGGCGTCCTTCATCAGGAACTCGCGCGCCCGCATGACGCCGAAGCGGGGACGGATCTCATCCCGGAACTTGGTCTGGATCTGATAAAAATTGACGGGGAGCTGCTTGTAGCTGCGCAGCTCGTTGCGGGCCAGCTCGGTGATGATCTCCTCGTGGGTGGGGCCGAAGCAGAAATCCCGCCTGTGGCGGTCCTTCAGGCGCAGCAGCTCGGGACCGTATTGCTCCCAGCGGCCGGATTCCTGCCACAGCTCCGCGGGCTGGACGGCCGGCATCAACACCTCCAAGGCCCCGGCGCGGTCCATCTCCTCCCGCACGATACGCTCGACCTTGCGCAGCACCCGCAGGCCCAGGGGCAGCCAGGTGTAGAGCCCCGCGGCAAGCTTGCGGATCATACCGGCGCGCAACATCAACTTGTGGCTGGCGACCTCGGCGTCGGCGGGGGTCTCCTTGAGGGTCTGCAGGGGGAATTCTGAGGTGCGCATGGTTATCGGGCAAGGTGCGGTTTCTCGGGTTTGGCCGACCGGCGATTCGGCGAGCGACCGGCCTTCCCGCTGATCCGGGGCGACTCCGGTCTTCGGACGAGAAGGTGGAGCCTCAGAAGGTTCCCCCGTTCCATCCGAACATATGGCGCGGCGGCGAGGCAAACTCGATGTAGATGCGCTCGGGGGTAATGCCCAAGTGGGTCTTCATGAGATCGCACAGGGCAGCGGAAAGCTCAGAGGTCTGCCCTTCCGGCAGACCGAGGCTCTTGAGCTCGAGATAGGCGAGGGGGGCATCCTTTCCGGCGAAAAGCATGTCCGGGTTGGCTCGGAACAGGACCAGAACGTAGCTCTCCGGCTTACCGAGGATTTCGGCCACCCTGGCGGACCCGGCCCGCAGGATCTCCCGGCGTCGATCCGGAGGCGTAGGGGCGTTGGTCTCTATGATCAGAGTGGGCATGATTCGCTGGTCTCCTGAATGCTTCGAAGGTGCGCAGGACGGGAAGCACTGCGATCCCGTTCTGCTCCACGGCCCCGCGCGAGCGCTGCCCGGCCCGATGGGGACCTCCCGTTGTTGACCGCCGAGCCTCGGCTCCTGTAGTTTACCTGGTTTGCCGCATGCGGTCCTTATCCTCATTCATCCCCGGGGTCGGCTGCGGCTTACCGAGTCGACGGAGGGTCTCCGACGTGAAATTGAGTGGTGCCGAGATCGTCGTTCAGGCATTGATCGACGAGGGCGTCGAGTATGTCTTCGGATATCCCGGAGGCGCTGTCCTGCACATCTATGATGCGATCTTCAAGGAAGAAAAGGTCAAGCACATTCTGGTGCGGCACGAGCAGGGTGCGACCCACGCGGCGGACGGCTATGCCCGCGCCACCGGCAAGTGCGGTGTGAGCCTGGTCACCTCGGGCCCCGGCGCCACCAACGCGGTCACCGGGATCGCCACCGCCTACATGGATTCCATCCCGATGGTGATCCTGAGCGGACAGGTCCCCACGCCCGTGATCGGCAGCGACGCCTTTCAGGAGGTGGACACGGTCGGCATCACCCGACCCTGCGTCAAGCACAACTTTCTGGTCAAGGACGTGCATGCCCTCGGCGAGGTCATCCATAAGGCCTTCTACATCGCCACCACGGGTCGGCCAGGACCCGTGCTGGTGGATATCCCGAAGGACATCACCGATCCCAATATCAAGGTCTCCTACGAGCACCCGGGGGAGATGCGGATGCGCTCCTACAGCCCCACCACGAAAGGGCACATCGGCCAGATCAAGAAGGCCGTCGCAGCCATGCTCGGGGCGAAGCGACCGGTGATCTACGCGGGCGGGGGGGTGGTTCTCGGCGACGCCTCGCACCTGCTCACCGAGCTGGTGAGAAAAACCGGCTTCCCCATCACCAGCACCCTCATGGGACTGGGCGCTTACCCGATGACGGACCGCCAGTTCATCGGCATGCTCGGCATGCACGGGACCTACGAAGCCAATATGGCGATGCACGAGACCGATTGCCTGATCGCCATCGGCGCCCGCTTCGACGATCGGGTGACCGGCAAGATCGAGCACTTCTGTCCCCACGCCAAGATCATCCATGTGGACGTGGACCCCTCGTCCATCTCCAAGAACGTACGGGTGGACGTACCCATCGTCGGACCCGTCTCGAGTGTGCTCGCCGACATGCTGAGCCTGATCGGAGAGCACGCGCCGGACCCGGGCCGGGACACGCTTCGGGAATGGTGGAGTCAGATCGAGGAATGGCGGAGCATGGATTGCCTCTGCTACGACCACACCAGCGACAAGATCAAGCCCCAGCTCGCCGTCGAGACTCTGTACCAGGTCACGAAGGGCGATCTCTACCTGACCTCGGACGTGGGTCAGCACCAGATGTTCGCCGCCCAGTTCTACCCCTTCGACAAGCCGCGGCGCTGGATCAACTCAGGGGGGCTGGGGACCATGGGCTTCGGTCTGCCGGCGGCCATCGGTGTCCAGCTGGCCTTCCCGGACGCCCAGGTGGCCTGCATCTCCGGCGAGGCGAGCATCCTCATGTGCATCCAGGAGATGGCCACCTGCAAGCAGTACGGTCTGCCCATCAAGGTCGTCCTCCTCAACAATGGCTACATGGGCATGGTCCGCCAGTGGCAGGAGTTCTTCTACGAGAGCCGCTACTCCCATTCCTATGTGGATGCCTTGCCGGATTTCGTGAAGCTCGCCGAGAGCTTCGGTCACGTCGGCATGCGGGTCGAGAGGCCCGGCGAGCTGGAGGCGGCCATGAGCGAGGCGTTCGGCTTGAAGGACCGCTTCGTGTTTCTGGACGTGGTCGTGGACCCCACGGAGAACGTCTATCCCATGATCGAGGCGGGCAAGGGGCACCACGAGATGCACCTGTCGCCGGAAAGGGAGCTTGCCTGATATGAGACACATCATCGCTGTCCTGCTGGAAAACGAGGCAGGCGCCTTGTCCCGGGTTGCGGGTCTGTTCTCCGCCCGCGGCTACAACATCGAATCCCTCACCGTGGCGCCGACGGACGATCCCTCCCTGTCGCGCATGACCCTGGTCACCACCGGCAACGAAGACATCGTCGAGCAGATCAAGAAGCAGCTGAACAAGCTGATCGATACCGTCAAGCTCTTCGATCTCACCGAGGGGCCGCATATCGAGCGCGAGCTGATGATGATCAAGGTCCGCGCCGAGCGGGCGGACCGCGAAGAGCTCAAGCGGCTGGCGGACATCTTCCGCGCGAAGATCATCGACGTCACGGACACCAGCTATGTGATCGAGATCACCGGACCCTCCACGAAGCTGGATGCCTTCCTCGACGCCGTGCCCGAAGGCTTGATCGTGGAGGTGGTCCGTACCGGCCCATCCGGCATCTCCCGCGGCGAGAAGGGCCTCACCCTCTGAGTCGATTTCTCGGAAATACAATTTGGAACAGGCTATGTCCATCAACGTTTACTACGACAAAGACGCCGACCTCTCACTCATCCAGGGCAAGAAGGTAGCCATCCTGGGCTATGGCTCCCAAGGCCACGCACATGCCAACAACCTCAAGGACTCCGGCGTTTCGGTCGTCGTCGGACTGCGGCCCGGCTCCGCGTCGGCGGCCAAGGCCGAGAATGCGGGTCTGGAGGTGCAGGGCATCGAGGATGCGGTCAAGGGGGCCGATGTGGTGATGATCCTTGCCCCGGACGAGCACCAGGCCAAACTCTATCGGGAGCAGGTCGGACCCTACATCATGGAAGGTGCGGCCCTGGCCTTCGCGCACGGGTTCAACATCCACTTCGGTCAAATCGAGCCGCGCGAGGACCTTGACGTGATCATGATCGCGCCCAAGGGACCGGGGCACCTGGTGCGCTCGACCTATCTGCAAGGGGGCGGCGTGCCCAGCCTGATCGCCGTCTATCAGGACGCCACGAGCCAGGCCCGGGACGTCGCCCTGGCCTACGCCTCGGCCAACGGCGGCGGCCGCGCCGGCATCATCGAGACGACCTTCCGCGAAGAGTGCGAGACCGACCTCTTCGGCGAGCAGGTGGTACTCTGCGGCGGTCTCACATCCCTGATCCAGAACGGCTTCGAGACCCTGGTCGAGGCCGGCTACGCCCCCGAGATGGCCTATTTCGAGTGCCTGCACGAGGTCAAGCTCATCGTCGACCTGATCTACGAGGGCGGCATCGCCAACATGCGCTACTCCATCTCCAACACCGCCGAGTACGGAGATATGACCCGCGGCCCGCGCATCGTTACCGGCGAGACCAAGGCCGAGATGCGGCGCATCCTCTCCGACATCCAGTCAGGCGAGTTCGCCAAGGAGTTCATCCTGGAGAACCATGCCGGCGCTCCGACGATGAAGGCCCTCCGCCGCCTGGCCCAGGAGCACCCCATCGAGGAGGTCGGCGAGCGCCTGCGCGAGATGATGCCCTGGATCCGCGAGAAGAAGCTCGTGGACAAGAGCCGCAATTGAGATATTCCAGGGTCGGCATAGGGATGCCGACCTGCAGCTACTGCTCCTTCGTACCCTTGGGATCCGGGACCGCAGCCTTCGCTTTTCGGCAGGGCTCGAAGAAGCTGTTGGTCATGGCCGTTTCGCACTCCGCGCCGGTCGGGGTCACGGCGTCGGGATCGGCGCTCTGAAGCCGCTCATCTGTCTCCATCTGCAGTAGCTGGCGTGCGGGATCACAGGCCTTGCCGGCTTCACATTCGCCCGCCGTCCCGCACACTCGATCCACCAGTTTCTTACAGGGTGTCTCCTTTGCCGCCGGTGCGGACGCCGAGCAGGCCGGGAAGGCGGGACTGGACAGGGCGTCCCGACACTCGCCGCTCGAAGGTGCCTGTATCGGGGAGCCCGCGCCGATGGGTGCTCGGCTCTGCTGCTCACGCTCGATACGAAGCAGCTGACGGGCCAAGACGCAGGGCTTGCTGCGGGCGCACTCCTCGTGGAAGCCGCAGACCTTACGCACGAGCTGGTCGCAATAGCGCTCGCTCAGGGTTGGCTCGGCCCCGGGCTCTCCGGCCCAGGTGCTCATCATGGATTCGGTCGGAACCACTTGGCCGTCGCGGACGATGACGACGGAGCCGTCCTCGAGTCGATGGGTCCCGTTCCACAAGGGTGCGACCCCGCCGTTGTAGTAGCGCATGGCACGCTGCGTGCTCGGGTCCACCTTCAGCACGGTGCCATCCTGAAGGGTTCCGGTCCAGGAGCCGGCCTCTGCCTGCCCGATCCCCAAAACCAGAAACAGAACAACGAATAGGGAGCTGCGACTGCGTATCAATGCGTGTGCAAGGGGGGCGATTGACCTGGTCATGACTTGCCGATCGAATACACTTTTCTGTTGTGCGTGAAATCGAAATCCAAGCATAGCAAACCGGCAAAGGCGGTTACACGCCGATTCGCAATGCACAGAAAGCCTCGGGAACCTCGCGGATTGTCACACACGTCTATAATGGGAAGCTTATCACCACACCCGGTAAGACCCCGAGAATCACGAGCCCATGTTGGACAAGAGATACGATCCCCAGACCCTGGAAAGGGATTGGTACCGGACCTGGGAGGAGAAGGGCTATTTCGCCCCGACCGAGGGTGCCGAGGGCAGCGACAGCTACTGCATCATGATCCCCCCGCCCAACGTGACGGGCAGCCTGCACATGGGCCACGCCTTTCAGGACACCATCATGGACGCCCTCGTCCGCTACCATCGGATGAAGGGCGAGCCGACCCTCTGGCAGGCGGGCACCGACCACGCCGGCATCGCGACCCAGATGGTGGTGGAGCGCCTGATCAACGCCCAGGGAAAGACCCGTCACGACTTCGGCCGCGAGGCATTCACCGAGCGCGTCTGGGAGTGGAAAGCCGAATCCGGCGGAACCATCACTCGCCAACTGCGGCGCATGGGGGCATCCCTGGACTGGGAGCACGAGCGCTTCACCATGGACGAAGGTCTCTCCAACGCGGTGCGGGAGGTCTTCGTCCGCCTGTTCGAGGAAGGGCTCATCTACCGCGGCAAGCGCCTGGTCAACTGGGACCCTGTGCTGCACACGGCCGTCTCGGACCTGGAGGTCCTGTCCGAGGAGGAGAGCGGCCACATGTGGGACATGCGCTACCCGCTGACGAACGGCCAGGGTTACATGGTGGTCTCGACCACGCGGCCCGAGACCATGCTCGGCGACTGCGCAGTGGCCGTCAACCCGGAGGACGCGCGCTACCGGCACCTGATCGGCGAATTCGTGGAGCTGCCCCTGACAGGCCGGCGCATCCCGATCATCGCCGACGAGCACGCCGACCCTGAATTCGGAACCGGCTGCGTCAAGATCACCCCTGCCCACGACTTCAACGACCACGAGGTCTGGCTGCGCCATCGCGACGAGACGGCCATCGCCGAGCAGGCCCACGGCGGGCTCATCAACATCTTCACCTCGGATGCGGCCATCCGCGAGAACCTGCCGGAGGAAGGCGACCTCATACCGAGCGCTTACTCCGGACTCGATCGCTACCAGGCACGCCGGCGCATCCTCGACGACCTCACGGACCTCGGACTGCTCGCACGCGTCAAGGACCACCGGCTGCAGCAACCCCGAGGCGACCGCTCGGGGGCGGTCATCGAGCCTTATCTGACCGACCAGTGGTACGTGAAGATCGAGCCCCTGGCGAAGCCCGCCATCGCGGCCGTGGCGGAAGGACGCATCCGCTTCGTGCCGGACAATTGGAAGAGGACCTACTTCGAGTGGATGCGCAACATCCAGGACTGGTGCATCAGCCGCCAGATCTGGTGGGGCCACCGCATTCCCGCCTGGTACGACGATCAGGACAACCTCTACGTGGGGCGCTCGGAGCAGGAGGTGCGCGAGCGACACGGCCTGGGCCCGGATTTCCCCCTGGAGCAGGACCCGGACGTGCTTGACACCTGGTTCAGCTCCGCCCTCTGGCCCTTCTCGACCCTTGGCTGGCCGGAAGAGACGCAGCGCCTCGGGACCTTCTACCCCACATCCGTCCTGGTCACCGGCTTCGACATCATCTTCTTCTGGGTCGCCCGCATGATCATGATGGGACTGAAGTTCATGGGTGACGTGCCCTTCCGCGAGGTCTACATCCACGGCCTGGTGCGGGACGCGCACGGGGAGAAGATGTCCAAATCCAAGGGTAACGTGCTCGATCCGATCGATCTCATTGACGGCATCGATCTGGAGTCCCTCGTCGAGAAGCGCACCAAGGGCATGATGCAGCCCCACTTGGCCGAGAAGATCGCCGAGATGACCCGCAAGGACTACCCGGACGGCATCCCTGGGTTCGGCACGGACGCCCTGCGCGTCACCTTTGCCACCCTGGCATCCAGGGGGCGGGACATCAAGTTCGACCTGGGCCGGATCGAGGGCTATCGCAACTTCTGCAACAAGCTGTGGAACGCCTCGCGCTATGTGCTCATGAGAACGGAAGGGGAGGATTGCGGCAAATCCGGGAACGAGAGTGGAGGAGAGGTCCAGCTCAGCGCAGCGGACCGCTGGATCCGCTCCCGGCTGCAGGACGCCATCGCAACGGTGAGCAACTCCATTGGGGACTACCGCTTCGACCAAGCCGCCCAGGCCCTTTACGACTTCACCTGGAGCTCCTTCTGCGACTGGTATCTGGAGCTGTCCAAGCCGGTCCTGAACGACGAGAGCGCCTCCGAGGCCGCCAAGCGCGGCACCCGCCGTACTCTGGTGCAGACCCTGGAGACCCTTCTGCGCCTCGCCCACCCCATCATGCCCTTCATCACCGAGGAGATCTGGCAGAAGCTCGAGCCCCTGACGGGAATCGACGGGGACACCATCATGCTGGCCCCCTTCCCGAGCACCGATGCCGGACTTGCCGACGCCGAGGCGGAGGCAGAGATGGAGTGGGTGATGCAGCTCATCCTGGGTATACGCCGGATCAAGGGCGAGATGAACATCTCACCGGGCAAGCCCCTGCCCATCCTGCTCCAGAACGTCTCGGAGCAGGACCTGAAATGGCTGGAAGCCGGCCGCAAGTACATGGACTTCCTTGCCCGGGTCGAATCCGTCGAAGTCCTGTCACCGAGCGAGCAGGCACCGGAGTCCGCCATCGCCCTGGTGGGTGAGATGAAGGTGCTCATCCCCATGGCGGGTCTCATCGACAAGGAGGCGGAGCTCGCACGTCTCGACAAAGAGATCGGCAGGCTCCAGGCCGATCTTGAGCGGACCCGAAAGAAGCTCTCCAACCCGAGCTTCGTCGACAAGGCCCCGCCGGCGGTGGTCCAGAAGGAGCGAGACAAGCTCGCGGAGCTGGTAGGGGCGATGGCCAGGCTCGGGGAGCAGGCGAAGAAGATCCGGGCGCTTTAAGGCGATTGCCGGAAAAAATATACCGGGATGCGCAGGAATTTCGTTCGTCTTCAAGGAGTGGCAACAGGCGCATAGCAGGGCTATGTAACTGTTGTCGCGACGCGGAAGACGGGCGAAAAGACAAGCAGGCTGGTATATTTTTTGACGGAAATCGCCTTAATACGCGACCCTTTTCAAAGCCTGATCATGTTTGCTTCTGGTAGGTGCCGACCAGCTGCGTGCGTGCCAGGATATGGCCTTCCATGGTCTCGAGGAGCCGGTTCTTGTCCGGCTGTCCCAGATCCGGCAGCGCCACGTCCAGGGCGTACAGGATGTGAAAGTAGCGGTGCCGCCCGATCGGGGGACAAGGCCCGCCATAGCCGGTCCGACCCCAGCTGTTGATGCCTTCCAGGGTACCTGCCGGCAGGTACCCAGGCGCGACGCCCTCCGAGAGGCCGCCGTCCGGCGGCAGGTTGTACAGGAGCCAATGGTCCCACACCATCTTCGGCGCCGAGGGGTCCGGAGCATCCGGGTCGTCGACGATCAGCACCAGACTCACTGTCCCCTGCGGAAGGTCGCCCCAGGACAGGTCGGGCGACAGGTCTCCTCCCTCGCAGGTGAATCGGGGCGGGATCTTCCCGCCGTCTTCGAACGCGGTGGATGTCAGCCTGAAAGACATGGTTTGTCTCCTCGTCTCGATCTGTGATGAACGAAGGGACCGAGCGCTCGTCCCCGCCCCCATTATCGACCATATGGCCGATACGGGTATGCCCCCAGCTACGCATGTGATCACGAGTGCGCACTGTCCCAGGGAGCTGCCGACGTACGCGCGCATTTGAATCCTACCGCCATGGCGGTACACTTCCACCCTTTTTCACCCACCCTTCTCCCGCGAGGCCTACGTCGTCGTGCTCAATCACGAGTTCCGCCAAATCAAACGCCTACCGCCCTATGTCTTCAACATCGTCAACCAGTTGAAGGCAGAGGCGCGAGCGCGGGGGGAGGACATCATCGATTTCGGGATGGGCAATCCGGACAAGCCCACACCCCAGCACATCGTGGACAAGCTGGTGGAGGTCGCGCAGCGCAAGGACACGCACCGCTATTCGGTCTCGCGCGGCATTCCGCGCCTGCGCCGCGCCATCTGCAACTGGTACCGCGACCGCTACGACGTGAATCTGGACATGGACTCCCAGGCGATCGTGACCATCGGCTCCAAGGAGGGCCTGGCCCACCTCGCCCTGGCAACCATGGGGGCCGGAGATACGGTGCTGGTGCCCAATCCCGCCTATCCGATCCACCCCTACGGCTTCATCATCGCGGGTGCGGACGTGCGGCACGTGCCGATGATTCCGGGGGTGAGCTTCTTCGAGGAGCTGCGAAAGTCGATCCAGGATTCCTGGCCCAAGCCCAAGATGCTGGTCCTCAACTTCCCGAGCAATCCGACTACCCGTTGCGTGGATCTGAACTACTTCAAAGAGGTCGTCGCCATTGCTCGCGAGCACGGCATCTGGGTGGTCCACGACCTGGCGTACGCGGATATCGTCTTCGACGGCTACCATGCGCCCTCGATCCTGCAAGTTCCGGGTGCCGACGAGATCGCCGTGGAGTCCTTTTCCCTGTCGAAGAGCTACAACATGCCGGGTTGGCGGATCGGCTTCATGTGCGGCAACCGGGAGCTGATCGCAGCCCTCGCGCGGATCAAATCCTACCTGGACTATGGTACCTTCACCCCAATACAGGTGGCGGCCATCGCTGCCCTGGAGGGACCGCAGGACTGCCTGATCGAGATCCGCAACCGCTATCAGCGCCGCAGGGACGTCCTCTGCGAAGGGCTCGAGGCGGTGGGCTGGCCGGTGAAGAAGCCCAAGGCCACCATGTTCGTATGGGCGCCGATCCCCGAGCCCTACCGGGAGATGGGGTCATTGGAGTTCTCCAAGAAACTGCTGAGCGAGGCCAAGGTCGCCGTCTCGCCGGGAGTCGGGTTCGGAAAATACGGGGACGACCACGTGCGCTTCGGCCTGATCGAGAACGAGCATCGCACCCGCCAGGCGGTTCGCGGCATTCGCGACATGCTGCGGCGCGACGGCCTCGGGCGTTGAGGAGAAACTGTTCCGCGGCAACGATGTCGAAGGCCCCGGATTGTCCAAAATGGCATCCGAAAAGAGAGAGGCGCGAAGCGATGCAGGCTTCGATTTTCCATTGGGCGCCAATCATACCTATCCGGCATGATTGGCGCAGCAGGAGTCCATCATGATAACGCGGTTTATAGACTTTATTCTCAGCAACTTTACGCTTACATTTTTTGTAATCGGCTTATTTTGCTCCTTTGTAGTGCTTACGCTGAAACCAAAGCCGTTAAATAGGCACCAGATTGTCGAGGCGTTTTTTTCTTACTTTCTTCTTTTCAGCATTGGATTCAGCTTCTTCTATAATTTCATCATGCATGTCTTCTTTGCAGAAATGGCGGCCTCTTTCATTGGCTGGAAGAACAGTCCGTTTCAATACGAGGTGGGCTATGCAAGCTTGGGGTTCGCAATCGTCGGCATACTCGCCTTCAAACAGGGTCTCGGGTTTCGGGCTGCCACGGTAATCGGTCCGTCGCTTTTTCTCTGGGGCGCCGCCGGGGGACATATCTATCAAATGGTGACAGAGCACAACTTCGCCCCCGGAAATGCTGGAGTTATCTTCTGGACCGACATCATGTTGCCCATAATTGCTTTCGTCTTGCTTTACCAACAATACAAGCTGGAGCGAATGGGTACTTCACCGACGACCACTTGAGCCGTTAACGGCTAACAATGCAAATGCAACCGAGGATCGCACCTAATCTTCATCTTTCATTGGGAGTGCAAGTACACAATGGCTTTTTCGCCCAGGCTCGCCAGAATCGGGAGAAACGCATGGAGCCGGTGAGCATCGGTTTGTTGGGCCTGGGCACCGTCGGCGGCGGCACGGTAACCGTGCTCGCGGAAAACGCCCGGGAGATCGCCCGCCGTGCCGGGCGCGGGATCCGTATCGCCCATGCCGCGGCGCGCGAGTACGATCCGGAGCGCATCCGTGGGCTCGAGCACATCGGGCGCATTTCCAACGACGCCTTCGCGGTGGTCGAAGATCCCGGGATCGATATCGTCGTCGAGCTAATCGGAGGCTACTCGCCCGCGAAGGAGCTGGTGCTCGCGGCCATCGGGAACGGCAAGCACGTGGTCACCGCCAACAAGGCGCTGATCGCCCTGCACGGCAACGAGATCTTTGCGTCCGCCCGCGAGCGCGGCGTCGTGGTCGCCTTCGAGGCCGCGGTAGCCGGCGGCATACCCATCGTCAAGGCGCTGCGCGAGGGACTGGCCGCCAATCACATCGAATGGATAGCGGGCATCATCAACGGCACTGCAAACTACATTCTCACGGAAATGTGGGACAAGGGCCGTGATTTCGCTGCAGTCCTCACCGAGGCCCAGGCCCTGGGCTACGCGGAGGCGGATCCCGCCTTCGACGTGGAGGGCACCGACGCCGCCCACAAGCTCACGATCTTGGGCTCGCTGGCCTTCGGCATTCCACTGCAGCTCGACAAGACCTACCAGGAAGGCATCTCGAGAATCGAGACGCAGGACGTGGCCTATGCGGGGGACCTGGGTTACCGCGTCAAGCACCTGGGCATAACCCGCAAGACGGACGAGGGCGTGGAGATGCGGGTACACCCCACGCTCATCCCCTACCGCCGGCTGATCGCCAACGTGAACGGGGTGATGAACGCGGTCCTCGTCAAGGGCGATGCAGTAGGTCCAACCCTCTACTACGGGGCCGGAGCCGGGGCCATGCCCACAGCCTCCGCGGTGGTGGCCGACCTGGTGGACGTCACCCGCACCCTGACCGCCGATCCCAACAACCGGGTCCCCCACCTCGCCTTCCAGCCGGACGAGCTCTCGGACATGCCGGTGGTGTCCATGGACCAGATCGAGACGTCTTATTATCTGCGGGTCACCGCGCTCGACCAACCCGGCGTCATGGCCCGCATAGCCGGCATCCTGGGAGAGGAAGGCATCAGCATCGAGGCGATCCACCAAAAGGAGCCCCAGGAGGGAGACACCCATGTGCCGCTCGTCATGCTCAGCCACCTGGTTCGCGAAGGCCAGATGAATCGGGCCATTGCCCGGATCGAGGCCCTGGATTCCGTCAAGGGAGAGGTGGTGCGGATCCGCGTGGAGCAGTTGGCGGGCTGAGGATCCTACCCCAGAGTCCATGAGCAAAGCAGCCGAGTCCGGGAAGTCCGATCGCGAACGCCCCGCAACCCCTGTCGGCTGCGCTTACGGTTGATCTCCAATGCTCCCCTTCAGCCTGACCAGCTTCCTCAAGTACCTGATCGGTGTCCTCTTCATCCAGGGCGTCACCGTCCTGCTAGTGGTCACCGCCTACCGGACCAACCTGAAAGAAACGGGTGTGCTGTTTCTTCTGCTCAATCTCGCCGTCGGCGCCTTGACCGCCTTTTGGTTCACCTCCATGGCCGAAGGCGTGCGCAAGCAAGCCCTGTCGCGGGCGAAGGAAGGCTTTGCACGCGAGCGCGAGAAGATCCGCGTGCGAGCGGAGAAGGACAAGACCCGGGAGGTCAAGAATAGCCAGCGCCAAATCAGCCGGGAAAAGCTGCGTGCCCAAAGGGGCAACAATCTCAGGACCAGCCTGGTGATCGGCGGTGCCGCCGGAGTAGGGGTCGCCATGGTCCTGGCACAATTCGTCACCCTGGGCCTGCTGACCCTGACCACTGCCGGCGGTGCCGCCCTGGGATACGGTCTGCGCGCCCGCCAGGATCGTTTGAGCTTCGGCATGGGCAAGCGCTTGCCGCGCGAAGAGCGGCGCGAAAAAGTCATCGAAGCGCAGCCGACCGGGCGAATGCTCGAAAACAAATAGGCAAACACGAGGAATCGACCATGCCCGAGACGAAGAGCCATCAGGCTGGAAGCTTCTGCTGGGCGGACTTGGCGACCAACGACACGGAGAGCGCCAAATCCTTCTACTACGCGCTCTTCGATTGGGAGCCACGGGACACGCCCACCGACGCAGGGCCTCCCTACACCATGCTCCTGAAGGACGGCAAACAGGTTTGCGCACTCTATCCCATCGGGCCCGATGAAGGCATCGTGCCGCCCCACTGGCGCAGCTATGTCACCGTGGAAGACGCAGAGGCCGTCACCGCGGCCGTCGCCGCTCGCGGCGGAAATGTCCTGATGCCCCCGGTCGACATCCTGGACGCGGGGCGCATGTCGATCATCCAGGACCCGACCGGCGCCGTGCTGGGGCTCTGGCTGCCGCGCCGGAATCAGGGCTCCCAGCTTTGGAATCAGCCGGGGGCCGTCTGCTGGAACGAGCTCCTCACCCGGGATCCGGACCAAGCCGAGCGCTTCTTCGGCGACGTCTTCGGCTGGACGACCCGAAGCAGCCAAAGCCTAGCGGACGGGGAATACCGCCTCCTGCTCAACCGCGGAGAGCAGATCGGCGGACTGCTCCGGATACGGCCAGAATGGGGCGACATGCCCCCCAACTGGACGGTCTATTTCGGCGTTGACGACTGCGACCGAGTCGTCACCGAGGCGCAGCAGCGTGGTGGCAACCTCTTGTTTCCAGCCATGGAGATCCCGAACGTGGGCCGCTTCGCCTATCTGCAGGACCCCCAAGGGGCGGTCTTCGCGATCATCCAGCACCCGGAGCGGGGCTAGATCCGCCTGCGGGAGCGACCCCGACAGGAATTCAGTAGAGGATGCGGATTCCAGCGGAAGCGGTCGTGGACGGCTGGGACAACCCGATCGACCGGTAGCGTCTCGCGCTGTGGCTGCTGATGCTTCCGTTCCTTTCCAGAACCCCGATTGAGCGGGGCCGATGCTTCACTTTGGACGTGAACGAGAGGCTGGAGGCCCATCAGGAGCCGGAGTTACGGAACAGCAGCCATGGCAAACCCCCCGCGTGACATCGTCTTTTTAAGCTATTCCCGCAAGGACCCGGAAATCTACAAGGCCGTCCGCCAGTGCTTGATCAATCAAGGACTGGCCGATAGCCTCTGGGACGACACCGAGATTCGTCTCGGCGAGCAATGGGATGACAAGATCCAGGACGGAATGGATCGAGCCGCCGTCGCTGTCTTGATCTTCTCTGATGGTTACTTCGGACGCCGCAAAGGCGGTGGCGAATACATCTTGGAGAAGGAGCTCCCCTGCCTCATCGAATACCATCGGGCCGGCGAGCTGGATCTGTTGCCGGTCTATTGGCGCCCCTCGGTCCATTGCCGGCCGGACCGCTACGATCCCGTCAAGCCATTCGAATACGATTGGGAAGACCAACGGCGTAGCTTCGAGATACACAGCATCCAGGCGCTTGCCCGCAACGGGTGTCTGGCTGACGCATCCGAAGCCACACGGCGCGACGCGCTGCTCGACTTGGCCGCCGAGGCCGAGCGCCGCCTCAAAGGCCGCCTCGCGTCCGTCCGGTCACCGCTCGTACCGGCAGAAATGCAGGGGCGCCAAACCTTGACCGTCGAGCTCGCCATCGGGGACGCCGGACTCCACCGCATCTTCAAAGTCGCCGGCCAAGTCGTTCCCCTGGCGCCGGCCCCCATCCCGCGGGCGGATCTCGATGCCTTGCGTGTGGAGGCCGACCGCAGCCTTCCGGAGCCCGACGAGCAAGCCAGGGTCGGGCGGCAACTCGGCCGGCTGTTGCTCGGAGGGCGGAATGAAGGCGATCTCTTCCCACAGCTCGCGGAAATGGCTTTCGACCTGCCGCCCGGCTCCACCGCCCGCACCCGCGCCCTTGCGGTAGATCTGCACTGCGGTCCGCTTCCCTGTGATCCCTGGCCCCTGCGTCTCCCCTGGCACCTGACCAGCGTCGACGAGGAGCCGCTGGCCGTAGGCTACGGCTGGTCGTTCGAAGCGAATCCGCCGGGTCTGCGCCCAGGCGGCATCCCCGTGCTCAGCCCCGACCCGTCCATTCTGTTGCTGGTGGACGGGACTGTTCCCGGCACAGCTCGACACGGCACCGAGCTCACCCAGCACCTGGAGCGCATACAGGGCTTTGCCGCCGATCCGGTCCGCTGCGCCGATCTGAAACAGCTCGCCGCCAAGGTGCAACGGACCCCGGAGCCCGAGATCCTCTACGCCTATGCCCGCGCCGATCTGGACCTGCCGGCTCTGGCCGAGGCGCTCGGCGAGCGCGTGTCACTCATTCTCCTCAACCTGATCGGGGACGCCGTGCCGGCACCGCCGCCGGCATTGGTCCGGGGCCGCAAGCTGGTGGTCTGCACCCACGCATCGAGCGAGTCGGGCCAGGCGCGGACCGCCGGAATACAGTGGCTCCAATCCTTCCTCACCGATACCACCGGCGTCGGTCATCAGCGCCTTGCCATCGACGCCTTCGGCCCACGGGTCCGGCTCTGGTCCGGCTGCGCGGGTCTGGACAGCCGTGTCTCCGCAGCCCGTGGCCGCCTGTTCCGCAGGTCGCTCATCCGGCTGCTGCTCGATCGCGTCACCGCGCGACGGGAGGTGAGCGACGAGGTCGCCACGGCCCTGTCGCAAGGCCGGAGTGTGCTGGGACTGGTGGCAAGCGGTACGGGAGACGACCATCCGGACCTGCTCCCCAAGCAGGTCTGGCACCACTATCAGGCCTACCGCGAGGCCGGAAGCCGCGATGCCATCCGCCGCTTCACGCTCGATCCCGGCGCCATTGCCGATGCCGACGAGCTGCTGCCACGGTTTGCCCAGACCCTCGGACGCGGCAGCGACGACTGGGAGGACGGACTCGACCGGGAGGCCGGTGACCTCGGCCCTGGTGACCACTTGATCCTGAGTCTCGAATGGCGGCTCGGTCCCTGTCCGTCCGACCGGGACGAGGTCCGCTGGCGGGCGGAGTGGCTCACCGCCTGGCTCGATCTCGGGACCGACATCCTCGCCAGCTACCAACAGACCGGGGTCCTGCTGGTGCAGTGGCTCATCGTCGAGGCGGACGACCCCACTGCGGCCCAGACCTGGACCAAGGACGCCCAGGCCCTCTGGCGGGAGCGGCGCAAGGGCCTGTCGGACGTCGGCAGGCGCTTTGTCCATCTCCCGCTGAAGCCGCTGTCACAGGTGCCGGTGGACGACATCGAGTACTTCATGGAACAGCACTATCGTCTCCCCGAGCTTTACCCCGACCTCGACCTCTTTCCCGTGGCCGAGTGGATCTGCAGCCAAACCGACGGCGTTTTCGCCAAGGCCGTCAAGCTGGTCGAGAGACTCCACGACACCGGCTTTCAAACACTTCCGCCGGCAACCCGTAGCAATCGGAGCCCCTCGCCATGACCGACTTCGAAGTCCTGACTCCATTGCCTGCGGACTACGATTGGCGCAGTCATGACCAGACCGCGCCCCGCGGCCGCCTCGATGCCGTCGAGCCACCCAAGGACCTGAGCAGCCACGAAGAGGGGGCACGTTCCTATCGGCCGGATGCGGATCTGATCCTGGCCGTCAACGCCGCCATCCACCTGCGGGCGCCGCTCCTGGTCACCGGCGACCCGGGCACGGGCAAGACCCAGCTCGCCTACTTCCTGGGGCTCTACTTCGGCATACAGGTCTTCTCCTACACCGTGCGCTCGACCAGCACCGCACGAGACCTGCGCTACGACTTCGACGCCGTGGCCTATCTGCGGGAAGCCTACCTCGCCCATGCCGGTGGCCAAGCCCACGCGACGGTGTCCGAGCCACCCGCCCCACCGCAGATCGAGCCATCGGCCCGGCACCGCGCAGCGGCCAGCGACCCGCGCATGCACCACATCGAGCGCGGCCCCTTGTGGCTCGCCTTCGAGCATCCGGAAACCTGCCTCGTCCTGATCGACGAGATCGACAAGGCCCCCCGCGACTTTCCCAACGACCTCCTCCAGGAGCTCGACAAGCAGGAGTTCCCGCACCCCTTCAGCGCCCGTTCGGAAGACGCCATCCGCGCCGCGCGGGACCGGCTGCCGCTGGTGCTGGTCACCAGCAACAACGAGCGGCGCCTGCCGGATGCCTTTCTGCGCCGCTGCATCGTTCACCACATCGCCATGACCCCGACGCTCATCGAGCGGGCAGTCGCCGCCCACGGCGCGGCCTTCTCAGAGCTGGGCGTGGCGGTGCGGAATGCCGCGATCAGGCGCTTCGAGGAGCTGCGACGTGAGGATCGGCTGTCGCGCAAGCCCGGCATCGCGGAGCTCCTGGCCTGGCTCGTCACCCTGGCCCGGGCACGCCCGGACATCGGCGCGCAGGAGCTCGAGACCACCCCGCTCGGTGCGCTTCCCCATCTGCACTGTCTGGCCAAGGTTCAGGAGGATATCGACATCCTGAGAGAGCCCGCACGGCGGTGAGCATCCCCGGCCTGCCGCCGGAGCTGTCCGACCTCCTGGACCGCCTGAAGCGCCGGGGACTGGCCGTCACGCCGCTGGAGATCGGCCGTCTCCGGCACCTCCTCGGGATCCAACGGCTTTTCGGGAACAAGCACGCCTGCGATTCCGACCGACTGCCGGCGCTCCTCGCGACCATCCTGTGCAAGGACGAGACCAGCCGGACCCTTCTCCAGCGGGAGTACCGGGCCTGGATCGCCGACTACGAGCACGCCGATGCCGAGCGCGGTCCGACGGCGGAGAGCCCTGACCGCGGCGGGGCTCGGGTCGGCCAGAGACTTGGGGACGCCGGGCGGCTGGCCGAGCGCGGCGGAACCAGCTCCCTCGGCTGGCGTGACCGGCTTCGCGACTTCGTCCATAGACACGCCCGCCGGCTTCTCATTGCCACGGTTGCGCTTGCCATTGCGCTTGCCCTGGGCGCGCTCGGCTGGTGGTGGCTCACGCCCCCTCCAATCCAGCCGCCCCGTCCGCCCGCCTGGACCGGGCCGTCCGGCCCGGCACCCGAGCCCCCTTCCGGCGCGCTCTGCCCGCAGGACCTCCCGACCCAGCCCGCCCCGGAGGTCTGGGCCTGGGTGCCGGTCGCGGACGACCGCCCCTGGGTGGCACTGGGGGGCGGACTGTTGCTCCTGGTGCTGCTCGCGCTCGCCACCTGGCGTCTGCGGACCTCGGAGCACACGGCACAGCGCCGCTGGCTCCCGCTCCGCGATCCAGGTCCTGGTGGAGATAAGGCCCCGCGCCGCGGGCTGCCACCTTTGAGCATCCGCGGCGACCTGCTTTTGGACCCGGCCGCCCGCCGCGAGATGGTCTGGTCGATCGACCGTTATGTGAGCGAAGAGCCCGACCGGGCGGTTGATGCGGAGAGGACGGTCGCAGCCACCGCGCGGTCCGCGGGCGAGCCGCGCCTGGTGCCGCGCCGGCGCCTCTTCCCGCACCAGGTCTGGCTCTGGTGCGACCGTAAGAGCGCCCGGCCCGAGACCCTGGAACGCCTGGTGCTGGAGGTGCGGAGGGCGCTGGAGCAGGCCAACCTGCCGGTGCGCGTCGCCCGCTTCCACGGGCTGCCCGCGCGTCTGACCTGGGAGGACAGCCGCGAGCCCTTCGCCCCCGGCTGTCATGAGGCGGCCGGTGCCGAGGCCCTCGTCGCGGTCCTCACGGACGGTGCGGCCCTGGTCCATGCCTGGGAGAGCCCGGGCGAGCGGCCTCGCCTCGTGCCCCTGCTGCGGGAGCTGCGGGCTTGGCCGCGGCTCCTGCTGGTCGATCTGGGGGACGGCGAGCTGACCCGGCTCGCTGAGGAGTGGCGCCTGCCGGTGCGCCCCGGCGACGGGCTGGCGGCATGGCTGGCGGCGTCCCGGGCTGATACCCATATGCAGTTCGAGGAAGACGTCCGGCTTCCGCCCGACCCCGTCCAGCTCGATCTCTGGGCCGGCGCCTGTCTGCTCGGTCCCGGTCGCCCCAGTCACGCCGAGGCGCAGGTGCTGCGCGGGAAGATGGGATTGCGGCTCGATCCCTTCGACGACCGCCACCTGAGCGCACGGCTGGACGAATGCGCCGCGGACGAGCCGCTGGCCGAGGCCCTCGTCGGCCGGCTCGCCCGCAGCCAGGGCATCGACCGTCGCGGGCTGCCGACCGGCGATGGCTTTTTCACTCGGGCACTGGATTTCTGGGAGCACCGGCTCGGCCAGGGGCTCGATCAACTGCCCGAAGACGATGTCGCGGGCCGGACGCGGATCCAGATTGCTCAGGCCGCGATCCGGCTGTGGCGGGACCCGGAGGGTGCCGCCCATGCGCTGAGCCGGCTCGGCGGGGCGCGCAATCGCCAGGCGATCCGCGGCCTGTTGGAGCGGCGCGGCCTGGGCGCAGGACGGGGGCGCGGCCCTACCTGGGACTGGCATCGGCTGCCCGTGGCCGTGCGCTGGCGGCTGCGCGCGCTCGGTCTCGGCGGGCGCCGCGCCGGCGCCTACCGCCTGCGCTGGGGAGCGCGCCATCACCTGATCCTGGCAGGGCTGGCCGGAATCGCCCTCGGGGGGCTCGGTTGGGGGCTGGTTCGACTCGGTATGCCCCATCGAGGCGGCGACATCGTCAACGACCCGTTCGCGGACAAGCGCTTTCTCGACCAGGTCCGGATGATTCCTGGGACGGGCAACGTCTGGCTGGGGAGCCCCTGGCACCTCACCGCGCTGGCGGACCTGGGCCCCCTGACGACCCCTCACACCTGGGCCTGGCAGCCGGCCGCCAACCCCGAGCCCCTCGACGCCCATGCCCTCCTACTCACGAGCGGCACCCGGGCCTTCCCCATCCGCGCCTGTGTCCCGGGCTGGCCGCGGCGCAGCCTCGCCGTCATCGCCGCCGACCGGGAGGACGAGGGGGCGCTGAAGCTCGCGATTCGGCTGCTCGACCGCGGGGCCGCCGACCGGGTGCTGATCGCGCCCGACTGGCCGGAGCGCCTCTCGGACCTGACCCAAGGGGTGCGGGTGCCGGCCCAGATGCGGGACGGTGAGCCGCATCTTGGCGACCAACTCCTGGTTCTCCAGCCGCCATCCGCGCCCGCCGGGGACTCCGCTGCGGATGCCGTCGCCGCACTGACCGGGCGGTTCGAGGCCCTGGGTGAGATCCGAGGTGATCTCGCGGGTCTCGCCGCCGCCCTCGACTTCCCCGGCGCGCGCTCGATCGCCAGCGCCTGGCCCCATGCCGCCACCCGCACCCTGGCGGGTGTGCCTCGAGTCGTCGGCGGCCCCGAGGTCGAGACCGACCGCTTCGGCATCACCTGGGTCCGGGTCTGCGGCGGAACCTTCCTCATGGGCGCACCGGCGTCGGAGGACCGGAATCTGGATGCATACGCGCAGGGCTGGGTCGATGTCTTGGGCGGCACCTTGGATCAAAGGCGCGAGGATGCGCGGGATTGGCTTAAAGTGCAACGCCCGGCCCATCCGGTGCTGGTCGCGGGCTTCGAGATCGCCCGCACCGAGCTGACCTCGGCCCAGGACCGGGCGGCGGGGGGACCGGGGACGGGCGACCCGGCCAGACCTCTCATGAACATCGATTGGGCAAAGGCCGGAGCAACCTGCCGTCGCGCCGGCGGCGCCTTGCCGACGGAGGCGCAATGGGAATACGCCGCCCGGGCCGGCACGGCGACTCCCTGGTCGTTCGGAGCGGACCAGGCCCGTCTGGGGGACTATGCCTGGTTCATGGGCAACTCCAAGGGGAGCGGAGCACACCCCGTCGATAAGAAGCTCCCCAATGGTCTCTGTCTTGCCGACATGCATGGCAATGTCTACGAGTGGGTCCAGGACTGCTACGACTCGGACGCCTACCGTGCCCGCGGCGATCTGACCATCGCCCCATCAGTTCAGGAGACCGACTGCCCCTCGCGGGTGGTGCGCGGCGGCTCCTTCTTCTTCCCGCCCGACTTCCTGCGCTCCGCGGACCGGGTCGTCTTCGAGCCCGTGTTCCGGGCCGACGACCTGGGCCTGCGCTGTGTCCGTTCCCGCGCCCGCCAGCCTTGATATCTTGCCCTTTTGACCATTTTATTGGCGCATATTGGGACATAATATGACGATACGTCCGTATAATTGCGCATGAATGCGGAATTGTTATGACATAAAGACAAATTTACGGGCCCAAATGAACGATAAACAGCCACATTGCCCAGCATGAAGCTTACCCTGTCGCAAACCGCCGAGCAGCTCGGCAAGACTCGGCGCCAGATTCGCTACATGATCCAGCAAGGAAGTCTCGAAGCGCACAAAGACGGCGGGCGCTGGGTAGTGGATTCGGAGGCGCTTCCCCTCGACCCACCCCGGCGCGCGGCAAGGGCACGCCGGAACGATCGGCTGCGCGAGGCGGCGGATCATGCGCTGGGTCCGCGACCGGCGACCCGCTGGGGCTTGCGGGATCTCAAGGCGATCGCCGTCGGAGTGCCCCTCTACCAGCGCTGCAGCGACCTCCTCGGCGAAGAGGCGACCCCGAGCCAGTCGCTGCGCGCGAGCCTGGATCTGCTCGCGATGGGTGCTCATCGTTACACGGCCGCCGACAAGCGCGAGTCCTATCGCGCCGCACGCGACCTTGTGGCCCGCGCCGCCATGGCCTTGCTGCTCACTCCGACCGAGGGTGCCGAAGCGCTCCTCGAGGAGATCGAGCGGGAGCTGATCCCCGCCATCGCCGGCGCCCTGCGCCGCACCGAGCGACGCGGACGCGACAACGGGGCGGTCGTGTGACCCACGCGAGGGCCGATCGTCAAGCACCGCTCTACACGGCGGCCTATGATCTTGCCGACTGGGTTCTCGGGCACCTGAAGGATCGCCCGGACCACTTGTCCGCGGATACCTGCCGGCTCGTGCTGCGCCTGCTCGACAGTATCGTGCTCGCGCTCAAGGCCCGCGACCGCCTCGAGGCGCTCGACGAGGCCGACCGGACCCTGTTGCAGCTTCGCCAGCGCTTGCGGCTGGCGGTGCCCCAAACCCTGCTCGACGAGCGCCAGGCGTTGCATGGACTCGAGCGCTGCGACGACATCGGCCGGCAGCTGGGGGGTTGGCTGCGGCGCCTGGAGGCGGCAGAATGATCGCGCGGGACCGATACGCCCTGGAGGCAGGTGGTGCGCGGCGGCTCCTTCGACAACCCGCCCGACGACCTGCGCTCCGCGGACCGGAACGACGACGAGCCCGAGAACCGGAACGACAACCTGGGCCTGCGCTGTGTCCGTTCCCGCGCCCGCCAACAAGCCACCGCCAGGCGGTGTCCTGCAGGTCCCGCGGGGGCCTTGCCCTGCATCCCCGCCAGCCCGTTCCGGTAGGCACCGCCGAACGTCCGGGCCGGCGGCCCTTTCCCACTTGTCATCTGCCCGTGTCAGCCCCGGCTCCGGATAGGCGGCGAGACCGGCGAGAATCCCGCGCGTGAGATCGGTCCCCGCCGGCAGCTTCCGGCATCTCAGTACCCCCGAAACGCTTTGGCACGCTTGGCGCGAGGTGCGTCGGGGGAAACGCCGGGGGCCGAGCGTCGCGGCCTTCGAGCTGGATGCGGACCGTCACATCTTCGCCTTGAGCCGTGCCTTGCGCGATGGGACCTGGCGCCCATCGGCTCCGGCCCTGCGCCTGGTATGTGATCCCAAACGGCGCCTGATCGCCGCGCCCGCCGTCGCCGACCGCCTCCTCCACCGGACACTGCTGGAGACCATCGGCCCTACCTACGAGCGCGGCTATCTGCCCCAATGCTTTACCCGCGGCCCGGGGGCCGGAATGCACCAAGCGGCCCTCGCCTATCTGGGGCTGCTGCGCCGGCATCCCTGGCGCTGCCAGCTCGACATCGCCCGCTATTTTCCCTCGGTCGACCTGGCCACCCTGGAGTCTTTGCTGTTCCGCCGCCTGGCCGATCCGAACACCCGCCTGGTGGTCAGCCGCCTGCTCGACGCGGGTGCCCGGGTCTACCGGACTCTGCCGGCGCGGGAGATCCTGGGACCGCCGCCCGGCGGGCATCGGGGCCTCGCACTGGGCTCCTATCTCAGCCAATGGTGCGGCAACTTCTACCTCGATGGGCTGGACCATTACATCAAGCGGGAGTTGAAGATCCCCGGCTATCTGCGCTACATGGACGACTTCGTCCTTTTCGCACGGGAGCCGGCCAGGCTCGCCGTGGCGCGCTCGGCCATCGGCGACTGGCTGGCCGCCGAGCGGGGACTCGCGCTCAAGGCCAAAGGGGATCAGATCCGACCTGCTCATGAGCCCGCGACCTTTCTTGGCTTCCGTATCAGTCGGGCAGGTGTTGCGCCAAGTCGCAAGCTGCGGCGGCGCTTCGCGGCGCGGGTGCGGGCCGCAGCCGACGAGGGCGAGGCAGCGCTGACACGGTGCTTGGTCTCTTATCGCGGGCTACTGCTGTTTCCCTGATAGCGGACTAAGCCTGTCACTTTGTCATTTTGTCACGTTCGTGGCCGCGGCGCCGGAAAGAGAAAAAATGGCAAGAGGTCAATGACGCAAAGGTCAAGGCTGGCGGGCGCGGGAACGGACACAGCGCAGGCCCAGGTTGACGGCCCGGAGCTCGGGCTCGGCGGCGTACCGGAACGCGGAGCGCAGGGCGACGGGCGGGTCGGCGAAGGAGCCGCCGCGCACCACCCGCCTGTCACCCTCCGACGGGCCGGTCGGGTCCTGCAATAGCGATTGGGCCTCCTGCGGATAGGCGCCGAATCGGTCCCAGCACCACTCGTAGACCAGACCGGCCATGTCGTGCAGCCCCCAGGGGTTGGGCGCCTTGGCCCCGACCGGATCGATCTCCCCACCCGAGTTGCCACGATGCCAGGCATGGGTGTCGGCCCCTTCGGCACCGTCCCCCCAGAACCAGGCGGTCTCGGTTTCGGCCCGGCAGGCATATTCCCACTCGGCCTCGGTGGGCAGCCGGTAACCATCGGCCGCCCGGTCCCACTGCCATTCACCTTCCTCATCTCGGTGATAGCAGGGCGTCAGGCCCTCCCGCTCCGAAAGAGCATTGCAGAACGCGAGGGCTTGCGGCCAATCCACATGGGTCGCCGGCTGGAGCCGGTCTCTGCGCCGGCCCCATTCCTCGGGGGCCGCGGGCATGACATCCCGCCACTGGCCGCGTGTGACCGGCACCCGCGCCATCAGGAAGGGCGAGAGACGCACCTCGTGCGCCGGCAGTTCCACCTGAAGCCATTCACGCACCTGGCTGGTCCGCTCTTCCAGTTCTCCGCCCAATACCTCGACCCACTCGCGGGCATAGGCCCCGACCTGCTCCTCGGTCGGTGGCGTCGAGCCCATCCGAAAGGTCCCGCCCGGGATCTCGACCAGGTCGAGCAGTGGGCGGACAGGGCGCCGCTTGGGTTGAACTGGCTCGGACTTGGGCTTTGGCTCAGGCTCCGCACCGGACCCGTCCGCGGCCGGCTCCTCCCACAGAATGGGCTCGACCCGCATGGCGAGGACTAGACCGAAGACCGCGGCGGCCAGCCAGCAGGCGATTGCGGCCGGTAGTGGCAAGTCGAGCGTCTGCCGGAAGGCCAGCGCACCGAGGACGAGTCCGACTCCCCACAGCACGACGACCTCGATCCGACCGCTGGGGATGCGCCCCCAAAGCATCCGGACGTGGCGCCCGACCGACGCGAGGATCAACTGCGCCGACCGCATCGAATGCCAGCTGAACAACTGTTCGGGCCGCGCATGCCGAACGGTCGCGCCGGCACCGCCCCGCGACGGGGTAGAAAGGTGCCGGAGGATTGGGTGTCGGAACGCGATCGCATCGGGTTGAAGAACGGCGGACTCATCAGTCAGAGGATCTCCAAATCGGTGAGGTCTTCCACGCAGGCGAGATCGGCGAGCAAACGCGTGTAGTTGCGCAGATCTGTTTGCAGCTCACGGAGATCGGCGCGCAGGACCGACCGATCTGCATCCGTGAGCGCCGCGTCGAGAATGCGCCGATGCCATTTCGCGGTGAAGGGACGTACCTTCTGATTCAGGACGACCACGGCGATCCGGGTGAAGTTGATGCAGTAACGACCATTGCGCTTGATGGTCTCGCGGGTGAGGGGAAACAGGTCCGCGATACTCTCTACGGCGGACGCCTCGTCGCCCTCGTCGGGATCGAGGTGCTGGGTCGCCACGCGGGTGATCAGCTCGACATAGAGCTCCCAGGCTGCCGTCTTGTCCTCGTCGCGCGGCTCCCAGCTCATTTCCATGAAGGGTGCACGGATCTTCAGCGACGTGAGGTCCCACTTCTCCAGGAGCTTTTTCAGTTGCATGAGTGAGCCTTTGCGTGTGGCGTCATCCGCAGCCTTTACGGACAAGAGTCTAGACGAGAGGCGCGTGCGCAAAAAGAGGGATACGGCGCGCGACTCTCGCCGTAGAGGCTCCTCACCTGGGACATTCGGATTCGTAAACCCGCAGCGCTGCACGCAGGCGCTCTTGGACCTCTCTGCGCAGCTCATCCGGGGCCAGAACCCGCACGTCCGGTCCGTACTTGAGGACGTCCATGATCAGCTCCAGGGAATTGCTGTAGGGCACCCGCAGCTCGTAGCTGCCGTCCTCGAGAAAGCGACCCTCCTGATCCCGGTGCCAGCGCTCCTTGGCCACCCAGAGTGCGCGGCGGGCGTCGAAGCGCAGGACGGCCAAGTGGCGGGGGG
>Ga0210085_1000102_pt1 | contig 37459 bp, 42 predicted proteins | sample China_Galinas_PW_5_FD_184866 | JGI IMG/M metagenome (GOLD analysis project Ga0210085, IMG submission 184866) | Wetland microbial communities from San Francisco Bay, California, USA, that impact long-term carbon sequestration - China_Galinas_PWC_D1... | ecosystem: Environmental > Aquatic > Marine...
GGGGCAAGTTCAGCCGCTGCATTGCTGCAACGACCCGCCCCCAGCCTATCCACCTGAAAGGACAATTGGTGGAGCAAGGACTTTCACCTTGCAAGATAGAGGTCTTGTAACCTCGTACACGTTACGCTCACCCGCCGCCCAAAGAGCGGCAGCGCTTTAGGCGATCGGCGTGCAGCGTATTGTTGGGCGGGCGGTCCATTCTTCTTTCCGCGTTATTTCAATGCCTGAAGGGCCCGAAGGACCTGAAGGGATCGAAGGGCTTGAAGGTTCGTTCATATTGAAAGCTGGTTGGCATCTCCCACGTTTGTGGGTCGTCTGTCTCAAGCAGTACCTTGTTGGTAAGCAATTCTCCGCCCGGAGATTCGTAATCATCGAATTTGACGATCTTGATTCCCTCTGAGTCCTTGCTCGCTAGCTCAATCAGAATACCATAATAGCGCTCGTCTCTTTGGACCCAAATCACCACACCAAAGATACGCTTCGATGAAGGGAACGCGGAAAGCGGAATGCTTGCTACGCCAGCGTATGTGAGAAGAGCCAGTTCTTTGTACGAATTTATAAAGATTCGCGCATGATCGTTTGGTGAACCTTGAAAGGAATCAGTATCTATGAGTTCTACAAGGCGCTCATGGTCTTCCGTCCTAAGGATCTCGATGATCTGCGATCCGAACTCCTTCCACGCTGCGGGGTCGTACGGTTGGGTGCAGGCAAAACAGGCTATGACGGCCAAGCTAGCTGAGGCAACGACCCGAGTGATAGAAGGAGAAGGCATATGCTTTTTCTCCAACGCTTCGGCAGTGGGCAACCTCAACGTATGCTGATAACCATGCTGCCGCCCAACTAGTAAATAGACAGTTTCTCGATAACTTCGCGGCTAACCGCTCCTTTTAGCACAAAGCTCAAGCAAACGTCGGTATTTCTTCTGGATATCATGCCGCTACGGGGTGATACCCAGAAACTGGATATCCCACGGCATGTCGAGTCGCCGTGTCAGAAACTGACCATCTCGATTTTAGCCGAAACGCGCGGGCAGGGAGGTCTGCTTATGGCCGACAGCGGAAGTACCGATGTTCGGTGAGCATCGCCGACGGCCCGAGGTCCATTATCGCCCCTGAACGGACACCAACGCGTCGAATAGAAACGGACACGATATAAACCGTAGCAAGCACGCGCATCGCACCATCCTCGACCGAGACCTCACCGACCGCCAAGCGCCGCGACAAAGGATCGATGGATTCAGTCGGGCGCGGATGGACCGGACGTAGGATCGTTCGATGGCCTCGAAATCCGGATTCCTACCAAGCTGGCAACCAACACCGCGATGTAGAATTGGCCGACGACTGCCTCGGCCAGGGCCAGGAATCGAGTCAGCGGCACAGCCGGACTGATGTCACCGTAGCCCAGGGTCGTGATGGTCGTGAAGCTGAAGTAGACGAGCTCGGGGAAGGTTTCATCCCAAGTACCGGAGGCGAGACCGTTGAAGGAGCCGGGGACGAGCTCGGCGACCATGAGGTAGAGCGTGGTCCAGATCAGCCCGAGCAGCAGGTAGATGCAGACCGCGCCGACAATCTTGTTGCCATCCACCGGCCCGCTGAACAGCACCTGCTCCATGGCGATCTTGGCCGTGACGACCAGGTAGCCGCATAGCAGCGCCAGCCAGATCAGGTCCAGACGCGTCCATTCGAGGAAGATCCCGACCAGGGCCAACAGCGCCACACCGGTCATGAAACCGACGCGGGTCAGGTACCAATGGGCATCGGTGCGAATGCTCCAGACCCCCAGGGCCAGTGCCAATACGAGTCCGACCTGCAGTACCAGCTGACCGAGATGGAGGTGGAGCTGATCGGCGACGGAGACACCGAACAGAACCAGGGTCAGCGCCGATGTGAGCCAGGCGAAATTGTTGCGCTCGGTAATCTTTCTGCTCATGGCGGGGTCTCCGCGGCGGGACGCTCGTGTCGGCGCCCGAGAAGGCTCAGGGTAGCGACGACCCAGAGCAAAGGATACAAATCGATTGAACAGGACTACCATAGGCTCCGCCGTCCGGCGGAAGCGCGAGCAGCCTGCAACCGCACACCTCGAAATACCGACCTCGGAGTGCTTTCGTTTCCGGGACTTATCGGTACCTCGATGGTCGCCCCAGTCCATCGCGACGGATGCCGGTGGGTTGCTCGCAAAGCGGCTGTCGAGCAAGTATATGCATTTCCTCGGACTTGCCGAGCCAGCTCACCGAATCAAGAGAGAACCAAGAGAAAACGAAGAGAGGCCGTATGTTCCGGAACGCGTCCATCTGGTTACCACTGTTGTTGATCCTGCTCGGCAGCACCCTCGCCGAGACCGTCGTCGCCGCGCCCGAGAACATGACGGGGGGAGAGGATATCTTGATCGTGTCGGGTACCGTTACCGATACGCATGATGAGCCGATCAAGGATGCAATCCTTAGCTTCTACCTGAACGGGATGCTGCTGGAGCTGCCCAAGGAGGTAATCACCGAGGCCAACGGAGCCTACGAGGCGAAGCTGCAGCTCCCGGCGGGAACCCTCCCGTACGCGGAGATCGAGGCCCAGGTGGAACGCCGCTCTTATGAGCCTTCCGCCCGGCTGCCGCTCGAGCACGTGCTGGCCGAGCAGGTCACGCGCGACGGCCACCGGCAATATGTCGCCCACTACAGTGTCAGTCTCCGTCGGACGGCGACGCCGGCGCTCTGGATCGCCACTGTCGTGCTGATCGTGGTCTATGGCTTCATCGCCTTCGAGACGATGCACCGGACCCTGGCGGCAATGGTCGGCGCCTCCATCCTGCTCTTCGTGAGCTATACCCTCGGCACCTGGGATGCCAGCTTCCGCATCCTCAGCTTCGAGGATGCCATGCGGGCCATCGACAATAACGTGGTCTTCCTCCTGATGGCGATGATGATCATCGTCGGCGTGCTCAAGAAGACCGGTGTGTTCCAGTGGATGGGCTACAAGTCCTTTCAGCTGACGCGGGGCAACATCTTCGTTCTGGCGGTCCTCCTGATGTTCGTGACCGCGGTCACCTCGGCCTTCCTCGACAACGTCACCACCATGCTCCTGATCATCCCGGTGACCATCGAGATCGCCGTCGCCCTCAAGATCAATCCCATCGCCCTGATGATGCCGGAGGTCTTCGCCTCCAACGTGGGCGGCACGGCCACCCTCATCGGCGATCCGCCCAACATCTTGATCGGGTCCTACGCAGGACTCTCGTTCGTGGACTTCGTCGTGCACCTGGCCGTCGTCTGTCTGATCGGGCTGGCGGTCACCTCGGTCTACTTCGTTTTCTGGTTCCGCTCGGGCTACATGGCGGCCAAGGTGGACGACGTGCCGGCCATGATCACCCGCCTGCGCGAGGAGTACCGCATCACCGACCCGCAACTGCTCATCAAATCCGGTCTGGTGCTGGGGCTCACCATCTTTCTCTTCGTAGTGCACGGGCCGCTCCACATGGAACCGAGCATCGCGGCCATGGCCGGGGCCTCCCTGCTTCTCATCATCAGCGGGGTACACATCGTGGAGATGGTCGAGCGGGAGGTGGAGTGGACGACCCTCATCTTTTTCATGATGCTCTTCGTCATCGTCGGCGGCGCCGAGCAGACGGGGCTCATCCAGATCGTGGCCGACTGGGTAAGGGACGCCTCCCAGGGGTCCCCCATGGCCGCCGTCATCATCATCCTCTGGGTGTCCGCCATCTTCTCGGCGATCATCGACAATATCCCCTTCACCGCCACCATGCTCCCCATCGTCGCCTACCTGAGCTCATCGATCCCGGGGGTCGACAACGCCGTCCTCTGGTGGGCACTGTCCCTGGGCGCCTGCCTCGGGGGCAACGGCACCATCATCGGCGCCAGCGCCAACGTGGTGACCGTCGGCCTCGCGGAGAAGGCCGGTCATCCCATCTCCTTTGTCGAGTACGTGCGCATCGCAGCCATACCAACGGTCATCACCATCGTTCTGGCGATGATCTGGCTGCTCGCCATGGAGATGTGAATGTTTCTTCTCTGCGTTCTCAGCGTCTCTGCGGTTTCATGCCAGGGCATCATCGTCGGATCCGTCCCCGGTGCCCTCGAGCCGAAGGCGGGCCCGCAGACGCCGGAGTAGATCGGGATCCATGCAATCGGGTGGGAGCACCAGGCTGCAGGATCGCCAGCGCCGGCAGCGAAAATTCAGCAGGATCAGGATCGGCGACACGAAGCTGGAGGGCTGGAGCCGTGCCTCGACCTGCTCACCGGAGACGAGGGTGAGGATCCAGACTCCGTCGGGTCTCCAGGTTGCCTCCCGTACGACCCAAGGGGCCAATAACAGGACCTGGGCCACCACGGCGTAGAGCAGGCCGGCCAGCACCATGGCCGCAAGTGCGGCGCGCCAATACCAGCCCAAAGGGATTGCAAAGACAACCGCAAATGCCGCGCCGTACGCCCCAAGCAGAAATACCGCCAGGAAAAGAGAACGCTCCGGCCTGATCCTGTGCGGTGGCCGCTCCCGCGGTCCACTCACAGCCGATCCGCGACGAAGCGCCGCTCTCGAAGCCTCCTGTAAGCTCGAGCCGAGATATGATCCAAGCGTCCATTCTCCCCTGACCAGTGGCACTTCGCCGATATCCATGCTGCGCCAAGGCTTCCACCCTGTCCACCCCGGTTGCTTTTCGTTGATCGGGAACAGCTGCGATGACCCTCTCGGAAATAATGGGCATCTCTTCGCGAGCCAACATACCCTGAGAGCTTGCGAAAAAATCCGTCCGTAGGCATTTTCCTACGCCGATAAGAGACGATTCACCGGGGGTTCTCGGCAATCTTCCGCTGTTCCGGGACAGGCAATTTCCTAAAGTAAGAGTCGAGAGAAACAGGGAAGCGGACGTCCGGGATGACTCCGGGGTTTCTCGTACAAGGCAATAAGGACACGGGATTCGGCATCATCGATCCTTCAAGGATCTGGAAGCCAAGCCGATTCGGTACCCGCAGGGACAGGGGCAGGATGCCTATCGGGCCACGGACGCCACCCGCGGAAAGCCCCGCCGTCGAAGGATACTTCACCACAGGGACGAGCGAACCGACGGACCGAGGGAGATTCGGACAGGCCGCGCTTGCAAGCCACTATGGTGCCAGGAAGGAGCTGACTCGGAACAGCTCGGTCAAGGATGCAGGATAAGGGAAATCTCGGCCAAGGATGGCCGAATCTCACTTCTAAGGCACCGCAGTCACCAGCATAAGGGCTTCGCTCAGCTCCACCAAGGCGCCTGCAGAGTCGCCGGTAAAGCCGCCCAACCGGGCCATCATGGACTGACGCCAGAGCAGAAACACCATGGCTGTCGCCAGAGCCAGGAAGATCACCTGCCGGCCCAGGAACAGCCAGGAGATAGCCAGGACATGCGCGGCGCCGGACCAAGTGGCCACCGGTCTGAGGTGTGCAGCGACGTCGGAGCCCATTCCCTTCGGACGTAAATAGGGCGTCGTCAGAAAGACGATCGGCAGCTGCGCCCTTGCCAAAGCGGGTATCCAGACGAGGCACGCCGTAGCGCCCATCCCCATCAGCGCGGCGATCGCCGTCCACTTGCACACCAGCACCAGCACCAGCACCATGACGGCGAAGGGTCCCGATCTGGGGTCCTTCATGATCTCCAAGGTGCGGCTGCGGTCTCCCAGCCCACCGATCCAAGCATCGGCGGTATCTGCCAGCCCATCCAGGTGCATCCCGCCCGTGAGCCAGACCCAGGTTACGAGCACCAGCACAGCAGCCAAGTCGATGGAGGGAAAGCCGCTCGCGACGAGCAGTCTCCCCGTGACCCAGACCAGCAGGCCAATGACCAACCCCACCAGCGGATAGAAGGCAAGGGAGCGGCCCAGATCCGGGCCGGAGACGGCACCCGGGTCAGGCAAGGGTAAACGAGTGAGAAAGCGTCCGGCAATCAGGAAGGCACGCCACATAGCTGAGGTCCGCCATGGAACATCAGGCTCGGGCGGCCCTCCCCCGCCGGCACCCGCAATCGGGTTCGGCATGCTGGGGGGACCTCGATTCGCAGAAGGGCCGTTGCGGGGATGTCCAGCACCCTTCCCAGGATGATGCGAATGACCCCGCCGTGAGTAATCACCAGCGGGAATCGAACCTGATGCGCGAGGATTCGACTCCAGCCCCCGAGAGCCCGCTCACGTAGCTCGTCGAAGGGCTCGGCACCGGGCGGGGTGAAGCCAACAGGGTCGTCCCAGAAGCGCTTCAGCTCCGCGATCGGGATCTCGGCGGCAGCGCGATTCTCCCAGTCTCCGAACCGCCGCTCCCCCAGCTCGGGCATCAGCTTCAACGTCAAACCCCGCTGCAACGCGAGCTCCCGCGCATGCTCGGCACAACGTCGAGCCGGCGAGCTGAAGATGGCATCCCAGCTCCCCTCCCGCCCCGTGACAACACGCATCTGCTCCAGCCCGAGCGGACTGAGCCGGTCGTCCAAAGTACCGCGGAACCGACCTCCGCCATCCACCGCACCGTGGCGCAACAGATCGACGAAGCGGTCATCGGTCATCCGGCCCACGTGGCGTGTCCCCCTCATCCCGGCCCGAAGTCCGGAACGTGACGTTCAAAGAAGGCCCCTTCAACACCAAGGGCAATCCCGCAACGGTAAGAAACACCCGGTCGCAACGGGCAGCGAGCGCCTGATGGAGAAGGCCCGCCTCATCGCAATAGTGCCGACTCACCTCTCCTACGGGAATGATTCCCATGTTGGTCTCGTTGCCGACCAAAATGAGATCTCCGGCGAGCTTCGGCACGGTCTCCAGCAAAGCGACTCGCTCGGTCTCCAACAGCGCAGGATCCGAGTGGATGAGCAGGTTCGTGAGCCACAGGGTGAGACAGTCCACCACCAGACAGCGCCCGGGCCGGGCGAGATCGGCGAGCACCCGCGCGATGGCCAGCGGCTCCTCCACGACCATCCAGTCCGAAGGGCGATGCCGGCGGTGGGCCTCGATCCGGCGGGCCATCTCATCGTCACCCGCAGTAGCCGTAGCGACATAGGCGACCTGCCGGCCGGTCTCGACAGCGAGCCGCTCCGCCAATCGACTCTTACCCGAGCGTACTCCGCCGAGGATCAGAGTCTTCATTGCCTATCCCGATTCCGCTCACAGCCGGAGCGGCTATTCATGCCGGCTCGGGGTCGTTCCGGCAGTCAGAGTCAGAACTTGGTGACGACCACGTTGACGCCGTCTTCGGCTCCGATATCGAACGTGTTGCCGCTCAGGCGAGCGACGGTCCCAATCGTTTCGGCTACGAAGGCAGGATCCGCAGCGGCATTTATGACCAGCCCGTTTCCCTGTCCGTCGGCAACCGCCAGGGTAGCGGGATCGGGCCTGGTGAGAGAAATCGCCTCGGAGGGTGAAAGTACGGTGAGACGCGCATTCAGGAAGCGCACCTCCAGGGAAGATGGGTCCCGATTCGCCTCCACGAAGGTATCGGCTGCACTGACGGCTCCCTCCCTTGCCTTGCGCGCCAAGACCGCCGTGGTCTCTTTTGCTTTGGCGGCGATCTCCTGCGCCTTCTCGCTCTCGGCCGCCTCTCGGACAGCGGCAACCGCCTTGTCCAGCTGCTCTTTCCAGCTCATTGCATCATCTCCTTCGCGCCCCGTGCAGAGCGGATAACGGCTACACCTTGCGAAGTAATCGATGACCGATACGCACCGACCACGACCTTACCTCTTATCCGAATTGGTGATCTCGGACTCTGACAAAAACGGAGGTCCGAGGACCTCCGCTGAGCTCGAGCGATCTTCTGCGCCTACTGGTGTGCGGCCTCCTCGGTACCTTCCTTCATAGCTTCCGGCGCCTGCATGGCCGCACCTCCTTCTTGCGCATGCTCGACCGCACCCGTTGCAGGGGCCATGTGCTCGCCCGTGGACTCATCGCTCTTTTCACAAGCGCTCAAGCCAAAGGTTGCTGCAACGATCATTGCAAGTAACAAACGGGGAATCATGGGCATCTCCTCATTGATCCTCTCGGCAAAGCCGAAAATATTCAAGCATCCGTCCCGGCCTTCGAGACGCTCGATGCCACGCACCCGAGACCAGAGGGGATGACGGGGCGCAGGCCGGTGCTCTCGACTTTACCCGCTTTGCACCACAACGGCATCCATCGGGTGTCATCCAAGACCTGACCGGGGCCGATGGAAGTATAAACCGACCATATGACGAAATCACGTCGAGCCACGGGACATACCTCCCGCGATCGGCGCCCCATCCTCGCCCCGGCTGCGGTCCCGCATCGCGTGTGCGGCAGGGACCGGCGGTCGACCCGGATCTGACAGATTCGTGCGAAGGTGTCATCGCACACCTCGACGGGATTTCCGGACGCACCGGAATCTCGAGCTTCGGCAACCCCCCAGGAAATGTGATCTAAATAATTTACATAAGTTATAAACTCTGCGGCGGCTTTGGAATAACATGCCTCGCTACCCGAGACCGTGCAGCTCGGGATGCGGGCTCGTCAGGCACCTTGGCTCCTTGCGCAGAGTAAGGGCGTGGGGAAGGCGTCGGCCACCCGCCATTTTCGAGAACGATACTAAGTTGGCGACGAGCGCCGGATCTAATCCGCGCCAGCAGATTTCAGTTTCCTGGCTGACAAAAAGAAAACGAACTGTCCTTGGGGTCCGCCCCGGGATATTCTGCCGTTCGCAATCCGACCGATTGTTACGATGAACATCGCTAGAACCAATAGGGAGCAAAAGAAGCACCTCGCGGCATTCTGGCTTTCCATGATGCTGGTGTGGATCCTGCTCAATGCCTCCTTGGCTTGGGAGGTCCTCGTGGTGGGGGCCCTTGTCGCGACCCTGCTGGTTCTCGTCTTCCCGACCCACGGATTCCTTTTCGCCGGCACCAAATTCTCTCCAGAAACGCCAGCGATCATATTGAAATACCTTTCTTTATTCGGTCACGAACTGGTCAAGTCGAACCTCGATGTCGCCAAGCGCGTTGTCTCGCCGCAACTCAGGATCAACCCGGGGATCGTCGAGGTCAAGACGAAGCTGAAACATCCCACGTATCGGCTGATTCTGGCCAATTCGATTACCTTGACCCCCGGCACTCTGACGGTAGACATGATCGGTGATTCCCTCTTTATCCACTGGATCGACGTCACGGGGAAGGACGTGGAAAGCGCGACGCGAGAGATCTCCGCGAAATTCGAGAATTACCTGATGCAACTGAGCGAGGGTTGAACGGACCATGGCCGAGACACTGATTGCTCTGGCGGTAGTCCTCACGTTGCTGGGGAATCTTTTCAACATCGTCCGGCTGGTGAAAGGGCCGACCGCCATCGACCGGGTGATCGCCATCGACGTGCTTACAGTGACCTCGATTACCCTTGTGGTGCTCCTGGCACACTTCGGGGAGCGCTTTATCTACGTGGACGTAGCCATCGTCTACGGGCTGCTCAGCTTCCTGGGAGTGTTGGCAGTGGCTCGCTACAGCGAAAAGGGGTTCTGACCCATGCAGGATATCTTGCATCTTCTCGGCGCGCTGATCACCCTGGCCGGGTCCTTATTCTTGCTGCTGGGTGGATTGGGCATATTGCGAATGCCGGACTGCTACAACCGCCTGCAGGCCGGCACCAAGGCATCGACTCTCGGGACGATCCTCGCCCTGATCGGCATTGGCTTCTTCCATCCGGCCTGGTTCGGCAAGTTATTGATCCTCGCCTTCTTTGTCATGCTGACATCCCCGATTTCCGCCCACGCCCTCGCCCGCGCGGCCCACGCGAGCAAGGTTCCACTGAGCGAGAAGACCGTCGTCGACAAGCTGGCGGAGCAGGAGACCAGATGATGCTCGTTCTGATTGCTACTGTCCTGTGCGCCGGTATCGTCCTCAGCGCACTGCTTGCCGTTCACCTGGGCAACATCGTCAGCGCCGCCATCAGCGCCGGCATGGCGAGCCTTTTTGCCTCCATCGTTTATGTGGCCTTGGCCGCCCCCGACGTGGCGATGACCGAGGCTGCCATCGGCAGCGGTCTGACGACCGTCATTTTCCTCTACGCCATTCGCAGAACGACGGAGTCGCCGGAGAAATGATCAAGCGGGCAACCATATTGCTCACCCTCGTGCTCTTGGGCGTCATCTTCCTGCAGATGGTCACAAAATATTCGCCCAGCACCGCCTTGAATCCGCTTTCCCGGCATTACGTGGCCGCTGGCCCCGACGAATTGGGTGCTACCAATATCGTCACCGCCGTGATCGTTACCTATCGGGGCCTGGACACACTGGGTGAGGTGGCAGTGCTCTTCATCTCTGCCGCCGGGGTCGGATTGTTGCTGCGACGAAAGGCTGGGGAAAATCCCGGCAAAAAGCAGCGGCGTCCATCCAGTGAGCTGGTCGGCACCGCGATCCATTTTCTTCTGCCACTGATCTTCGTTCTCGGCATCTATATCTTTCTGAACGGGCACTTGACACCGGGGGGCGGTTTTCAGGGCGGAGCCGTCCTGGCGTCCGGAATCATGCTGCTGTTGCTGGCCGATCCGGATACCCGGCTCAATCACGGCATTATCGAGTGGCTGGAGTCCTCTTCCGGCTTCAGCTATGTGGTGGTAGGTGTGCTGGGACTGGTGCTCGCGGGCGGCTTTCTCGACAACCGATTTATCGGTTTGGGGACTCTCGGTCAGCTGTTCAGCGCCGGCGCCATTCCGATCATTTACATATTTATCGGCTTGAAGGTCGGAACCGAGCTCAGCGCCGTGCTCGAGCGGATGAAGGATTGACGAGAACCGCGAATGACCGGGGATCGGATGGAAAGCGATCGATTCGATGACTGCGCATGGGCCGCTTTGGTTTGAGCCGACTTATTCGCGGCTTGAAGAGGGTATCCGATCGCGAGATGTCGAGCACGCTTTAGGGCTTTATCACAAAAAGGGCAGAAGCATGTCTTTAACGGGTGACGGCAGTTCCCTTTCCACCATCGTGATGGCCTGCGGGCTGATCGTGGTCCTGATCGGGCTCTGGGGCATGATGAGTCGCCGGAACATCATCCAGATCATCATCGGATTCTCTCTCACGGACACCGGCATTCATATGGTGATGGTCGCCATCGGCTACCTGAACGGACGGACGGCGCCCATCATCGATGCCGCCGTCGACCGGGCCCGAGCCGCGGAGGCCGTGGTTGATCCCATTCCATCGGCCTTGGTGCTGACGGCAATCGTGATCGGGCTCGGGGTGACTGCATTGATGCTGTCTTACGCCATCCAGATCTACAAGAAGAACGGCTCGCTCTCGATCGACGATTGCAGCGAGCTCAAAGGCTGATCTCCATGCCTAATCCCCTCTACATCTATGTCCTCTCGTTGGGCAGCGCTTTCCTGCTCACCCTCTTCTATAGGCTGAACCGATCCGTTGCCGTCCTGGTGTTCCTCGGCACGCTGGCGGGCTCGACGCTCATCTCCGCCCTGGGGCTGTTTCACCTCATGGAAGGTGCAGCCTCCGTCGAGATCCTCACCGCCGGTTTCTCGCCGCCACTCTCCATCAACCTTCGCTTCGGACTCGAGGAGGCGTTTCTTTCCCTGTCGGTCAACCTGATCGGGCTCCTCGGAGGCTGGTATCTGCTCGGACAGTTTCGAGAGAAGGTGCAGGCACCGGTCCTGTTTCTCATGGTCATCATGGGTGTCAACGGAATGATCATGACGCGGGACCTTTTCAACCTGTTCGTGTTCATCGAGATCACGAGTATCGCGACCTATGCCCTGATCGGGCTCGAGCAGGAGCGCCGGACCCTGGCCGCCGGGTTCAAATATGTCATTGCCGGCGGCTTGGCTTCTTCCTTCTACCTGATCGGGACCATCCTGGCCTACCACCTCACCGGAACCCTGAACATCGACGGCATGATCGAGGCACGCGGGCTGCTCGACAATCCGCTGGGAGCCCCTGCGCTCGTCTTTCTGATCGGAGCGGTGGTGATCGAGCTCAAGCCCTTTCCCGCCAACGGCTGGGCACTCGACGTCTATCAGGCGGCGCCCTGCGGCATCGGAGCCATCCTCTCCGGTGCCGTCGCCACGGGTGCCCTGGCGGCACTCTACAAGCTGTTGCCTTTGCTGCAGGTCGATCATCTTCCCGTTCTCGTCTCCCTGGGACTGGCGACCTTTTTGTTCTCGAACCTGCTCGGGCTCAAGCAGGAAAGTGCCAAGCGGCTGCTGGGCTACTCTTCCATCGCTCAGCTGGGATTGATGATCGCCGCCATCGCCTACCTGCGCCAAACCGGGCACGAAGGCTTGGTCCCCCTGGTGGTCGGCGGCCTCTTCATCAATCATCTCCTGGCCAAAGCGGGGCTCTTCTGGCTCGCCGGAGTGATTCAAAAGGAACAGTGGCAGGACTGGTCGGTGCTCGCGGGCAATCCCTGGCTCCTGCTCCTGTTCGGCACCCTGGTCTTCGCCCTTGTCGGCTTCCCCCCCTTCCCCGGCTTCTGGGCGAAGTGGGAGCTGATCATGCAGCTCGCCGCAGGCGGGATGTACGGTTGGATGGCGGCTATCCTCGTCGGCTCCCTGCTGGAGGCGGTCTACCTCTTGCGCTGGCTCGGCAACGCGCTTCGCTCCGGGGCACAGGAGGAGGCTCGGCCCGGATTCAACGGCTTGGCCCAACCCGCCATCTTCGCGATTCTCCTTTACGCGACCGGATGGTACTGCGCAGAGCGGGTCGGAGAGGCGCACCTGACGAGCCTCATGCCCCTCGTCACCGCCGGCTATCTCTTCGTGATCGATCGCTTGCCCATACCCAGCCGAATCGTCGGACTGGTGTCGATGCTGGCGGTGGGTGTCTTCTCTTTCCAAGTCTTGCCTGCGCTCTCCGGGCTTGCTTGGCTGTTCGGACTGATCTTCCTGCCCGGCGGCCTGCTGCTGATCTTTGCCAGCCTCTATCGGGATGATGTGCGACAGGGCTTCTACCCCCTGTTGGCGGGCATGGTGATGTCCCTGGGGGTTTTGCTGCAGGCGCAGACCTCGCTTGGGTTTTTCTACGCCTGGGAGCTCATGACCCTGAGCTCCTATTTGCTGATCACCCTCGGGAAGGACGCTGCCGAGCACGCGTTGAGCTATGTGATCTTTTCCCTGGCCTCCGCTTATCTGATCCTCGCCGGCTTCGCCCTGGGCTATGCCGGCTCCGGCTCCCAGCTCCTCACGGGCCTGCAGGCGTCGGGCTCCCTGGGACCCGCCGTACTGGCTCTGTTGGCCCTGGGCTTTGTCGTCAAGACAGGCGGCTTCGGCTTTCACATATGGCTGCCGGGGGCCTATACGGAAGCGGATGACGATTTCACGGCCATCATCTCCTCGGTCGTGAGCAAGGCGGGAATCTTCGGTTTCCTGGTCGCGGGCATCTATCTGGGCGATCAATCCGTGGGTGGTCTCGATATCGCCTATCTGGTGTGCTGGCTGGGCTTGCTGACTGCGGTTTTCGGCGCCCTGATGGCCGTCATCCAGGAAGATGCCAAACGGCTCCTCGCCTATTCGAGCATGGGGCAGGTGGGATATATCATCGCCGGTGTCGCCATGATGAGCCACCTGGGATGGGTGACGGCGGTCTATCTGTCCGTCAATCACTTTTTGTTCAAGGGACTGTTGTTTCTGGCGATCGCCGGGGTGATCTTCCGCACGGGGACCCGCGACATGTACCGCATGGGCGGCATGATCGGGCGCATGCCGATTACCTTCTTCACCTCCCTGATAGCCATCATCGCCATGTCGGGTGTGCCGCCCTTGAGTGGGTTCGGCGGCAAGTGGCTGCTGTACAACGGGTTGATCGAGAAGCATTGGTACCTGCAGGCAGCTCTGGCCTTCTTCTCCAGCGCCCTGGCCTGCCTCTACATGTTTCGCCTGCTGCACGCCGTCTTTCTCGGGCAGCCCAAGCTCAAGCACAAGGATGTCAAAGAGGCACCTTGGTGGCTCATCGCCCCCCAGTTGGTGCTCGTCGGGGCGATCTTGGTCATCTCCCTGTTCCCCCAGTATCTGGTGCAGCCCATATCGAGCGCCGTCGAGCCCTACTACGCAGCGACCCTGCATTGGGCCGGCAACCAGGTCACCACCAGCATCGGGCATTGGAACGGCTTCCTGACCATGAACCTCGTCGGGGCGGTATTTCTGCTTACCTTGACCTGGATGTTGCTCTCACGGACGCGGGTGCAGCGGGTCAAGCAATTCAATATCGCCTTCGCAGCCGAACGCCCCTTTACTCCGGAGACCACCCATTTCGCGTACAACTTCTATCCCTACATCGAGAAGAGTATGGGGGGACTGGTGCGACCGCACGCCAGCCGCTTCTGGAACGGGTTGTCCGAGTGGACCCACTCCTTGGCGTCCGCCCTGCGCAGCCTCTACACGGGTCAGGCACAGACCTACGCTCTGCTGGTCGTCCTCTATCTGATCCTCATGGTTACTCTGATGGGAGGGGTCTGATCCAATGTCCGAGTGGTTGGTAAAGGGCGGTTACGCCGTTGTCTCCGTCGCGGTCGCCGCCGTGTACGGCCTTCTCCTGAGCGGGATCATCGCCCGCACCCTGGCGCGCTCGCAGGGCCGTATCGGTGTTCCGGTCTGGCAGGGGTTTCTCGATGTCTTCAAGCATGCCGCCAAGCGCACGGCCATCAGCCATGGAGTCATGTTCTATCTGGGTCCCATTCTCCGCCTCACCGGGGGAATCGGCACCCTGCTGTTCGTGCCCATGCTCTACGGCAGCGCGGTCTTCGGTAACTTCCATTTCGCCGGCGACATCATCCTCATCATCTATTTCATCCTGTTCGGGGCACTCGGGATGGCCCTCGGCGCCAGCGAAGGGGGACATCCCTACAGTGCTATCGGCATCGGCCGCGGACTCGCCCAGTTTGCCGCCTTCGAGGTGCCCTTCGCCCTGGCGGTGATCTCCCTGGCGATCCAATACGACACCCTTTCCGTCTATGAGATCGTCGGTGCCCAGCAAAGCGGCATCGCGAGCTGGACCCTGGTGACCAACCCGCTGGCGACCATCGCCGCCATGATCTCGCTCCTGGGCTCCACGGGCTATTCGCCCTTCGATATCGTCGCCTCGCCCCAGGAGATCCCCATCGGCCCCCGCACCGAGTTTCAGAGCGATTTCATCAGCCTGATGCAGCTGAACCGGGCCATCTTCGCGGCGGCCAAGCTGGTCCTGTACATGGACCTCTTCTTCGGGGGTGCGACGAATCTGTTGGAGCTGATGGTGAAGACCTGGGCCATCTACATGGTTCCGGTCTTCGTGGGGGCTGCCTTTCCCAGATACCGCATCGACCAGTCGATCCGCTTCTTCCTGCGCGTGCCCACCCTGATCGGGATTGTGGCGGTCATCTTTGCGGACTTTTTCTTCAACGCGTCCTGAATCGGGAGGCTTGCGACGAATGAAACGAACCCCGGGGACAGACATTCCGGAATTGCCCAACGAGGGCTTGGTTTATCCGGATACCGAGTACTTTTGCAAGACCCGGCCGATCCCGGTCGAGCCCCAGTTCAAGGCGATGGAGCAGGTGCGCAACTGGGCGCGGGCGAACTCCCTGGCAATACAGGCATTTGGGACGGGTTGCGGGGCCGTCGAGCTGCGGCCCTTGATGACGGCTCGCTACGATGCCTACCGCTATGGGGTGACTGGATCTGCCACCCCGCGCCAGTCCTGCGTGTTCATCATCGGCGGATATGCCTCCGTAAAGACCCTGAAGCGGATCATCGTCAGCTACGAGCAGATGCAGAACCCCAAGTTCGTGGTCGCCTTGGGCAGCTGTACCGTCAACGGCGGCATGTACTGGGACAGCTACAACACGATCAACCGCATCGACTATTACATCCCGGTGGACCTCTATGTCTCCGGGTGCATGCCGCGGCCCGAGGCGCTGCTGGCCGGCTTCATCAAGCTCAAAGAGCTGATCAAGTCCGGCAAGTGCGAGGGCGCCAACAAATACGCCGAGAATTTCGATTGGTACAAGGCGAACCAGAAGAAGATCATCAAAAACTGGAATATGCCGGACTACAACTGGTGATCGATTCTGCACCTTCAATCTTATTTTTCACCGCAAATGAACGCAAATGACAGGTGATTACTATTCGCGTTCATCAGCGTTCATTCGCGGCTCCAAGATTCAATAGAGATATGCAACAGCTCTTCGAACGTCTGCAAGCCCTGTTCGCCGTTACCGATTTCAAGGAACAACGTGGCGATCTGGCCTTCCTGCGCATCCCCAAGGACCATGCGGAGATGCTGATCCGACATCTGCGCGACCACGAGGGATTCACCCATCTGGTCTTTTTCTCTGCAGTGGATTACATCGAAGATGGGATTTTCCGGCTGATCTACATGCTCCATAATTACGGGACCAAAGACACACTGGGTGTGCACGTAGATATCTCCAGAGAAAATTCCACCATGACATCCATCCACGAGCTGTGGGCCCAAGCCGCCCTCTACCAGCGGGAGCTCAAGGAAATGTATGGGATCGATTTTCCGGGAAGCCCGGGTGTCGACGAGGATTTTCTGCTGGAAGGCTGGGACGAGATACCCCCCATGCGCAGGGAGTTCGATACGCGCGCCTACGCCGAGAAGACCTTCTTTCCGCGGGCGGGGAGAACCAGCGCTGACCCGCGCGCCCATATGCAAGAGAATCTCTATCCGGACGGAGGAGAGAGCTAGTGTTTGCTCCGGACCGATCCAAATACCCCGAGATGGTCGACGGCAAGCCCGACGTCGACTTGGATTCCGAGAAGTACGTCAAGATCTGGCACGGCCCCCAGCACCCCGGCATCACCGGCAACATGTCGCTGGAGCTCACCCTGTGCGGCGACGAGGTGGTGGAGTGCAAGACCCACGTGGGGTACCTGCACCGGGGCTTCGAAAAGCTGATGGAGCGCAGGACCTGGATCCAGAACTTCCCGGTCGTGTGCCGGATCGCGGTGCCGGAGCCGGCGTTCAACGAGTATCTCTACGCCGCGGCCCTGGAGGATCTCGCCGGAATCGAGCCGCCGGAGCGCGCCCAGTGGATCCGCAACCTGAACCTGGAGATGATGCGCCTGGCCAGCTTCATGGCCTGGCTCGGTGGCCAGGCGGGGGCCTTCGGTCAGGGCACCATCGGCCAGTGGACCATCACCCACCGCGATTACCTGCTGGACCTGTTCGAGGAGATGACCGGCGGGCGCATCTACCACATGTACATGATCCCGGGCGGCGTTCGGGCAGGTCTGCCGGATGGCTTCGAGGTGCGGCTCGAGGCCGTTCTGAAAAGGTGCGAGAAGCTTCTTTACGAGATCGAGCTGGTCCTGCTCAACAACGCCGTCTTCAAGGCCAGAGCCGTCGGGCTGGGCGTCATCGACAAGGAGATGATCGACCGCTACGGCATCACCGGCCCCAATCAGCGGGCTTGCGCCATCGAGAGGGACGTCCGCAAGGATCACCCCTATCTCGTCTACGATCAGCTCGATTTCGAGCCGATCACCGGCACCGCGTCCGACTGCTATGAACGGACGGTGGTGCGCTACCATGAAATGCACCAGTGCATCGATCTGTGCCGGCAGATCGTCGCACGCATGCCCAAGGACGGCCCCTTCCACCAGCCCCTGCCCAACGTCCTGCACTGGCGGATTCCTCCCGGCGAGACCTACGTCAAGGCGGAGTGCACGCGCGGCGAGAAGGGCTACTACGTCGTCTCGGACGGCTCCCAGTATCCACGCCGGCTCTGCATCCGCGGACCCAGCTATACCCATGCCTTTCCGGTGATGGAGAAGCTGGCGATCGGCACCGACATTGCCGATATCGCCGGCCTCATGGTGTCGCTGCATACCTATCCGCCCGAGATCGAGAGGTAGAACCCGATGCCGCTCAAAGACGTCATTGCCCCCTTCTATGTCTGGAAACGGGCGTTCGAGAAGCCCTATACGACGGCGCAGCCCATCGAAGAGCGCCCGGGTGCCGCCAGATACCGCGGCTTCCACACCAACGACCTGGATTTGTGCATCGGCTGCGGCACTTGCGAGACCATCTGCCAGAACGCGGCGATCGACATGGTCCCGGTCCCCGGCATCGAGGCCAAGGCCGGCGACAGCGGCCTACGGCCCATGGTCGACAACGGCCGCTGCTGCTGGTGTGCCCTGTGCGTCGACATCTGCACCACCGGGTCCCTGCGCCTGACCAACGAGTACATCTGGGTCAGCACGGATCCCGACGCCTTTCGGTTCATTCCCGGAACCAACGACAATACCTGGGCCGACAAGGAGCTCGGCTATCGGCGCGATCCCGGCTACCGCCTGCTCGACTACGAGCGCCAGGACATGGAGATGCTGGCGCCCGACCAGGGGGTGCAATCCTTCCTCGAGGTGGTGAAGGGGTATTCCGCCGAGCAGGCGCGGATAGAGGCCGAGCGCTGCGTGGACTGCGGTCTCTGCGTCGCCACCTGCCCGGCGCACATGGACATCCCCGACTACATCAAGGCGGTGCGTGACGGCGACTTCGAAGCCGGGCTGCGGCTGCTCTACCGCACCAACCCCATGCCGGCCACCTGCGGGCGGATCTGCACCCACCGCTGCGAAGATGTCTGCTCCGTCGGACACATGGGAGATCCGGTTGCCATACGCTGGCTCAAGCGTTACATCTGCGATCAGGTGCCCGAGTCCGAATACGCCGGCATCCTCCAGGATCAATTTCCGGACAATGGCCGCAAGGTCGCCATCATCGGCGCGGGCCCCGGCGGGTTGAGCGCCGCCTACTACCTCATCAAGCTGGGCTACGCCGTCACCCTGTACGAATCCCATGAGAAGGCCGGCGGCATGCTGCGCTACGGCGTGCCCAGCTACCGTCTGCCGTACGAGCAGCTCGACCGGGACATCGACTATATCCTCTCCCTAGGCGCGACGATCCACTACAATACCCGGGTAGGGAGGGACATCGAGCTTTCCGAGCTCATGGAGGGCTTCGATGCCGTGTTCTTCTCCACCGGCCTGACGGAGCCCTATGGGCTGGGGGTGGAAGGGGAAAAGCACCCGCGGGTCCTGTCCGGACTGCAGGTGCTCGAGGACGTTACCCACGATCGAGACCCAGGTGTGGGCAAACGCGTCGCAGTGATCGGCGGCGGTAACGTCGCGATGGATGCGGCCAGGGTCTCGCGCCGGCTCGGCGCGGAGGTCACCCTCCTCTATCGCCGCCGGATCGAGGACATGCCCGCTGATCCCGAGGAGATCCACGAGGCACAGGACGAGCAGGTACACTTCGTGACCCAGGCCATCCCGGTGCGGGTCGAGGACGGGCCCTCGCAGCAGCAGGTCAACATCCTCTGGGGCGAGGCCGAGATGGTCGCGGACAAGGCGGGTGGCCGACCCAGACCCGTCTTGATGGAGGACAGGATCCATACCGAGACTTACGACTCCATCATCTCGGCCATCGGTCAAGGCGGGGATTATGGGTTCCTGTCCGACGAGCACGCGAGCAAGGTCGAAGTGAAAAGGGGCAAGGTCATCGCCAACGAGTATCGCCAGACCGGCATCCCGAAGCTTTTCGTCGGTGGCGACATCGCAAACAGCACGGCCGACGCCATCAGTGCCATCGCAGACGGCCACCAGGCCGCTGTCGGGATCGATCGGTTCTTGTCGGGCCAACTATAGAATTCAGCCAACGAGGTTCAGACCATGACTGAAGGAAGCGGCAGCAAGCAGGAGGGCCAACCGGCGAAGGAGCCTGCGCTGAAAACACTGGAGGAAGTGAAAGCCAAGGCGATGGAGGAGGTGAAGGCGGCGAGCAGCGTCCTCGAAATGGGAACCGCACCGGAAAGCACTCAGGATGAGGCAGGTGCGGAAAAGCCGAAGATAACGAGAAACCTGGGAAAGCACATGGAGGCAATCTGCAACCTGCCCTTCGTAAACGATCTGGACGAGGGGGAATGCGGGTGGCTGGCCGGTGTCGCCTCCATCGTCACCCTGAAAAAGGGCCAGATCCTGATCGAGCAGGGAAAGAGGGATGATGCCCTCTATGTCCTGATCAGTGGGCGCCTGCAGGTCAACCGGGAGATGACGGGAGGCGGCCATGTGACCCTGGCATGCATTCGCGAGGGGGAGATGGCCGGAGAAATGGGCTTCCTGGACGGTTCCGAGCATAGCGCCACACTACAAGCGGACGATACGACGGAAATCCTGCAGATCAAGCGAGAGCATCTCGAGGGTCTGCTGAACGAGCACCCGCAGATCGTCTACAAGCTGATGCGTGCCATCGCCCGCGAAGTCCACGAGATCACGAAGCGGATGAACATGCAGTACGTCGAAATGAGCAACTATATAAACCGCCAGCATGGACGCTATTGATCGTCTGAGCGGTTATTTGCAGCACCGGCGCATCGCGTATTGGGGGCCGATATACCCGGTAGGGATCAGGTGCCCCTGTGAGCTGCGGAATGTGACGCGCTCCGTTCGCAACTCAGCTGGGGCAGCGTCCGGCTACGCAAAGTGTTATCGAGATGGCGGAGCCGCGCCCGGTTCAGGACCCGATTCACGCAGCCCAGGCGTCGTGGAGCTTGCTCCGGGCGATTTCGTAGGCCTTGGCCGCTTCGTCTAGACGGTCCTTCAAGGCCTTCAGCACCTCGGCATCGTCTTTCGACAGATCGCCACCTTCCGGATCCAGGCGACCGGTCGCCTTCGACCATTCCACGACGGCGGCATCCCACTCGTAAAACGCCCTCCGCTCGGCGTTGTACAGCTCCAGTGCAACGTCCGGTTCTTTGAGCCAGTCCCATTGCGCGGCTGCGGGTTTGCCATCGCTCATGGCCACCTCCTGCGTCAGTTTGCGCTTTGAATCGTCTCGTCGTACTCCAGCTCGAACCGCAATTTGTGTTTGGCCTCTTCCTGGGCAAGGCCCAGAAATATCTCCCTTATCTGCAAATCTTCACTCACCGCAGCCAAGTCGCTGTACAGCTTGAAGGCCGCCTTTTCCTGCTTCATCGCCAGAATCAGGGCATCCCGATAGTCCATCCCCGAGCTGGGCTCGGTCGCGACCAGGTAGTCCGCGATCTTCAGATCCTCCAGCTCCTGCCCGGCGAGCCGGAGCTGTTTGCCTCCCTTGATCTCCACCAATTTCCGCTTATGCTCCCTCTCCTCGTCCGCGTAACCCTCGAAGATCTTGCGTACCCAGGGCTTTTCCATCCGGGCGGCGAGATCTGTATAGAGCTCGGTGGCTTTCTCCTCCTGTCCGATGGCATAGTCGAGTATGTCATCGATCGAATCCCAGTGCTCCATGGCCCCCCCTCTGTAACGTCGGTGAATGCAAAATCCACAGGATAACTACGGAGTATTCTCCTCCGAGCTCAGGTAATCAAGTCCTCAAAACAAGTGGAAATTGTCCCTCGCACCGGGGGCAAAAAGCGCTCTTCGGTCCACAAGCCGGGGCCCGGCCCACCCGATGATGATCGGTACCCTGATCCCTTTCCGATACCACCGCCGTTCCGAGGTAATGCAGGCACCGCTTGCCGTTCCTATCGCCAGTCGATTTTCCTAAACTTCGAGGGACGCTCGTTTCGCGGGTACCGGGAATCGAGCTTACCTTCGCCCAGCTCCTGGGCAGAGCACATCGCGGCATCTTCGCGGCCGCCGCTTCACAGAGGAGGATTCACCATGGCTTCTGATACGTTCCGGACCACCGAAGGTCGTGGCCGGCTCTTCGAGAGCCTGCTCGATACGATCGGCGACACGCCGAGCATCCGCATCAACAACCTGGCACCGGAGCATGTGCGTCTCTACGCAAAGGCGGAATTTTTCAACCCAATCGGCTCGGTCAAGGACCGGCTCGCCGTCAGCATCATCGAGGAGGCCGAGCGCAGCGGCGCGCTCCAGCCGGGACAGACCGTGGTCGAGGCGACCAGCGGCAACACCGGCATCGGCCTGGCAATGGTCTGTGCGGCCAAGGGTTATCCGCTCGTGATCACCATGGCAGAGAGCTTCTCGATCGAGCGGCGCAAGCTGATGCGGTTCCTCGGCGCCAAGGTCGTGCTGACGCCGCGCGCCGAGAAGGGCTTCGGCATGTACTGGAAGGCAGTAGAGCTGGCCGAGGCGAACGGCTGGTTTCTCGCCCACCAGTTCGAGACCGAGGCCAACGCCCTGATCCACGAAAACACGACCGCGCGCGAGATACTTGCCGATTTCGAGGACATGCGTCTCGACTACTTCGTCACCGGCTACGGCACCGGCGGCACCATGACCGGCGTCGGCCGTGTCCTGCGCCGGGAGCGCCCCGAGACCAAGATCATCCTGAGCGAGCCCGCCAACGCACAGCTCGTCGGCAGCGGCCATGCGCAAGAGCGGGCCGCCGACGGCTCGCCCGCGGTCAGCCATCCCGCGTTCGAGCCCCATCCGATCCAGGGCTGGACCCCCGATTTCATCCCATTGATTCTGCAGGAAGCGATCGACAAGGGCTATTTCGACGAGCTGATCCCCGTCCCCGGGTCCGTCGGCATCGAATGGTCGCGCAAGCTGGCGCAGCGGGAAGGCATCTTTACCGGCGTGTCGGGGGGCTCCACGTTCGCCGTTGCCATGCAGGTCGCCGAACGCGCCGACCCGGGGTCCACCATCCTGTGCATGCTGCCCGACACCGGCGAGCGCTACCTTTCCTCGCCGCTCTTCGAGGGCATCGCGGAGGAGATGACCGTCGAGGAGATCGCGCTGTCCCGGTCCACACCCGGGTTTCAGATGCCGGCGAGCTGACTGTCTCGTCCCCGCGTAGCCCTGGCCGACCTTTCGCGACGAGCAACTGCACTGCCTTGGCCTGGATACAGATCTCATTCCTCATCGACCGGGATCAGGTACCCCTGATCGAGGCCGCCATGACCGGCGCCGGCGCCATGGCGGTCACCCTCGGGGACGCGGGCGACGAGCCCCAGCTCGAGCCGCCTCCGGGAGCGACACCCCTTTGGACCCAGGTGAGGCTGACCGCCCTGTTCCCGGACGACCCCGAGGCTCACCCGAGGCTTTGGGAGCTCTCCCGATCTCTCGCTGCCCGATCGGGGACCGAGCCGCATTTCGAACGCATGGAAGATCAGGTGTGGGAGCGGGTGTGGATGGACGATCTGGCACCCCTGCGCTTCGGCGAGCGGCTCTGGATAGCTCCGCGAGGTCAATCGGTGTCGGCCCCGGGCTCCGTCGTCGTCGAGCTCGATCCCGGGCTCGCCTTCGGCACCGGCCACCACCCCACCACAGCCCTGTGCCTGCGCTGGCTCGACGGTAGCGATGTCGAGGGGAAGCGAGTCCTCGACTATGGTTGCGGCTCCGGGATCCTGGCCATCGCCGCCCTGCGGCTCGGGGCAGCCCGCGCGGTCGCCGTAGACCATGATCCGCAGGCCCTGGAGGCGACCCGCGCCAACGCGGAGCAGAACGCCGTCGCTGATCGGCTCCTCGCCTGCCTGCCCGCCGATGCGATGTCGGACGAGCCGTCGGATCTGCTGATCGCGAACATCCTGGCCGGACCACTGGTCGAGCTGGCACCACGCCTGGCGGAGCTGACTCGCCCCGGAGGATCCATCGCCCTGTCCGGTATTCTTCGCGACCAGACCGCGCAGATCCAAGACGCCTATGAACCCTGGCTCGAGCTGAGCGAGCCCCAGACAGAGGACGACTGGGTTCTGCTGAGCGGGCGCCGCAGGACGCACTCCTGACCTTCTTATACGGGAAAGGCCCCAGCAGCGAGGCCGCCACTCGGGAACTGCGAGCACACCCGAGTAACGAAGGGCTCGCCGATCCGGACGCGTGGGCCCTCATTCGCGCTCGCTCACCCCGGCCTCGGCAAAGGTCGCCATCTCGTTGTGCAGCGCACAGGCCATCCTCAAGAGCGGCACCGCCACCGCGGCACCGCTACCCTCCCCCAACCGCAGGCCCAGACTGAGCAGGGGTTTGGCATCCAGCACCGCCAGCAGGCGGGCGTGCCCCGGCTCGGCCGAGACGTGCGCAAAGATGAGCCAGGCAACGGTGCCGGGACAGATCCGCTCCGCCGCCAAGGCAGCGGCGGTGCTGATGAAGCCGTCGATCAGCACCGGTATGCCCATCTTGGCGCAGGCGAGATAGGCGCCGGTCAGCGCGGCGATCTCGAAGCCGCCCAGACGAGCGAGTGCTTCACGGGCCTTTCGACCTTGGAGATCGTCCGTTAGCCCTCCCCCGCCATCTGGTACTGAAAGGCCCGAAGCGACTCCCCCAGCTCCCCCGGCCTGGGCATAGCCATGCCGTTCCAACGCCCTGGCAATTACGGCGGCCTTGTGTCCCACACCCTCCTGGTCGAGCCCGGTGCCGGGCCCGGCCAGTTGCTCGGGTGCTTCGCCCAAGAGGGCGCAGGACAAGGCTGCAGCGCTGGTGCTGTTGCCGATCCCCATCTCGCCACCGATGTACAGGCGAGCCCCGGCCAGCCGGGCGCGCTCCGCGCTCTGGCGGCCGGCGTTGATCGCACGGGCACATTGCTCCGAGGTCATCGCGGGCTCAAGGGCAAAGTTGGCGGTTCCGGAACCGATGGTCAAATGGGCGACCCCCGTCAGACCGGATAGGTCCGTCACAGTGCCCAGGTCGATAACCTCCAACCGGGCGCCCAGGGAACGGGCTGCGACGCAGATTGCTGCACCGCCGCGGGCGAAATTCTTTACCATCTCACCCGTTACCGCCTGTGGAAAGGCGGAGACGCCTTCCACTGCCACACCATGATCTCCGGCGAACACGGTAATCCACACGGGATCGACCTCAGGGCACTCGGTACCCTGCATCGCCGCCAGGCGAATCGTCAGGGATTCGAGCTCGCCCAAGGCGCCCGGCGGCTTGGTCAGCTGGGCTTGGCGGGCGGTCGCGGCCACCCGCGCCGCCTCGTCGAGGACATGGGGAGGGCTGGCGAGCCAATCGAAATTCATGTGGGGTCTCCAAGGATGTCCAGAAGGCGCTCGGTGTCCAGATGGGTCTCGACGGCGTCCGCCAATCGCTCGATGGCTGCCTCACGCAGGGCGCCCATATCCGGCGCGGCGACCGCTTCCGCAAGGCCCACCCAGGCGAGCAGGGCCGTGGCGGCGGCGGGCTGGTCGAACAGACCGTGCAGATAGGTGCCGGCGACCTGTCCGTCCGGCGCCAGGGCACCGTCTTCGTCCTCGCCCAGGTCGACGAGCGGGCGCTGCAGTGCCTCGCCTCGGCTGACACCGGCGTGAATCTCGTAGCCGGTCACGGGGGCATCAGCGAAGGCCAGGCGCCCAGCGACATTGCGCAGCCGCTTCTCCGGTGCCAGAGTCGTGATCATATCGAGCCAACCGAGGCCCGCGCTCATGCCGGGCTCACCCTCGATCCCGAGCGGGTCCTCGATGGTGTGGCCCAGCATCTGAAAGCCACCGCAGATGCCCAGCAGCTTGCCACCGTAGCGAAGGTGGCGGGCGAGATAGGCGGTCCAGCCAGTCGCACGCAGAGCCTGCAAATCGGCACGCACCGACTTGGAACCGGGCAGAATGACCAGATCGGCCGATGGTGGCTCTCGATCCAGGCGTATGAAGCGGAGATCGACCGCCGGATGGCGGCTCAGGGTATCGAAATCAGTGTGATTGGAAATGCGCGGCAGCAAGGGCACCAGGATGCGTAGGGACCCTTGCGTCCTCTCCCCCTGCGACCAGTCCCGCACGGAATCCTCCGCCTCGAGGTCGAGCCCGGTCAGATAGGGCAGCACGCCCAGCACCGGCTTGCCGGTCTCGCGCTCCAGCCAGTCGAGCCCCGGCTTCAGCAGGGAGATGTCACCGCGAAAGCGGTTGACGACGAATCCCCTCACCCGCTCCCGCTCGGATGCAGACAGCAGCGCCAAGGTACCGACGAGATGGGCGAAAACCCCGCCCCGGTCGATGTCGGCGATCAGGATCACCGGACAATCCACCGTCTCGGCAAAGCCCATGTTAGCGATATCCCCGGCGCGCAGGTTGATCTCGGCCGGACTGCCGGCACCCTCGATCAGAACTGCGTCGAAGCGCGCGACCAAGCGGGCATAAGATTCGAGAACAGCCTGGCGCACCACGGACTTGTAGTCGTGGTAGGCCGCCGCCTTCAAACGGGCGACGGCGCGACCCTGAACGATGACCTGGGAGCCGGTATCGCTCTCCGGCTTGAGCAGCACCGGGTTCATATCGGTGATGGGCTCCAGTCCGCAGGCCGCCGCCTGGACAGCCTGGGCACGGCCGATCTCGCCGCCGTCCGCCGTCACGGCGCTGTTGAGGGCCATGTTCTGCGGTTTGAAGGGCACCACTGCCAGACCGCGGCGCTCGAGCCAGCGGCAGAGTCCCGTCACCAGGGCGCTCTTGCCGGCGTCCGAGGTGCAGCCCTGGACCATGAGGGCGCGTGACCTCATGGCTTGGTCCAGGTAGGTTGGGGCGAGCTTGCGAGCCCCAACAAACAGGAGGCGCACATGTAAGACGTTGGGGCTCGTTTCTCACCCAAACCTACAATCTCACGGAGCAGAGGGACGGTCATTTGTTGATTCCAGCCAGCGCTTGCTCCAATCGTTGCCATTCGGCCTCGAATCCCGGCAGACCGAAACGCAGGCTGTCCGGTTCGTTGAGCCACCGCACCAGGATGCCCCTGGATGCCAGTGCAGTATGAATGTCCGCCGCACGATCCGTTCTGACCCACTGAAAGAGCGCCGTACCACCGCTCGGGGCCAGGCCACGGCGTGTGAGCAACCCCGCTAAACGATCTGCCTCGGCGACGAGGCGCACCCGGGTCACCGCTTGCCAGTCGTGGTCTTCCAACGCCAAGCGTGCGACCTCGCGGGAGGGCCCGCTCACCGCCCTGGGTCCGAGAAAATCGCTCAGCCGCTGCAGCAGATCCTCGTGCGCCAGCACGAAGCCGACCCGCGCCCCGGCCAAGCCGAAGAACTTGCCCAGGGAGCGCAGCACGACCAAGCCCTGGAGCGGCCCTCGCGCCGCCAGGCTGAGAGCCGGGGTCGCATCGATGAACGCCTCGTCCACCACCAGCCAGCCACCCCTCTCGGCAAGGCGCCGGTGCCATGCCAGGAGCCGACCCGGCGTATGGACGTGACCGGTCGAGTTGTTGGGTTGGATGACAAGGATCACATCCAGGTCGTCGGGAGGCCCCTGCCGGGGATCGAAGGGAATCAGGACATGCCCAGCAGCACGCCAAGCCCTGGCATGCTCGGCATAGCCGGGAGCCGGGATACCGGACCCGACTCGGCGGGCGCAGCCGCGGTAGGGCCTGGATGGCGGCCTGGGAGCCGGCCACGGGCAATAGGGACCCCGTGCCGTAGTAGGCCCGTGCGGCCTCCAAGAGGCCATCCTCGTCCTCCGGCAGACGTGCCCAGGCGCCAGCGGAAATCGCCGGCACCGGCCAACCGTTAGGATTAATTCCGGTCGACAGATCCAGCCAGTCCGAGAGTGGGATGCCGAATTCCGCCGATGCCTGGCGGAGACGACCGCCATGATCGACGGGGCGGGGCGCATGCCCGGGAAGCGTGCAACCGGCTTCTAGAGAACGGAGTCTCCGGCCCGCGATCCTGAGCACTGCTCTCGTCATTCCTGATCCGCCCGGCCCCAGGCATCGCGAAAGACCAGGTCGCCGAGCGAGCGTAGGCTGTCCCAGCCCTGGGTCTCCAACATGGGCTCCGGGTAGAAGGCGTCCACCCGTCCCAAGCAGAGCAGGGCCACCGGACGTGCTCCCGCAGGAAACCCCAATAGACGTGCCAATGCTACCGGCTCGAACAGGGGTACCCAGCCCATCCCAACCCCCTCGGCATGTGCCGCCAGCCACAGGTTCTGGATGGCGCAGGCCACGGAGCAAAGGTCCATATCTGGAAGGGTGCGCCGGCCCAGGACGTAACGCTAGCGCCCGTCCATCAGAGCGACCGCGAGCAGCTCTCCGCACTCCAGGATGCCCTGCAGCTTCAGCCGTCGCACCTCCTGCGCACGCTCACCGCAAGCCTGGGCAGTGGCCTCCTGCTCCCGCTCGACCATGGCGTGAATGGCATGGCGCAACGCCAGATCAAGGACGCGAATGAAGCGCCAGGGCTGCATGTAGCCCACACTCGGCGCCTCGACGGCGGCCTCCAGCAGTCGGCCTAGCAGCTCCGGGTCCAGCGGATCGGGACGGAAGTGGCGCATGTTGCGCCGCTCGCGGATGGCACGATAGACAGCCGCGCACTCGACCTCCGAGTAACTCGGGGCGATATCGGATCCAGTCATCCGGCCCTGGGCGGGGATCGCACTCAGCGGAGGCGTTGCGCCTGGTATCGGCTCGCCCCGGATCTCCTTTGCCGACCCCGGCTCGACCGGATCGCAGGACATCTCCGATTCGGACACAGTGCCTGCGATGTACTCCGCAGAAAGGTCGTAAACCGCGGCAAGCTCCGCAACTCCAGTCCCGGGCCCGCGCGCGCTTCCGTACCTCCGCCAGCCAGCCGTCGAGGCCGCTGGAGAGCGAGCGACCTCGACGCTCGCCTTCGCGCGCCCGCCCGCCGGCACCGCTGTACTTGGCGGCGTAGCCGCGGGGGGTCAGCATCAGGCCCTCGCGGATCGAGGTGTTGCTGTTGCCGATGAGCAGAGTGGAAAGCATGCCGAGATCGCTGCGCTCCACGTCACCCAGGGTCGTGAGCTGGACGAATTGCTCCGGACGGTAGGCGGCATGCACCACGGCCACGGGCGTGTCGGAACCGCGGTGCTGCAGCAGGATACGCCGGGCCTCATGGATGTGGCGGCTGCGCCGGCCGCTCTTGGGGTTGTAAAGGGCAACCACAAAATCCGCGCGCGCCGCGGCCTCGAGGCGACGGGCGATCGTCGGCCAGGGAGTGAGCAGGTCCGACAGGGAGATGGCACAGAAGTCGTGTCCGAGAGGGACACCCACCAAGGCGGCGCAGGAGGACAAGGCGGTGCAGCCTGGCACCAGCTCGACGTCCGCCCCGTCTCCGGGTCGCTTAACCATAAATAATATTGATTTGCATGGGCTATGAGAGGTGGGGGCGGCCATGCCGTAGATACCCGCATCCCCGGACGACACCAGCGCCACCGTCCGCCCTTCCCGCGCCTGCGCCAAGGCCTCAGCCACACGCTCCAGCTCCGCCGTCATCGGCTTGGCGACGACCTCCTTCCCGTCCAGCAGCCCATCCAGCAGCTGGACGTACCGGGTGTAGCCGATGACGACGTCGGCCTCGGCGATCGCCTCCCGCGCACGCCCGGTCATGTGCTCCAGCCCACGCGGGCCGATACCGACCAACAGGATCCTTCCACTGCTCACGATGACATCCTCGCCAGGGAGACGGTGGCATGGCGGCCGTCCGGCCCCCGCACCCGGTGCTTTTCCACCAGGAGGCATCCGCTTTCGCTACCGGAGCTCGAGCTGACCCCCGAGGCCAGCAGCGCAGCCGCCTCCGACACCGACGGCGTCCTCGTGTGGCGACGCACCGTCTCCGAGGGATTGGGCACAGGCACCTCCGCCAGCCGAACCGCCGGCTCGAATCGGATTCGCCAGCCCTGAGCGGCGGCGAGCGCCAGCAGGCCGGCTCGTCGGCCTTGAGGTCGATGCTCGCCACCATCGCCACGTCTGCGTGACTGGCTCCGACCCGGGCAAGCGCCTCGTCCAACGCCTGCGCCAGGGTCGCGACCGGCGTGCCGCGATCGCAGCCGATATCCAGGGCGATCTTCATCGATCCTCCATTCGTGGAGGCCGGTACAGGATCAACCGCCTGGAGAAGGCGGAACGCCGTACAGGCCCCAGCGCCTCGACCGGACGCTGGCTGATCCAGAGCAGTGCCGAGTAACGGCCCGTGTCCAGATCCTCGATGCGCGGCAGGACCCGGATGTTTTCGGGCAAGGGGCCGGTACGTCCGCCGGCATGACCGTGCCACCAGTCACGGACTCCAGCCTCCTGCACCATGGCCACCGGCTCGTCGTTCACCACAGCAGCGGAGGCGGCAATCAGGGCCTGCTTGTCAGCCTCCAGTGTCCAACCGAGCTCACGTCCGAGCAGGTCGACTGCGAGGGTCTCCCGCGCATCCGAGGCAATGGTGAGCACAGGTGCCGCCCCCAACGCACTCCCTAGATGAAGGGCGAGGGCGTTGGCACCCCCGAGATGACCGGAAAGGACGGGTATGGCAAAGCGGTCAGCCTCGTCCAGCACGACTACGGCCGGGCCCCGCGTCTTGTCGCGCAGGTGCGGCGCTATGATCCGGACCAGAATGCCCAGGGAGAAGATGGCAACGATAGCCTCGAACTCGGCGAACAAAGGTCCGATCTGCTCGCTCGTGCTACCGCTGAAACAGACGGCACGGTCGAGGGCCACGGCCTGGGAATCCGCACACAGCTTGTCCGGTGCGAACAACCGAGCTGCCGGCAGAGCCGACAGGGTGCGGCCGGCCAGGGCCAGCCCATGGCGGGTGATGGCCAGTACCACCACGGGCTGTGGCAAGGGATAGGAACAGTCCATCCGGCGACCCCTCAAACATGCGCCTCCGCTACCCGATGCGCTCCACGCCCGGGGCGGCAGCCACGGTGCAGCTCGCCGCGCGTCCGGTCGGGATTGCGCACCAGCAGGAGGGAGAGATAGGCGACCGTCTCGTCGCGCAGGCGTGCGACATCCTCCACCACGCGCTCGTCGGGTGCGCCGACCTTCTCGACAAAACAGGCGCTCGCCAGCAGACCACGGCGCTCCAGCAGATCCAGCACCGCGTCCAGCATCGGCTTGACCTTGAACAGCACCAGGGTGTCCAGCTCGTCGAGCAGGCGATCGATCACCTCAACGCCGTAGGAGGCCGGGAGCACCGCCATCGTATCGCCCTCCTCCGCCAGCGGCTCGCCCACGCGGGCGGCGGCCGCGGCGAAAGAGCTGACGCCCGGGATGATCTCCATGTCGATCGCCGACTCCAGCTCCCGCAGGGCTCGTGCCAGGTGGCCGAAGGTCGAATAGCTGGAGGCGTCGCCCTCCACCAGAAACACCAGATCGCGCCCCTCCGCCAGGAGGTCGCGGCTGCGCGCCGCCGCGCTCACCCAAGCCCGGGCGAGGATCTCGGGATCACTCGTCATGGGAAAATGCAGAGGCTGGGCGTCTGCCGGGATGGCAATGCCGGCGCGCCGCAGGATGCCGAGTGCGTAGGAGTCCTCCTGCAGCTGCTTCACCGGTTAGACCCAGCGCGCGGGCGAATTCAGCGCCTCCCAGGCACGGCGCGTGATGAGCCCGGGGTCGCCTGGTCCGAGGGAAACACCGATGAGGCGGCCGTAGTTGGTCTCTGTCATGGGTGGTGATCTCCGGATGGTGTGGCAGTGAGGATCCATATAGGGTTCTGGGCCTGGAGCCGGTGCAGGTCGAGGATGGGTCGGCTGCGCGCGCACTGGACCTGGACCAGCTCCCAGATCGCCCCGGATCGGGCGAGCAGACCAGTGGCCTGCGCCAGGTTCTCGAGGGTGGTGAAATTCATGACGACCCGGCCGCCCGGTCTCAGACACTCCAGGCACAAAGGGATCAGCGTGCCGAGCTCGCCGCCGGAGCCACCGATGAAGACGGCGTCCGGATCCGGCCAGGCATCCAGACCGGCCGGGGCCTTGGCTCGCACCAACGTGTAATTGGTCGCGCGCATGCGGGCGGCGTTGGCTCGAGCGCCGGCGGCCGCTTCGACATTCTTCTCTATGGCCCAGACATGGCCACGGCGCGCCAGTCGGGCGGCTTCCAATCCCACGGACCCCGAGTCGGCGCCGATATCCCAGACGAGGCTGTCCTCGCACAGGCCCAGCTTGGCCAGCGAGACAGCACGTACCTCGAGCTTGGTGATGAGCCCGCCAGAGGAGTCGGCGCCTGGTCGACGTTGCTCGTAGTCCTCGTCGGCGAGACCGAGCAAAGGAGCCGTTTCAGTCCGAGCATGCTCGAGAACCACGACATTGGGATACGGAAATTCCCGCCGGCGGGCGTCGGTGAGGGAAAGATCCGCAAACACCGCCTCGTCCGGAAGACCGAGCCGGGCCGCGACCGAGAGCCGCAGCTCCTCGCCCCAGCCCGCCGCGAGGAGCGCCCGGGCGATGCGTCCCGGATCGTTCCTTGGGCTGGTCAGGACAGCCACCAACGGATATTCGGCAACCGCCCGCACCAAGCGGTAGAGACCATGCTCGGGGGCCACGCCGGGCTCCCAATCACCCGTATCGGCACCGTGGATCGAAATGATATGCGCATCCTGCCAGGGACGCCCGAGCCGGGCGAAGGCGAGCTGCAGGCTGGAAGGTGCCGGCAGGACCTCGATCGAGTCGGAGCCGGCGCAGCAGGTAGGCGCCGATGCCGTGACACAGGGGATCGCCGGTGGCGATCACTGCAACCCGCTGCCCCTCATCCATCGCCTGCTTGATCCAGTTGGGCGCCTTGGAGATCGCGCCGTCCATCGCCTGGAGCCGAACTTCCGGTTCCAGGTACGGGGCAATCCGCTTCAGGTTGCTCCGGACCCCGATCAGACAGTCGACTGCCCGCACTCGAGACCGCGCGGTCTCGGAAAGCCCGGCCCAGCCTTCCCCCGGGATGCCGACGAGCGCGCAGGGCTCAGGCAAGCTCATCCTCCTCGACCCGTACGACGGACCGGCCCTCCAAGTCGCAGGCAAGGACGGACAACCGATAGGGCCCCGGGTAGCGTCGGCGCAGGCTGCGAAGTGCCCTGCCCGCCAGTGCGCGATGAAAGGGCACGGCGAGGCCGAGGGTCTGAAGCCGCTCCGCGGCAAAGCGAGCGGTGACCGCCGAGCCGATCTTGCCCACCAGGACGGAGGGCGCACCGGCCTGAGCAGCAGCCTCTGCGACCAGCGAACGGTCCACCTCCCCACGCCCGGCGTGGGTGATGGGCAGACCCTGGGCGATCTTGGTGAGCTTCCCGACCATGGCGCCGACGATGATCCGGCGCATACCCTGGTCGATGGCGGCCCTGAAGGCGGCACGCACGAAGTCTCCCATCTGTACGAAACAGACCTGCTCCAGCTCGGGCAACTCGCCCATGGCGCAATGCTCGGTGCACCCGCCGGTGGTAAATACCAGGGTGTCCTGCCCCTGCGCTGCCGCAACCTGCACCGCCTGTACCAGACTGGCACGGAACGAGGCGGTCGAATAAGGACGCACGATGCCGGTGGTTCCCAGAATGGAGATCCCGCCGAGGATCCCCAGCCGGGCATTGATAGTCTTGTGCGCCATCTCCTTCCCACCGGGCACCGAGATGGTTACCTCCAGACCGTCCCCGGCCGCCAGCAGCGCTGCCCCGGCGGTGCTTACGTTCTCCGTGATGTTGCGGAGGGGCACCGGGTTGAACGCCGGTCCTCCCACGGCCAACCCCAAACCCGGTCTGGTCACGGTGCCCACCCCGGCACCACCCAGAATCCGTACTCCGCCGCCACCGGGAATGCGCCGCACCTCGGCCGTGAGCCTGGCGCCGTGGGTGACGTCGGGGTCGTCACCAGCGTCCTTGACGCTGACCGCTCCGGCACGCTCGCCATCGGTCCAGCCGTCGTCGATGGCGAAGGTCACGCGCTGGCCGTTGGGCAGCAGGCATTCCACCCGCCCGGGAACACGTCCCGATACGAGGCCGAGCGTCGCCGCGGTGGCTGCCGCGGCCGCATTGGCCCCGGAGGTGAAGCCGGTGCGGGTCCTGCGCCGGCCACGTCTGGCTGCGTGGGGTTTAGGCTGTGCATCGCCCGGAGTCACGGTTTGTCCTGGTGCGACTCTGCCAAGGCGAGCAGGGCATGGATGGCCGCTACCACCAGGGTAGATCCACCCTTGCGCCCGGTGGTGAGAATCCATGGCGGATCCTCGATCACCGCCAGCGCATCCTTGGCCTCCGCTGGAGAGACGAAGCCTACGGGCATGCCGATGATGAGGCTGGGCCTCGCCCTCCCTTCACGGATCAAACGCAGCACCTCGAGGAGCGCCGTCGGGGCGTTGCCCACGGCCAGGATGCAACCCGCGAGCAGCCCCCGCCGCTGCGCCTCGCGCATCGCCTGCACTGCCCGCGTATTTCCCTCGGCGCGCGCGGCGGCAATCACCTCAGGCTCGGCAATGAACTGGTGGACCTCCACCCCGAAGCGTGCGAGTCGCGCGCGGGAGAGGCCGGCGCCGATCATGGCCACGTCGGCGACGATAGGCGCACCCACTCGGACGGCATCGATACCGGCCTGTACCGCTTTGGGATGGAATCGGGTCAGGCCATTGAAGTCGAAGTCTCCCGAGCTGTGGATCAGGCGCCGCACTAGCGGCCACTGCGAATCCGAATAGGCGTGAGGTCCGGACTCGCGATCGATAACGGCGAAGGAATCCCGCTCGATGCGCCGTCCGGCCAGGGAGAGCTGCTCGGTAAGGTTTTGACTCATGTCTAGTGGGACCTTGCTTCGTACCAACGAGTTGATGCTTCCATCAACGCTGAAACCTTGGCCTCACACGGAGACACAGAGACACGGAGAATGACGGGACGAGAAAGGCTCATTCTCCGTGCGTTCCGTGACTCCGTGACTCCGTGACTCCGTGACTCCGTGACTCCGTGACTCCGTGTGAGATCGTTTTTTTCCCGGTCAGATTTCCTGCTTGTCGCATCGAGGCGAGAACTGCGATAGGGGCAGCCGTCGCAGGCGAGCAGACCCTGCTCGGTGCCCGCCCCCGCAACGCGCTCGTCCAGCAACGCAAAGATCTCGTCCTCGAAGCCGAAATGGCCGCTGTGCTCGATAGAGACACGTGGGTACTGGGAGTGCAGCCGATCGACTTGGCGTTCGATACGTTTCATCTAAAGTTCCGGTAAAGAGGTAGTAGGGGAGCACCGCAATCTGGGTCATCCAGAGGCACACCTGGCGCCGCACCACCGACTCCAGGCACGGATGGGTAATCCCGGTGAAGGCCAGGTCCACCAGCTCGTGATCACCCTCCTCGAACAGCCGTCGCGCGAGACCGGCCATGTCGCCGTTGGCAGTTGTATCCGAGGAGCCGCGGGCGAGCAGGATCACCCCGGTGGTCTTGGGATCCGGCATATCCATGGCCGCGAGGGTACGATGCAGATTGCGCTTCAGTACCGTGAGCAGGGTTTGGCCCTTGCCCAGGTGTGGAACGTAGAGGAACCGGGCTCGGGAATGGCGTCTGCGGGCGGCAACGAGCGTCTCCGGGATCTCGGCCTTCACGTGGCCCGCCGCATTGAGGATGAGGGGCACCACGACGATCCGGGAGGAATCACGCGCCGCGCGGTCCAGCCCTTCCGGGAGCAGTACCTCGGCGAGCTCGACGAAGCAGAGCTCGATGCGGTAGTCCGGGTGGCGCTGCCGCCAACGGGCGGCGAACTCCTCCACCTCCCGATTGGCGCCATGGGAGCGGGAGCCATGTCCCACCAGCAGGATGGTCTCGCTCACTTCTCCGGCCCCCCCTGATCCGACCGCACGACGAAAGCGATGGGTGAAGCCGGGATCGTAGAGCCGCGAACGCTCCAGATCCGGCCAATGACGCGCGCCGAGGGTAGGACCGACGACGATCATGGCCTGGCTGCGAATCTTCTCGCGCCGGCAGCGCTGCTCAATGCCCACCAGGGTGTCTCGTATCACTCGCTCCTCACTTGGCCAGCTCGCCTTGTGCACCACCAGCACGGGCGACTCGTCCGCCCAGCCGACCTCCCGCAGCGCCGCCCGTACCTTCCCGAGGTGGTTGATGGACAGGAAGAGGCACAGGGTGCAATGGTGGGTGGCCAGGGCGGCCAGGGATTCCCGCTCCGGTACGGGCGTGCGTCCCTCGACGCGTGTGAGGATCACCGTCTGGGTGATCTCGGGCAGGGTGAGACTCTCCACCGCAGCGGCGGCAGCGGTCATGGCCGAGGAGACCCCCGGCACCACGGCCACCTCGATACCCGTCGCGTCCAAGGGCTGCACCATCTCGATCAGCGCCCCGTAGAGGCTCGGATCTCCGGTCTGCCGGCGCACTACCGTATCTCCCGATCCGGCGGCCTCGATCAGCCAGTCGCAGATGGCCGAGAGCGCCATGCCCTTGGAATCGGCCGCCCGGCACTCGGGCCGCGTCCAAGCGAGCGCCGTCTCTGCGACCAGAGAGCCGGCATAGAGGATGGCGTCGGCGCGGGCCACCAGGTCGCGGCCCTTGACCATGATCAGGCCCGGGTCGTCGGGACCGGCACCGACGAACCAGACCTTTCCGCGCTTGCTCAGCTTGCGACCTGCAGCGGCTTGACGGCAAAGCAGAAATCTACCCAGCGGCGGTCCTGACAGCGCTTCAGGAGCCGCAGCGTGCCGTAGGTGAACAAGGGCTCGAAGGCAACGACGACCAGATAGCTGGAGGCCCAGGCTGCCCAGGCGCTGGGGTTTGAAGGAAAGTACAGGTGTAGATACCAGGCGTGGAGGCGCCCGACGCGGAACAGCGGCTCGGGGCGCCCATCGTTGCGTGCCGGAACGCTCACGGCCACAGGCTCCAGCGAGGTGAGCAACCGCGAGTGGTGGAAGGTATGACCCCGCATCTCGCCTCCCTCCGATAGCTCCAGGCTGTGCAATCCCAGGTTCGCGAGGCGGCCTTGCATCACCGCTTCCCCTGGCAGCAGGCCTACCATGGATGCCCGCGCACCGGACTTGTCCCTGAGGGCTTCCATCAGGTAGAGCATGCCGCCGCACTCGGCCAAGATCGGCCTGCCGGCACGATGGTGGTCCCGGATCGCTTCCCGCATGCGGCGATTGACGGACAGGCGCTTCATATGCAGCTCCGGATATCCGCCGGGTAGATAGAGGCTGTCGGCCGCGGGCAGATCCTCGTCCCGCAACGGAGAGAAAAAACGCAGCTCGGCTCCCCAGGCGCGCAACGCGTCGAGATTGGCCCGGTAGGTGAAGGCGAAGGCGGCGTCCAGGGCAACGGCGATGCGTGTACCGGCAAGCAGTTGCTCCGCTGACGGCTGCCCAGCGGGCGGGAAGACCAGGGGGCGCGCCAAGCCATACACCCCGGGTGCAGGATAGCGCGGCGGCCCGGTCGAGCCGTGCCTCCAGGTCGGCGATCTCCCGGGCCTGCACCAGGCCCAGGTGGCGGTGGGGCAAGGAGAGGGCATCGTCGCGAAACAGGGCGCCGCCCCAGCTCAGTCCCGCCTGCAGGCTTTCCTCCAACATGGACGCATGTGCCGGGCTGCCCACCCGGTTGGCGAGCACACCGGCGAATGGAAGGTCCGGACGGAAGCTCGCCAGGCCATGGGTTATGGCCGCAAAGCTCTGGGCCATCGCGGAGGCGTCGATGACGAGCAGCACCGGAATTCCGAACAGGGTCACCAGGTCGGCGCTGGAGGGGGAACCGCCATACAGACCCATGACGCCCTCTACCAAGAGGCGGTCGGATTCGGCGGCGGCCTCGTGCAAAAGGGCGCGGCAATGGTCTTCGCCGCCCATCCAGAGATCGAGCTGGTAGACCGGACGGCCCGAGGCCCATTCGAGGATCATGGGGTCGAGGAAATCCGGGCCGGTCTTGAATACCCGTACCCGCAACCCCTGTTTGCGATAGAGGCGGGCGAGTCCC
>Ga0210085_1000103_pt1 | contig 37118 bp, 46 predicted proteins | sample China_Galinas_PW_5_FD_184866 | JGI IMG/M metagenome (GOLD analysis project Ga0210085, IMG submission 184866) | Wetland microbial communities from San Francisco Bay, California, USA, that impact long-term carbon sequestration - China_Galinas_PWC_D1... | ecosystem: Environmental > Aquatic > Marine...
CAGCAGAACGGGAGAATCCATCTTTCAGGGATCTCCGGGATGCTCCCGCCCCATACAAATTGCATTATACGCAATATTATAGATTGCGCCAAGCGCAATTTTGTGTCCACTTTCGCGGATTTCACAATGCCGCCCTGAAAGAGACGCGCCGCCTCGCGTCCTGGTTCTTGTGCGCAGCTCGTAGGTTGGGGTGAGCTTGCGAACCCCAACGCGGACCCTGGCGCCGTTGATCGTTGGGGTTCGTTCCTCACCCCAACCTACGGCCCTTGCGAACCCCAACGCGGACCCTGGCGCCGTTGATCGTTGGGGTTCGTTCCTCACCCCAACCTACGGCCCTTCAAGCCGGCGGCGGAGGCTGTGGTCGATAACCCCAGATCTGGAACCGGCGCCGCGGAGTGCGCACGAAGCCCTCGGTGCCGTGTCGGGGGCGCCGGAACAGGGTGGGGTGAGCAACCACCTTGGCGCTCGGTTTCTTCGGCTGCGCCTCCTGCCACGGATCTCCGGCGGTGCAGCGCAGCAGCCGGGCCGCGGCGGCGAAGGTGCCCCGCGGGAAACGCCCGTGGTGCTCGAGGTGGCGCATGGCCCAGGCGATGCGCCGGCGGGCGTTGCGGATGTCTTGCTCGGCGAGGCGGTTGGCTTCTTCTGTCAGGCGGTTCATAGTCTTCTCCTGGGTAGGTTTCGGCGGGATGCTCCCGCCCTACTCGGGCTTTTGATCTCCGAACTTGAGTCTGCGGTATCTCCTGATCTCTTCCGCATGGAGCAGCTCAGACTTGCCTTCGCTCTCCAGGCGTCCAGCCATGCGGTCCAGCTCCTGCGCGGTTTCCCCTGTGATTGCCTCGCTACGCAGGTCCTCGGCGATCCCCCAAAGCTGTTCCATGGACGAGCCGAAAATCTCCAATGCCTCTTCTGCGCTGATGGCGTCACCAACGGACAAGATCGCACCCTGCGTCCACTCGCCTGCGTCTGCCAGGGCCTCGTCCAAGCGGCTTCTTCGGGACTTCCAGCGCCGGGCAGCAGATCGCCTTGCGCAACCAGAAGATCAAGATCCTCGCGGCGCTCGATACCCGCGATGCCTTCATTCACAAATCACTGATCCAGAGCCTGCGGGATGTCTGCAACCTGCTCGGCGAGCCGATGCCTGACCCATCGCTCCTGGGCAAGGACCGCGACCAGCCCCCGCTGGGTCTGTAGCGGAATTCTTACTCTCGAAGAATCTTAGTTGGCGTCAAGTTGACGGCAACTGCGGACTATCTGGGTCGGAAATAGGTTTCGGGATCATGTATCCACTCACCGGTCTCCAAGGCGACGGCATCGAGGATGCGGTCGGAGCGGAAGGTGCGCAGCGCCTTCCGCTCCAGGCACACGGCGTAGACATAGTGACGGTCGCCCTTGCTCGTGCACTTGCGGAAGTTGATCCGCCGCTCCGTCTGGACCCCGTCCGCATCCTCGTAGGTGATCTCGAAGCGGTCCCCAGCCTTGGGCGGGTCCACAGGAGCTTCTTTTGGCGGAGTCGCCCGAGGCTTGGCAACGGCCACGGCCACGGCCAGGGACGTGCCAACGCCGCGAGCCGAATCGCAATATTCGCTGAGCAGCACGCGCAGCTCTTCGGCCTCGTCTTCGTCGAGGTAATCATCGGCGACTGCCACCAAGCAGGAATCGTAGAGGCGATAGGTGCGCAGGGCCCCGGCTGCATCCGGAAAGAATTCGAAATACGTGAGGAGCCTGACAGCCTCGCGGAATGTCACCCGATTATCGGCAAGGATCTCCTCCGCTATGTCCGCGAATTTCTCGATGGTTTCCAGGTCAAGGACGTTCCCATTCGGCGCGGATTCCTGCCCGTGACTGAGCGCGGAAAGGCTGGAGGTTATGACGTCTTGAGCCGGGCCACCCCCATCGGCCGTCCCTTCCGGCGTATGTCGATCCGGGAGGGTGAGCGGCGCCCTTGGCGGCATTCGGCTTACCAGTGAGGTGTCATCTTCCTTGGGCCAGGACAGCTCCGCAGCGAGCGCAAGGAGTATTGCGTAGGCCAATAAGAAAGAAGCGGTGCCTACCGTTTCCGCATCTAGCGGGATAACAAAGAAAGCAACGATTCCGAATAGCGCCGGCGGCGCAGCGAGCACCAACAACAGAACACAAAATATCTTACGCATCACATTCATCACATTCCTCCTACCCATTGATCCTGAAAGGAGACATCGCATGGCAATGACCACAAACAACCAGCCGGCAACCGAGAAAAAGCTCGGCAGAGATCAGATTTTAGGCTTCGCGGACCCTGGCGGCGGATCGCCGGCAGGACTTCTTCGCAGACCCATCGCGTGAATCGAAGGGCTTCCTGGCTCCGAGACGAAAATATGGCCTTATAAACGCCCGGTTCGGCCAGGAAAATGACCTCTCCAGAGCCGCTTTGCCCCCGGAGATATAAGGCCCTAATCCAGTTTTCTGGGTAGTTTTTAAGGCTCCCTGTCCGCTGACTCCAGGCTATATCGAGCGCCTCGAATACATCCTTGGCACAGAACCAGGCGTCCCCGCGCTCGTCGGTCGCGGTCCTGACCTCATGCTCGGAAAACTGGAAGGGGTTGTTGAGAGCCCGCAACGGGGCAGCGACAAGTGCGGTAGCCATCGTGTTGCTCCTTGGTTAAGTCCAGCAGAACGGGAGAATCCATCTTTCAGGGATCTCCGGGATGCTCCCGCCCCATACAAATTGCATTATACGCAATATTATAGATTGCGCCAAGCGCAATTTTGTGTCCACTTTCGCGGATTTCACAACGTCGCCCTGAAAGAGACGCGCCGCCTCGCGTCCTGGTTCTTGTGCGCAGTGCTGCGCCGCCACGCTTGGCGGCGGTTGCGCGTGAGTCTGGAGGGGCACCTTATCTGGAGGTGCGCACGTTGCGGGAAGGTCGTGGAGGGGAGGTTTGTCGGGCGCCCTGGACGCCGGATGCGTGGTGGCTAACTGACTTTCTTTTTGTATTCAGCCGGAGGGTCCAGCAGGTTCTTTACGGCTTCGACCTGTTCCGGCGGGCACTTATCGTAGAGCGACATCCAGTTTGTACGCTGGGGGTCTGGGTTTTCCGCATAGGCGAGGATCTCGGAAAGCGGAACATGCAAATAGGCCGCGATGCGCTGGAGCTTGGATAGTGGAATATCCTGCAGCCCACGCAACATCCGGCTGAAATTGCCGGGGTTTGTCTCGATTGCCAGCGCGGCCTCCTCCTGTTTGAGTCCGCGCAGATCGAGAAAATGTTTGATCGCTTCGCCAACCTTCACCCCTAGAAGCATCGTAACCCCTTGCATCTTGCGCAATGCAGCATGCGCAACCTGACTGTTGACTCGAGGTTGCGTTAGGCGCAATATGTTTGCCCATGGAAACGCAAACACCACTCAGAGCAGCTCGGATCCGGCTCTCGCTGACCGGTAAATCGGCGGCTAAGCGCGTCGGATGCCATCCAGGCACCTACAGCAGGATCGAGCGCGGTCTGCAAACACCAGGCATCGAGCTGCTGAAGCGCATCGTGAAGGAATTCGGCCTTACCGAGGCCGAGGTCCTGTACCACGACCATGCTTCCAACGACGGCATGAGCCAGGCAGCATGATCCCCAAAAAACATTTTCCGCCGCGCCAAGCGGCGGAAACGAGCACCCGACCCGCGGCGGGTCAATTCCGCGGGACGTTGGTCCTCCTCCACCCCATTGCCGGTCCGTTCCCGTATCCCCTACGGGGGCGGGTCCGGCTCTTTTTTTTGGCAGGGTAGGGGAGTGCCGGGGGATGCGCACATGACCGGAGGGCACGATGTCACGCCTACCTGACGAGCACGCAGCCTGGGAGCAGGCCGCCTACGCGACGGTGCACGGCTTCGTCGGGCGCGGCGGCCGGCGCGGGGCCGCGGCGCTGGCACCGGTGCTGAACATGACCCCGCGCAGCATCAGCAACATGGTCAACCCGGACGTGGACACGGCTGCCCACGGCGATACGGACGGGGAGATCAAGGCGACGCTTGCGGACCGGCGCATCGAGGCCGGCGAGGTGCGCGAGGTGCGCGAGGTGCGCAGGCGGCTCCACGAGGAGTTTCGCGCTGGCCTCGAGCTTCTCGCGCGGATGGAGGCCCTGCAGGAGCCAGAAACGCGCGAGGAAACACGATGAGCGAATACACACCGGGCCCCTGGTGGGTCGTGCACGGCGACCTGGTCCGGACGAGCAGCGGGCGCCCGATCCGCCAGAGCAGTGATCAGCCGCTGGCCGTGCGCGTGGCGGATGCCCACCTGATCGCGGCAGCGCCGGACCTGCTGGAGGCCCTGCGGCTGATCCTCGATGAGCCTGACAACGACCTGCTCAATACACATCGGTATTACGCGATGAAGGCGGTGCACAAGGCGGAGGGCGCATGCGGGTGAATTGCCCGCATTGCGGCGGCAGGACGCGGGCGGTGAGCTCGCACCTGGTGACCGATACGACGCGCCGGGCGGATGTGGTCTGCCTGAACCCGGACTGCGGGTGGACTGGCACGGCCATGCTGATGATCACCGGTACCAAGAGCCCTGGGCTGCTGGCGCCGAAGCCATCGCGCGCGCTACCCGGGCAGTTGAGCTTTGCGGAAATGTGATTCGAGAGGCGGGATGCTCCCGCCATACAGGAGAGAGCGATGAGTTCGGCAAAAACCCACCCCGAGATCCATGACGCCCTGTTCGCGTTTCTGGATGTATTCGATGCGGTGCATGGCGGCATCCGCGTCAGCTACGAGGCCCCGGATGGAAAGCACGTACACATTGGGACATCGCAGCAGGACCTGGAGGCACTGTACCGCGCCCGGCGGGATCTGCTCGCGGCGCTGGATGAAGCGGCCTGATCGTGGGCGGGACCTGCTGGGTGTTCTGTCCGGGTGAGACCCTGGATGCGGCGCTGCAGGCATGGGCCGAGCGCACGCACTGGGACCCCAGGGCGGTACGGGATTTCCTGACCTCGCCGGAGGCCGGCGAGCACGGGCTGAGAATGACAACACAGGGGGAGATGACAGATGGCGATCGCACCTTATCGACGTGAGTACACCCAGAGCCAGCCGCCAATCACGCTGACGGATACACCGCCGGCCAAGCGGGGGCGCAAGCCGAAGGTTTTGCCGCTCCCATCTGACCGCCTGGTGGCTGTCCTGCGCGCACATCCGGATGGAATCGAGGCGTCCGAGCTGGCGTGCGCGGCCGCTATCGAGGTCAATCGGATCCCGCATCTGCTCGAGCGGGACCTGCTGCATAGGCGTGTGGTGGTCGTCGCTGCCGACGGGAGGTACATCTGGCACCTGCGCGAGCAGCCCGCAGAGACCGTCGAAGAGGAAAACGAAGCGCCTCCAGCCGATGAGGCGACCTGCCTTGGAGCCGGAGCAAACGCAAAAATCAACGCCGAGCTCATCGAGCATCACGACGGCGATGAGGAGCCATCCGCTTCCGCTGAGCCGCCGGCCGTCGAGACTGCCGAGCGCCCGGTCGAGCGCATGATGGCGGTGTTGCGGGCACACCCGCAGGGATTGCTCTCCGCCCAGATCGCCGAGCTCGCCGACGTCAAGCTCGACTCGGTGGCGGCCACACTGATCTACCGCGTGAGAGCCGGGGAGCTCTCCCGCAAGCGTGCTGGCAGGACATTCAAGTGGCGGATAAAGACCACGGCAGGGCGGGAAAGCGCAGCGCATCCCGCCGTAAGCGCAGCGCATCCCGCCGTAAGCGCAGCGCATCCCGCCGTAAGCGCAGCGCATCCCGCCGAAAGCGCAGCGCATCCCGCCGAAAGCGCAGCGCATCCCGCCGAAAGCGCAGCGCATCCCGCCGAAAGCGCAGCGCATCCCGCCGAAAGCGCAGCGCATCCCGCCGAAAGCGACCCGGTCGACACCGCGCTCACTGTCCTGGTCGCGAAGAAGCCGGCCCCCGCCGGCGAGCTGCTCTCCGATCCTGCCCGCCAGGCTGAGCGCCTACGCATGCTGGCCGACTGGCCTGAATTCCGCGGCGGGGCGGCGCCGGTTGCTATCTGGCTGCGCGCCCTCGCGGACGAGCTCGAAACCTCCCTCCTTCGCCCCTGACCCGGTCCCGTGCCCAAGTCCGCCGTCCCCATGCGCGAGCCGCTGCGCTCGGAGGTGATCGAGCGCCTGTGCTCTGCGATGTCCGGCAAGGTGGATGGGCTCTATATTCAGAAACTGGAATGCCCGGACTGCGGTCAGCGGGTGATGTTTACATCCGTCGAGGGGCCCTGGCGGCTGCAGTGCGGGCGGCACAACAAGTGCGGGGTCTCGTACCACGTCAAGGAGCTGTTCCCGGACCTGTTCGATACCTGGACGGAGCGCTACGGGCGTCCGGCCGTGGAGCGGGCGCAGGCCGACGGCAAGCCGGTGGATGCCTCGCTCGCGCAGAGCGCGACCCCGGTGGCGGATGCCTACCTAGAGCTCGGGCGGGGCTTCGACCTGGCGCGGGTCCGCGGCTGGTACAGCCAGGAAGCCTATTGGGACGACGCGATCCAGGCCGGTACGGCGACGGTGCGCTTCCCTCTGCCGAACGGTTTCTGGGAGCGGCTGCTCGACAAGCCGCAGCGCTTCGGCAAGCAAAAGGCGCGGGCGGTGGGGTCCTTCAAGGGGCTGTGGTGGGCACCGCCGGGCGTGGACCTGGTGAGCAAGGAGGAGATCTGGATCGTCGAGGGGATCTTCGATGCGCTCTCTCTGCTCCACGCCGGCGTGACGGCGGTGAGCACGATCAGCTGCAACAACTACCCGGATTCGGCCTTGGCAGGTCTGGCGCAGGCATGCACCGACGCGGGCACGGACCGTCCGCGCCTGGTGTGGGCCTACGACGGGGACAAGGCCGGGGCGAAGTACTCCCGCGAGTTCGCGATGCGCTCGCGCAAGGATGGTTGGCCGACCGCGGCGGCCGTGATCCCGGCACGCCGCGGAGTCAAGAGACGGGACTGGAACGACGCCTGGCAGCGCGAGGAGCTGGGCGCGAAGGACCGGGAGGAATACCGCTATCACGGCTCTCTGCTGATCGCCCGCGGCTACCGGGAGAAGGGCGACCTGATGTATGGGCACTCGGGGCTGCGCTCGTTCTGGTTGGAGTTCGGCAACCGTCTCTATTGGTACGAGATGGACGAGGCGAAGCTGCAGAAGGCGCTCGAGGACCACGGCTGCGACGAGTACACGGAGCCGGAGCCGGACGACCTTAAGGCGATCACCAAAAGCGCCGGCAGCTGCCGCAAAATCGCGAACTGTGCCCCGGAGGCGCTCTATTACATGGCTGCGCCGATCACGGACGAGGCTTGGTACTACTGGGCGGTGCACTTTCCGGGCGACCGCAAGAGTCTGCGCAATACATTTACGTCAGCGCAGCAGTCGAGCCCGGCGGAGTTCGGCAAGCGCTTGATGCACATCGCGCCGGGGGCGATCTGGGAGGGGACGGCGGCGCAGCTGCTGCGCCTGCTCAACGACCAGATCGACAACATCAAGGTGATCGATACGATCGACTACGTCGGCTACGCCAAGGAGCACGACGCCTGGCTGTGGGGCGATGTGTCCGTGAAGGACGGGCGCATCTACCAGCTGAACGAAGAGGACCACTTTGCCTTTCCGCGTGCGAATGTGAAGAGCCTGTCGCGCGTGCCGCTCATCGAGATCAACACGGACCGCACGGACTACCAGACCGACTGGGCCAAGCTGATCCGCACGGCCTACGGTCCGCGCGGGCTGGTGTGCCTGGCGTTCTGGCTGGGTGCGCTGTTCGCGGAGCAGATCCGCGACCGTTACGAGAGCTATCCGTACCTGGAGCTGGTCGGCGAGCCTGGCAGCGGCAAGACGACGCTGCTCGAGTTCTTGTGGCAGCTCTACGGGCGGGCGGATACGGAGGGCTTCTGCCCGGTGACCTCGACCCTGTCGTTCCGCTCGCGCACGCTGGCTCAGGTGAGCAACCTGCCGGTGGTGATGATCGAGGCGGACCGGGAGCCGGATGCGAGCACCGGCCACAAGCAGACCCAGTTCAACTGGGACGAATTCAAGCCACTCTTCAACGGGCGTGGCCCGCGCGGCACCGGCATGAAGACGGTCGGCAACGAGACCCGCGAGCCGCCGTTCCGCGGTGCCCTGGTGATCAGCCAGAACGCCCACGTGAACGCCTCGGACGCCATCCTCTCGCGCATCGTGCAGGCGGTGTTCTCCCGCGACGGCTTCTCGGCGGAGACGGAGCGGGCGGCGAGCGCACTGGTGAGCATGCCGATGGAGCAGGTGAGCGGCTTCGCCCTGCAGGCGGCGACCCGGGCGAAGAAGCTGCTCGAGCTGTTCGGGCAGCGCCTCGGCGGCTACGAGGCGGAGATCGGAGCGCTGCCGACCATCAAGATGAATCGCGTCGCTCGCAACCACGCCAAGATGGCTGCGCTCTTGGATTGCCTAGGCCCTGACGGGCTGGGCCTGCTGCCGCTCAACACGGTGAACGAGGCGGTGTTAGAGGCGTACGCGATGGCCGAGGAGCGCCAGCAGGCGATCAACGCGGATCATCCCATCGTGCAGGAGTTCTGGGAGGCGTACGACTACGCCCAGGACCTCGGGCACCAGAAGGCGTTGCTGAATCACTACGGCTCAGATCGGGACGACCTGATCGCCATCAACCTGAAGCACTTCGAGGCGGTGACCGCGGAGCTTAAGCTGCGCGCTCCGACCACGGCGGAGCTGAAGCGGCATTTGAAGACGAGCAAGACAAGGCCCTTTATCGACAGCAACCGGGCGGTGTGCAGCCAGTTGTTCGAGCTGCGGACCATGCGGTGCTGGGTGTTTGGTGCTTCCAAATAGAGCTGAAACCAGGGAACGAAGATGAAAACCAATCATGTGCAAATGTCCATCACCTACGCCGGCCTGTCCCTGCAGGTCATCAAACACGAAGGACGCGACTATGTGCCTCTCAAGCCGATCTCGGATTTGTTCGGTTTGAGATGGGATCGGCAGCGGGAAAAGCTCGTGAAGAGCGCCTATCTGCGCCGATTTCTTGGCTTTTGCACCCCCGTATACGGGGGTGCAAGCTGCCAAAAACAGGAAGAAAACTGCATTCTTTTGTCACGGGTGGCAGCATTTTTGATGAGCCTGAGCCCGGGTCAGATCCGATCCCATGGCAACGTCGACGGCGCAGACTTCCTGGAAGAGAAGATCAACGAGTGGGCCGATGCCCTGCACGATTACGAAGAGCTCGGCGTCGCATTGAATGTGAACCACGCGAAGGTGCAAGCGGAACTGCGCAAGCAACGGACGGCCTTTGCGCAGATGATCGCGGCCAAATCCAAGGCGCAGGACATCATCGAAAGAAAGGCTCTAGGGAGCGTCATCGGGCAGATGGCAGAAGAGCTTGGCGCCCCATACCAACAGGACCTGATCGACGGATCCTAAGCCAATGCCAGCTCCGGTCCCTGACCGCATCGGCCCGGAAAGATCCGCCGGCGGCAGTGCCTACCGCTACCGCCTGGCGGACTCTCCAAAGCGCTGGCACACGATGATCGCCCCGGGCTGTGACCTGGCCGCGGCACTGCATGCGGTGCAGTGGCAGTTCGGCGCCGAGCGGGTGCTCGAGGTGGTCGCGGTCGTGGCGCCGTCTGCGCGTACAGAACACCTCACAGAGCTTGCGGTACCACCCACCCGTCACCGCTGGGAGAAGACATCGGTCCACCGCTACCGCTGTCGGCGCTGCGGGATCATCAAGCGCAACTGGATCGACCCGCAGACACTCGGGTGGTTCCAGACCTATCAACGAGCCGGCGAGCGCCCGTTCCGCAGCGAGCGGACTCCGGCGTGTCAACCGACAGATCCAGAAAAAGCATGGATACCGACTACCTGATCGATTGGGCGAAGCGAGCAGCGAGCGATCTGCGCGAATACGCGGACGAGGCGGAAAAAGCTGGCTCACCACAGCCTATTACCGCGGCACTTGTTGACGAGCTAGAAGACATTCTGGAAGGGAAGCCGATATGGTGGCGATATCAAGCCGCCAAGGGCTGATATCGACGGACATCTCCATTCCCTGCGTCATACCTATTGCGCCCACCTGGTCCAAGCCGGGATCCCCCTCCGCACAGTCCAGGTCCTCGCCGGACACGCCAGCTACACCACTACGGAGCGCTACGCCCACCTGGCGCCATCCTCTCTGAGGGACGCGATAGCAGCCCTAGAGCTGTGATATGCGATATCACAGCCAGCACACTTTCCAGCCGGGGAAACCTGAGGTAAGAGGCTGATTTCGTTGGCGTCCCCAAGGGGAGTCGAACCCCTGTTGCCGCCGTGAAAGGGCCTAATATTTTCCGCCTTTTCAGTGGCGTATTTGCAGAATCTGATATCTGAGTTATCACATGCCAGACCCAGAAGGCATGCCGCGCGCAGCCCCCGCCGACAGCATTACCTTTCCTTTGCACTGTATTGGTGCGGATTTCGTCGAGTCCATATCAGACGAGCCGACTACAAAAAACAGGCTCGCAACTAGCTGATTTATAAAGAGTATTACAAAACCTTATAGTTAAAGTAAATTCTAGGATTTTTGGGTGTTTTCAAGTCGCCGGGTGCTTCGGAAAAAGGTAATTAGAGTAATTAGACAAAAATGAGACATATGGAAACGCCCAAAAACAGAAGGTTACGACGAAAAGTTAAAGGTAATAAAAGAGTAATTGAAAGGTAATCCAATTACCTTTTGAGAAGGCAATTTTGAGAATTTTCGTTGTCCTTTAAAATCAACCTGTTATCTAAAAATTACCTTTTGAATTACTTCAAATTACCTTTTAGAGGTAATTTTAGAGTCCTTTAAAAACAAAGCCTTAAACCACAAAAAACGGCCAAATTACCTCAATTACTCTTTTCCGAAGCACCCCCCTGTCCCTGGCTTTTCTGGTCGGGATGGGCGGCGAGCGCGCAGAGGCGACCAGGAACCCCGGAGGCGCGGCGGGGCGGCGAGCGCGCGCTGAGGGTGCTGAGCGTACGAGAGCCTGGCTACCGATATGGCAGCCGTGCTTGCTGGCCGGGAGCGTGGGTAGGATGCCTGGTCAGGCAGGGGATGGCTGGTCTATGGCGAGGGTGTAGGGGCGGAAGCGGATGATCTCCTCGCCGGCCCAGTCGTTGAGGTCGGTCAGGGATGCCTGGATCGGCTCGAGCTCGTTGGCTACGAAGACCATGGCGGCCTTCTCGATGTCGCCGAAGTCGGAGTTGCCGTTAGGGACGATGCCCATGAGCTGGGGCGGGATGCGGTGACCGGCGAGCTGGTCGTCCCGCGAGGTCTCCTTGATCTTCCAGAACTCATCCTTCGTCGCGACTTCGGAAACAGGAAGGATTTGCACGCCGTCCTTCTTTCCGTTCGGTGAATAGTAGAACAGGTTCTTGAAGTTACCAGGGCCTTTCGCGTTCTTCAGCGCCTCGCGGATGGCATCGATGTCCTTGATGTTCTGGGCTGGGTCGGAGATGTAGAGGATGAACCCGGCATGACTGCCGTTGAGGTAGTACTTGCGCCTGAACAACGTTGCAGACTCGTTGAGCCACGCGGACTGGAGAGAGCCGAGGTAGTCCGGTAGGCCATAGATATCCTGGTCGATATCCGGCTCGATCAGGTGATGTACTCGTCCTGTCGGCAGCTCCTGCCGATTGAAGTAGTTCGGCGTCCACCAGTAGGTCGAGAGTTCGGTTCCGCGGCGGACGTACTTCGCCGCACGGCGCTCGAAGCGGAGGCGGCGTCCCGCACGCCCTCTGACCTCCTCGAGGTAGGCATTGCCGAATACCAGGAAGTCGAGCACCCAAGAGCGGAACGTGTTCACGGAGAGCATCGGGTGCGGGATGTAGGCTCGCGAGAGGATGTTGCGCTTGACCTGGATTGCGCTGCCATGGTGCGCGGTCGCCCTGTACGATTTCGACAGCACCGACCAAGGCACCGGAGGCTCGTACCAATCGTACAGCCCGGAGACCCAGACCCCCTCGTAGAAGAAATCGGCCAGATCCAGCACAGGGGTCGGGTCGCCGAAAGTAAATGCCTCAACCTGTGGCGGTTGGCCCTGCTGGTCCAGTGTCGCGATTGCTGTCGACTCGCTCATCCGCAGATCTCCACGAAGGCGCCGCCATCATCGTCGGCGGACGCCTCAATTGGCTCATGGTGTAGGGCGTGCATGGCGGCCCAGGCCAGCTCGGAGTGCCCGGTCTTCTTGTTGCGCCCTGCGGTGTAGGTGGCCGCGCCGCCGGCGGCTGTCATGTCGCGGCGAATCGCCATGAAAGATTGGGCGAGGTCCGACCAGCCTGCGTCCCACTGGAGGCGCCCCCGGCGCATCAGGTGCAGACACTGGAGGACCATCTGCATCTTGAGGAGCGCCGTGTAGAGATGGCGGGTCACCAGCGGGAACTTCTTTTCGACCACCTTGGCTACCGCCTCGCCGAGCCCGGTGACGTCGATCCCAATATGCTCGACGTTGTAGCGGTCGAGAAATCCGAGGATGAATGCGCCCTGCTCCTCGTAGTCGTGCCCGAGAAGCCGATGGCGCTCGAGCAACCGGTGCAGGCCGCCCGGCTTCTTCGGGGGCAGCGACACGACCACCCCGGCGCCGTCACCATCCTCGCCGTCGCCGGACGGGTCATAGCCGACCCAGACCGGATCATCGCCGACCGGACGCAGAGAAAACGGCTTGACGTCGTCCCACGCCTCCCACGAATCCACCAGGCACGGCTGCTGCAGCTCCAGCGGGAATGCCGACAGGGTGTCGTCCGCCGGCTCGCACATCAGCAGGTTGCGGAACTCCTCCGGTGAGTATTCCCGCAGCAACTGGTCGATATCGAACAGATCGCAACCGCCGGCGATCGCGTCCTCCACGGTGACGATCTGGCGCCATTGCCCATCTGGGCAGAGCGCCCCAGCGGCGAGTGCCTTGTGGTCCGTGTCGAACTCGACCCGCTCGCCCTTGGGCCGCCGCTTGTTGAACAGCTCCCCGGACCAGAACGAATGCGCCTCGTGGGTCGTCGTGCTCGGCGTCGACAGATAGGTCAATGACCACTTCTTGTGCATCGCCATTCCGGAGACGACCTTCCGAAACTCCAAGAAGCGCTGGATCCACCAATACTCGTCGACGACCACATCGCCGTGATAGCTCTGGGCTGTGCGGGTATTCGTGCCGAGGAAATACAGCGCAGCCTGATTGCTCAGGATAATCGGGTCCCCGGTCAGGTCGACGTCGCAGACCTCCTGCACGAAGGATCGGATGTACTCCTTAAATACATATGCCTGTGCCCGGCTTGCGGACAGAAAGATCTTGTTCTTCCGGGTCCGTGCCGCATCCACGATCGCCTCGCGGGCGAAAAATCGGGTTCCCCCGATCTGGCGGGATTTCAGGATGTTCCTGATCCGGTACTTCAATCCTGCCTCGCGCCAACCCTCCTGGTAGGCGAACAGATCCTCCCGAAAGGCATCGTCCAAACGATCGGCCAGCTTCTTGTCCAGTTGGTTCTTCTTCCGCGGCTTTTGCGGCGCCTCGCTGCGGAGCTTGATGTTCGGGTTGATATCCGATTCGCGCCCTGTCTCCGCGTACTTCTTCACCCGGGCCGTGCGCTCGAGCTGGCGGGAGAGCAAGTCGATCTCCTTGAAATCCTGCCCGTCCTTCGGGTCCTTCGCGATCAACTGCAGCAACCGCCCCTCGATCGCGTCCTCGACACGGTCGATCGGGCGGAACTTGTCCCAATCCTCGGCCTGTTTCCAGCTGCGGACCGCGGATGCCGACACCCCGAGCTGCTCGGCGATCTGGCGCGGAATCCACCCCAGCCAATAGAGGTTCCTGGCCTGGTGGCGGACGGCTTCAGGGAGTGCGTCTGGGAACGGCATGGCAACAGAATGCCCGCGAATCCTGGAGCGCCAACAACTTTCTCACCTATTTTTGAAAAATAGGCGAGGAACCGATTGCCCGCACAACAAAAATCTCCGACGTTGGCGAGTGTCATCACAGACCGAACGTCTTCCAACCAGCCGGGGTCTCTCATGAGGAAATGGTTTCGAGTCGCGACCGAAGGTGCCACCACCGACGGGCGCAAGATCACCAGGGACTGGATCGAGCAGATGGCCGCGTCCTACGATCCGGCTAAATACGGATCCCGCATCTGGCTGGAGCATTGGCGCGGGCTGTTCGCCGACAGCGCATTCAAGGCCCTGGGCGATGTCACCGGACTGAAGGCGGACACGGTCGAGGATGGCAAGCTCGCCCTCTTCGCCGAGCTGCACCCGACCGACGAACTGCTGCGCATCAACCAGCAGCGCCAGAAGATCTACACCTCCATCGAGGTCGATCCCGACTTCGCCGACAGTGGCTCCGCCTACATGGTCGGCCTCGGCGTCACCGACTCCCCGGCCAGCCTCGGCACCGACATGCTGCAGTTTTCCGCGCAGCAGGGACAAACCTCGCCTCTGACCGCCCGCAAGCAGCGTCCGGAGAACCTCTTCAGCGCCGCCGTCCCCATCGAGCTCGACTTCTCCGACGCCGACCCAGATCCCGAGCCCACGCCCAAGCTCATCGACCAGGTCAAGGCCCTCTTCGCCCGCCATCGCGACAGCGGAAAGGCCGAATTCGCCACCTTCCGCGACGACCTCGCCAAGGCTATGGGCGAGATCGTCGAGCAGGTCGCCAAGCTCGAGGAGCAGATCGACCCGGCCCGCTACACCCAGCTCGCCACCGACAACCAGGCCCTGCGCCAACAGGTCGAGCAGCTCAGCGCCGAGGTCAAGAAGCTCTCCGACACCCCGGACACCCCGCCGCGCACTCCGTCCACCGGCGGCAGCGGCGAGCAACGAGCCACCTTCTGAGTACCGCAGCACCAGACTAGAGCACTACGGAGCTACCCCCATGCACGAATTGACCTACGCCCTCGTCGAGCGGTACCAGCAACGCATCTCCCAGATGTACGGGGTCGACATCGGGCGCATTCAGCGCGGACAGCAGTTCGCCGCCACCCCGGAGGTCGATCAGCGTCTGCGCGCCGCCGTCACTCAGCTCGCGGTATTCCTGCAGCGCGTCAATCTGATCGGCGTGGACAACCAGCAGGGGCAAGCCATCGGCCTGGGCGCAACCAGCACTATCGCCGGGCGCACCGATACCAGCGGCGGCACCGAGCGCGCCCCGACCGACCCGTCCGACATGACCCCGTCGAGCTACTTCTGCAAGCAGACAAACTTCGACGTCGCGCTGCGCTACGACAAGCTCGACGCCTGGCGCCATCTCGGCAACTTCGAAACGCTGTGGAACCAGGCAATTGCCATCCAGACGGCCCTGGATATCATCATGATCGGTTTCAACGGCGTATCCGCAGCCGCCGATACCGACCGGGCGACCTACCCCTTGCTGCAGGATGTCAACATCGGCTGGCTGCAGAAGATGCGGGACAACAACGCCGCCCGCTGGGTTCCCGAGGGTGGCACCGCCGGCGAGCTGCGCGTCGGCACCGACACCGGAGCCGATTACCGTCACCTCGACGAGCTCGTCTTCGACCTGTGCCGCCTCTTGCACGACCGCTTCGCCAACGATTCGTCTCTGGTGTGTCTGATCGGGCGCGACCTGATCACGGATAAGTACCAGACCCTGATCAGCGACCAATCCACCGACGCCCCAACCGAGCGCCGCGCAGTCGAGATCCTGCTCCTGAACCGCACCCTCGGCGGCATCCCCGCCTACATCGTGCCCTTCTTCCCGTCTCGCTCCCTGCTCGTCACCCGCTTCGATAACTTGAGCATCTACGAGCAGAACGGAACCCGCCGCCGGGCCATGAAGGACGAGCCTAACCTCGATCGCTACGCCGACTACATGTCCGTCAACCAGGCGTTCGTCGTCGAGCGCTACGAGGCCGCGGTCGGCTGTGAGCACGTCACCTACTTCGGCGAAGGGACCTGGGTCTGATAGCGGCAGCCAACTGACCTTATTTCCCCATGCCACCTAAGCTCACCATCGCCCAACGCCACTTCCTGCGCGTCCAGGCCGCCCAGCAGGGCGCGCAGGAAGACGTCGCCGAGCCAACCGACGCCGAGCGCATGATGCGTGCATCGTTGTGGGCCGACCGCCGCGCCATCCACGACATCAAGAGCATGGAGCGCAAGGCCACCTACAAGGCCGAGGTCCTCCCACGCTACGCCGACTACGTCGCCGGCGTGCTCGAAGGGGACAGCGGGCGCGACGACGAGATCCTCATGACCGTCATGGTCTGGCGCTTCGACGTGCGCGACCTCGACGGCGGTCTAGCCATTGCCGAGTACGCCCTGCGCCACGGGCTGACCACCCCGGACCGCTTCAAGCGCGACACCGCCAGCCTGATCGCCGAAGAGGTCGCCGAGCAGGTCCTCGCCATCCTCGACGCCAGGCGCGAGACCGACCAGGACGGTACCGACCCCGAGCAGCTCGTCGCCTGGGCCGAGCGGGCGCAGGCACTCACCGAAGACGCCGACATCCACGACCCGATCCGCGCCAAGCTCGCCAAGGCCATCGGCTACGCCCTGCGCGCAGCCGGCAATGAGTCCGCCGCCCTCGACTACCTCAAGGACGCCGTACGCCTCTACCCGCAAGTCGGCGTCAAGAAAGACATCGAGCGCCTGCAGCGCAAGGTCGACAAGCAGCCGGATCCGGACGAAGAACAGCCGCCGGCGGATGCCGAACAGGCTTCCGCCGAGCCAACCGAGTCGCCAGCCGACGCGCCCGGGGCGGGATGACCGCGCAGCGGAGACGTCCTGCTTCCGTCTCCACGACCGCGGTCATCCCCCACCCCGGCATTTAATTGCCGGCACTGACAACAGCGAGAGCACCGAGCATGTCCCTTATCGCCACGGGAGCCATCGTCGATCCGCCGGCAGATGCCATCAGCATCCAGAACAACGGCTTCTGGCCGGACCTGGTGCCGGCGTCCTTCCGCGAAGCCAGACGCCTGGACGGCACCGTCACCCCGGGCCGGATCGAATTCGCCCTCGACGCCGCCCTGCGGGATGTGAACCGCCAGCTCGCCGCCTACCAAGCCGAGCAGGTCGCCTCCGGGGTCAGCGCAGCAGCGGACATCCCGCGCGAGGACTGGCAGGTCGCCGGGCATCACCAGGACCTCTACCGCCAGGCCATCTACGCCACCGCGCACGCCTGGCTGATCGAGCAGTACGGGGATGTCGCCGCCACCGGGACCCGCAACGACAACGCCGGAGAGGCCAAGCTCCTCACCGCTGACGACTGCCGCAGAGACGCCCGCTGGGCGATCAGCGAGCTGCTCGGCGAAGGGCACGTGATCGCCGAGCTGATCTGAGGGCCGATCCGATGGCCGGGGCTACCGTCTACGCCCACGAAGGGGACACCCTGGACAAGGTCCTCTACCGGGCCTACGCGCAGACCGCCGTCATCACGGAAGAGGCGCTGGGAATCAACCGCGGAATCGCCGCCCTCGGGCCGATCCTGCCCCAGGGGACCGCAGTGATCCTGCCGGATCCGCCGACGAGCTCCGGCAAACAAGAGACCGTGCAACTGTGGAGCTGAAGATCTTGAGCCGAAAACAGAAGCTTTCCGATATCCCCGCCGTACGCGTCCTCCTTTCCGTGGCTGCGTTCTTTGCGTTGATTTTCCTAGCCATCTTCTTGGGCCGCTGAGCTATGAATGACGAAATCGACCTCGCCAACGCGCCGAAGCCCTGGTGGGCCTCCAAGACCATCATCGGCGCCATCGTCGTCATCGCCGCCCAGGGTGCACGCCTCGCTGGATGGGAGGTCGATACCTCGGCGCTCACCAACGAGGTCCTCACCGCCGTCAGCCTGCTCGGCGGGGCGCTCGCCTGGTGGGGGCGCGTCAAGGCAGAGCGCCCGATCAGCCGGCGCCGCATCGCCCCAGGCGTCGGCAACGATCCAGATGCCGAGGGTGTCCCCCCTGCTGCTCGTCCTCTTGCTCACCCTCCAGCCGGGGTGCGCCGGACCGAACGACCAGCTCAGGCTGAGCAACTGCCGCCCGAGCCTGGAAGGAGCGGGGGCGGTAGCAGCGGCCGTGATCCGGGGCCGTTCGGATACTGACCCGGACGTCCTCTACGCGCTACACCCGGGCATCCGATGCACATACTGATTACAAATAGCATGATCGCGAAGATCATCAACGCGCTCGCCGGCGGGGCAGGGGCCTCGGTCTCCATGGCCATCCTCGTCCCGCACAGCCTGCGCGAGGCATTCGCCCGCGGATTCGTCGGCGTCATGAGCGCCTGTTTCGGCGCGCTCCCGACCATCCACCGCGTCGGGCTCGCGGACACCACCGAGAACATCGTCCTGGCCGCCTACGGAATCGGCTTCGCCGCCTGGTTCGTGCTCGGTGCCGTGCTCCGTACTCTCGACGCTTGGCGCCTGGCCGGCGCCATCAAGGCCATCACAGACGTCCGCGGCGTCGTGCGCAACGTGCCGCCGAAAGAAGAGGAAGACCGATGATCAAAGGCATGCTGCTGGCGGCCCTGTACAAGATCGCCCGCCAATACTTCGACCGCGACCTGTTCGACCGCGTCGAGAAGCTGGTGCTCGACCTGCTCGTTAAAGACCTCCCCGGCGAAGAGAAACGCCGGCGGGTGCGCGCGGCTGCCCTTGCCGAATTCCGCGACCTGGCCTCGATCACCGGTGGCGTCGTGCAGAGCGAAGCCGGGGCCGTCTCGCCCCTGCTCGGGATCGCCATCGACACCATCACCCAGATCGTGCTGATGAGGGCCAAACAATGAGCGAGCACCCAGCCGCAGCCAGCGCGATCTTCCACGCGCGCGTCCGGGCCGACCTGTTCGGCGGGAGCCTGAGCCAACCCCAGGTAGACGGCCTCGGGCGCATCAGCGGCCTATGCGCCAGGGCCGCGCTGTCGCTCGAGCAGACCGCCTACGTCCTCGCCACCGTCTACCACGAGACCGGGCAGCGCATGCAGCCCGTGCGCGAGACCTTCGCCGACAGCGACGAGCAGGCCGTCGCCCGGCTCGAGCACGCCTGGGCCAAGGGCCAGCTCACCTGGGTCAAGTGGCCCTACTGGCGTCCCGATCCCCAAGGCAGGTCCTGGTTTGGCCGCGGCGACGTGCAGATCACCCACGAGCGCAACTACGCCGCTCAACAGGACAAGCTGCGCCATCATCCGCTGCGCGGCCCAAGCGTCCCCTATGCGGTGCACGACGACCCGTCCCTGGCCCTCGATCCGCAGACATCGGCCCTGATCGCTGTCCTCGGCATGCGCGACGGCGACTTCACCGGAAAGCGGCTGTCCGCCTACATCAACGACCACAAGACGGACTACCTGCACGCCCGCCGCGTCGTCAACAGCATGGACCGCGCAGTTGACATCGCCGGCCACGCCAAGCACTTCGAGCAAGCCCTGCGGTCTGCCGGCGGATGAAAAAGCTCGAGCTCCTGCGCCGCCACCTGCTCGCCTCCGTCCCCGGACTGGCGGACAACCCCGAGCGCCTGCTCACCTTCGTCGAGCAGGGCAGCATCGAGTTCCATCGCGCCGCCACCCAGCCGGTGAAGGCCCCTTCGGCCTACAGCCACGGCTACGACTACGAGGCGCACCTGGTCATCACCGACTATAGCGGCGAGGTCGACGCCGTCGTCGTCCCCCTGCTGCAATGGCTCGCCCACTACGAGCCAGGCGCCAGGCCCGGGCAGGCCCTGCGCATCGAGGCCGAGATCCTCGACAGCCAGACCTGGGATCTGTCCCTGACCGTCCCGCTCAGCGAGCGCGTCCTCGCTACCCTCGATTGCGACAGCGGACGCATCGATGTCGAGCACCGCCTACCCGAATACCCCGTCGAGCCCTGTGCCGCCGCCCATTGGCAGCTCTACATCCGCGGGCCGGACCTGCCCGAGCCGGAGCTGATCGCCGAGTGGGACACCCCGGAGTGGATCAATGTCTGACCTCGAGCGTCTGGAGACCCTCGGCGCCGGCATGCTCGCCCAGCTCACCCCGGGCAAGCGTGCCGCGCTCGCCGGGCGCATCGCCCGCGACCTGCGCCGCTCCCAGATCCGGCGCATCCGCGCCCAGAGCAACCCGGACGGCACACCCTACGCCCCGCGCCGTCCGCAAGCAGCCCGCTCGCGGCACCGCCACATCAAGCGCGGCGCCATGTTCCGCAAGCTCGCCACCCATGGCTACATCCGCGCCCGCGGCACCCCGGACGAGGCCAGTGTCGCCTTCGTGCGCCGCGTCGCCCGCATCGCCCTGGTCCACCAGGAGGGATTGACCGATCGCGTCCGCCCCGGCGGACCGCTCGCCGACTATCCGGCCCGGCGCCTGCTCGGATTCGGCGCTGCGGATATCGCCCTCGTCGAGGACGCCATCCTCGGGCACCTGGCCCATGGGCTGCACGCCTGATGGCCACCGAGCGCATGGACCTCTTTCCCGCCGAGCAGGCTCGCCGCGGCAACAACGGCCTGCTCATCGGCACCATCGCCGAGGTAGACACGGACAAGGCCCGGGTCCGCGTCCAGACCGGGGAGAGCCTCACCGGATGGCTGCCCTGGCTCACCGCCCGTGCCGGCGGGGAGCGCACCTGGAGCGCCCCGGACGTTGGCGAACAGGTCCTGCTCGGCACCCCGGACGGCGACCTGGCGCGGGCCGTCGTGCTCGGCGCCCTCTTCCAGAGCGCCCATCCGGCCCCGGCGAACAGCGCCGATATCCACCGCTTCGTCTTCGCCGACGGTGCGTACATCGAGTACGACACCGCGACGCACCGGCTCAAAGCAAGGATTCCCGGGCACGCGCAAGTCACAGCAGTCGATGCCGTGACCATCATCGGCAACCCGATCCACCTGAACCCATAGAGGATACGATGCCGGCGATCGCCAGAATCGCAGACCAGGGGAGCCACGGCGGAGTGATCGTGAGCGCCTCACCGGACGTCTTCGCCGACGGGCGCGGCGTCGCCCGCATCGGCGACCAGTACGCCTGCCCGCTCCACGGCACCAACCCGATCGTCACCGGCTCGCCGGACGTCTTCGCCAACGGGCGCGCCGTGGCGCGGGTCGGCGACGCGACCGCCTGCGGCGCCACGATCGTCACCGGCAGCCCCACGGTGCTCTGCAACTGATGGCCGGCACCACCGGAATGAGCCGCACCACGGGCGCCGAGCTCACAGGCCTGGCGCATATCGCCCAATCGGTGGCGGACATCCTCACCACCCCGATCGGCACGCGGATCATGCGCCGCGACTACGGCTCGCTCATCCCAGACCTGATCGACCAGCCCATGACGGCGGCCACCCTGCTGCGCGTCTACTCCGCCGCCGTCCTGGCCCTGGCCAAGTGGGAGCCGCGGGTGCGCGTCGAGAGCCTGACGGCGGACCCGGACGAGAACGACGTCGCCGCAATGCGGTCCGGGCGCCTGACCCTGCGCATGGCCCTGGTCGTGCTCGCCAGCGGCGAGCGCTCAAACGTAGCGGTAACCCTCTGATGGCTGGGGGCGTTATCGACTTCTCCAGGCTCCCCGCCCCCGAGGCGGTCGATGCCCTCGACTACGAGGCCACGCTCAACGCAGCCCTGGACAAGCTCCTGGACCTGCTGCCGGACTGGGACGTCGGCGACCTGGAGAGCGACCCGGCCAAGAAGGTCCTTGAGGTGTACGCCTACCTCGACATGCTCCTGCGCGCACGGATCAACGACGCAATCCGCGCCCTGCTGCTCGCCTACGCCCTCGGCGCCGACCTCGACCAGCTCGCCGCCAACGTCGAGGTGACGCGCCTGTCCGGGGAGAGCGACACGCGCCTGCGCGCTCGCACCCAGCAGGCGTTCTGGTCCATCGCCGCCGCTGGCCCGGCCAGCGCCTACCGCTGGCACGCTATGAGCGTTTCCGCCGAGATCGCGGATGTGAGCGTCAGCAGCCCCGCCTCCGGGCAGGTCACCGTGGCCGTGCTCGCCCCCCAGGCCAAGCCGGACGACGCCAGCGCCGACGAGCTCGAATACGGCCTGGCCGCCTTCTCAGCCCATGACACGATCCTCGCCCGCACCGACCATGCGACCCTGGATGCGGTGCGCACCGCCCTGGACGCGGACGCGGTGCGCCCCCTGACCGACACCCTCAGCGTCACGCCGCCGACGGTCGTCCCCATCGCCGTCGACGCCACGCTCGCCCTCTACCCGGGCCCGGACGAGGCCCTGGTGCTCGCCGAGGCCCAGTCCGCGCTCGACACCTACCTGGAGAGCGTCAAGCGCATCGGCTACGACGTCACCCGCGCCGGAATCCTAGACGCCCTGGTCGTCTCCGGCGTGCGCAACGTCACCCTTGCCGAGCCGGCAGCGGACGTGATCTGCACGGCCACCGAGCTGGCACTGGTCACCTCGTCGGTGATCAATACCGAAGAGGCGCGCGATGTCTGAGGCCACCTTCACCCGGCTCCTGCCCCCGAATCAGACCGACGTGGAGGGCGCCCTGGTCCAGTCCGGGGCGACCCCCGCGGACACGGACGCCGGCATCGCCGCTATCCGCACCCTGTACGACCCAGCCACGATGCGAGCCGCCTGGCTGCCCTGGCTGGCCTGGGCCCGGGACGTTCCCCTGTGGCCGCGTTGGCTCACCGAGGAGGTTCGCCGCGCCCTGGTGCGCGACAGCCGCAACCTGCACCGGCGCGCCGGCACCCAGGGCGGACTCGCCGCGCTCGCCCGCTATGCCGGCGGCACCCTGCTGCGCGCCGACACCCCGCGCACCCGCACCTACTGCGGGCCGAGCCTCACCATTGCCGAGCGCGAGGCGTTTCTCGCCCGCTACCCGCAGTTGCGCATCTACCCGTACCGCACCGCCGGGCAGCGCCAGGGCGCCATGTTCTACAAGCTCTTCCTCAGCGGGCGCGCCAAGGACAGCCCTCTGGCCACGGACGCACCCGTGCGCCTGGGCGCCCAGACCTACCTGTGGGACGCCGGCAGCGAGCAGCCCCTGACCAGCGTCACCGAGGAGGTCGAGACCGTCACCAACACCGCCGAGCAGGTACGCCGCGTCGCCGTGCCGGGGACGGCAGGGCAGGGCACCTTCGCCGGGAGCGTACCGCACTACCTAACCGCCTCCGACGCCGCCAAGCGGCTCTACAGCCTGCGCGAGCAGATTGCATACAGCGTGCAGGAGCGCACCCTGCATGCCGCGCCCATCAGCCCCGGGCTCGATCCCATCTCGCTGCGCTGGGACTGGGGCGCAGACACCGGCCAGCGCCGCGGCATCCTGCTCGGCGCAGATTACTGCGGGTCCGCCTGCGTGGGATCCACCGCCGCCACGCGCCTCTACCGCCGCTGCTACCTGTTCGACCCGGAGCGCACCCTCAGCGCCCGCGGCGCGGTGCTGTTCGTCGGCGCCCAGCGTCTGCGCTTTCCTCCCTTCCGCGCCGATCTCACCGTACGGCTGCAGGGCAAGCGCTGCCGGCGCCAGACCGGGCGCTGGGTAACCGGCTGCCTGGCGTCCGCGCCACGCGAGCGCTATCGCGCCATGGTCGGCGCACTGGCCTGGAGCTGCGCCGCCCGCGACCGGGTCTACCTCAACACCAAAACCTACGCCCCGGCCACCGCCGGCAACATCCACAAGGCCGGCGGCCTGGTTGCCGGAGCGTACGTATCCGACTAGGAGCAAACGATGGAAAAACAGGTGATCTTCCGCGACCGCCAAGAGTTCCAGGCCGCCGACCCGAACAACCTGCAGGACTACGTCAAGCAGTCCCTGCAGGACCTCACCGCGGACGCGGTGAGCGACGGCCAAAACTATGCCGGCTTCGCCGTCTCCCAATCCTCCGCGACCGAGATCAGCGTAGCCGCCGGGCGCCTCTACGACGCCGGAGCCCAGTACGTCAGCGATGACGCCGTCACCAAGGATCTCTTTTCCTACCTGCCGCTGGCACAACAGCGCATCGTCGCCGTGGTCGTGTGGGGCAGCGAGATCGAGACCGACGTCGAGCCGCGGGACTTCCTGATCGACCTCACCAATGGCACCACCGAGCCCCAGGCCGTGGCCATGACCCGCCTCGAGCAGGCCGTGGTCGACCTGGTGAGCGGGGCGGAAAGCGTTGACCCCCAGGCCCCGTCCGCCGGAACCGCCTTGGCCGTGGCCTACGTGACGCTGGACACCTCCGGGATCACGGCCATCGAAATGGTCGCCGCGAACGAGCTTCCCCAGACGCGCGACATCGACCGGCGCCTGGGCACTGTCGAGACCTGGCGGGACGGCGCCGAGCCGCGCATCACCTCCATCGCCACCGACCTGGCGGCACTCTCCACCAAGACAGACGGTTTGGCCGGGCATGCCACGCTCGTCAACCTGGCATCGGATATCGCCGACCTGCGCGAGCGCCTCGACATCCCGGACAGTTATAGCGGATGGGGGGCCGACCGCTTTGTCGACGACAGCGAGAGCGACGACACCCAGGCCGGCTACTCCTGCGTGGTCGAGAATGGGCTGCGCTTCGGCAACGCCGGCGAGAGCACCGCACCTGTGGCCCTGCTCAACCCCGCGGACCCGAACACCTACCGCGGCGCCGACGACCAGGTGCTGCCGGACTTCGAGCCCGAGCGGCGACTGCGCACCAGCGGCTATGCCGGCGCGATCGCCATCAACGCCTACCCATCCTATGCCTGGAGCTGGTATCCCTACGCCAGGGTGCCCTGGAGATACCATTATGGCTGGTGCTGGAACTGGTACCGTCCCTGGTGGAACAGCTGGTACTGGCGCCACTATGGGTACAGCTACTGGTACCGGCTGCGCTCCCGCTATTGGTATCAGCGCCGTGACAGCGTCTACCTGGCCGGGAGCACGCCGGAGAACGGCACCGGCTCCATGGTGGCGCAAACATTCCTGGTCTCAAACGCCATGTGGCTGTCGCGTGTCGGCATCTACCTGACCGCCGTCGCCAGCGGCAGCAACATCCAACTGCTGATCGCCGAGACCGCATCCGGCGTGCCAGACCTGTCCAAGGCCGTGGCCCGCGTTACCGTGGCCTCCGGCGATCTGCTGCCCTATCCGCTCGAGACCACCATCGACATCGGTCCTGCCTACCTGGAGGCCGGCAAGCGCTATGCCCTGGTGCTGATCAGCCAGGGCGCCCACCAGCTGGCCGTGGTCAGCGGCTCCAACTACACCCAGGGGACCATCTTCTACGGCACCGATGGGGACTATCTGCATGGCGACTTGAGCAAGGACCTCATGTTCGCCCTCTACGGGGCCAAATTCAGCTACCCGCGGGTGGAGGTCCCCCTGCAGCCCGCGAGCCTCGCCGGCGGCCTGACAGACATCGACATCGAGGCCGAGCAGGTCGTCCCGGAGGGCACCGAGCTCTCCTACGAGATCCAGGTGGACGGCAAATGGCGCCCGCTCGCCGAGGACGTGGACCTGCTCTCCGGCGGCTCCCACGACCTGGTGCCCCTGCGCGCCGTATTCGTCGGCACCTCGGACCTGGCCGCTGCGGTGGTGCTCAACACCAGCGGGCTCAAGGCCAGCCGCCCGGCGGAGAGCTTCGTGCATTGGAGCGCGGAGAGGACCCTGCCGTCCTGGTCCGAGGACATCGAGGTGCGCCTGCTGGTCGCCGACTGGGACGCCGTCAATCACAGCATCGACGTCACCCTCGAGGACGGCACCACGTACAGCGCGACCGGCGCCCCGGTCGAGAGCGACGAGAACGGGGCCCGCCGCTTCGTCTTCTCCTTCGCACCGAATCCTGGCACCGGCATCAGCAGTTACCGCATCAAGATCGCGGGCACCCGCGCCGCCGGCAGCCTGCCCTTCACGGTCACCGAGCGCGTGGACATCGCGATCTAACGATGGCCAGCCGGTACCCGAAATACCGCATGCGGGACGGGAGCACCTTCCTGGGGGCGAGCTATTTCAACGGCATTTTCAGGGATGTGGACCTGCGCCTAGTCGACCTAGAGGGCGTTAAGGCGGAATGGGACGCGGCCGTCGATGAGCTGCGCAAATACGGCCTCGAGCGGCTCGACGCGGCGCTCCATCCGGTGGTCGATCAGCTCAGTGCCGATGCCGCCTCCGTGCAGGCGGCGATCGACGCCCTTCCGGACGTGGCCCTGCAGAGCGACCTGGCCGACCTGGAGGTCCGCCTCGGAGATGCGGACGCGCTCACGCTCAGCTACAGCGGCGGGCGCCTGTCCGGCATGAGCGAGACGCTCGGCGCGGACACCCGCACCACCACTCTGGCCTACAACCCGGACGACACCCTGGCCAGCGTGCAGGTCGACTTCCGCGGTATCCGCCGCACCACGACCTACGCCTACAACGGGGACGGCACGCTCGCCGGCTCGACCACACAGGAGATCACGCTATGAGCGGGCTCATCGCTCCGGTCCTGGACCTGGCGCAGCGCATCAACGCGGCACTCGGCGTGCTCAGCGGGCGCCTCACCGAGGCGCGCGCCGCAGCGATCGACCGGCTCGACTATTCGGTCCTGGACGCAGCCGGACCGTTGGCGATGCCTGTGACGCAGCTCTACGGTGGCGCAAGCGTATTCGCCGATCAAATCGGGTTTCTCCTGGACCAATCCACGCTCCCAAGGACGCTGCTTCCGAACACGTCCGGGGGCTGGATTCCGGTGTGTGACGTGTCTGGGGCCGGAGTCCTCAGCTTTGCCGGCGTCTGCACCACATCGAATACCGACGAGGACACCGCAGGCCTACGCATCACGATCGACGGGCAGTTGGTTGCGTCCAAGCTCGGAACGCTGACCGCAAAGCAGGGTGCCGTACTCTGTGGCTGCGCGAGAGACCCGGGCGCCATCGCACTCGACCGGTTCCCATTCCGCAGCGGTCTGCTGATCGAGGGGCTGAGCAGCTCCTCCACCAATATCTACGCCTACTACGCCTACAGCCTAACGGGGACGCCGTCGTGAGCGACCGCATCGAGAACGGATACCGAATCCGCGAGCACGCCAACGGCATGCTCGAGCGCGTCCTGATCGGCGCCGATCCGCCCGGGCAATCGGTGCTCAGCATCACGATCGACGCCGCGGTGGTGGCCGCCGGCACGCCCGTGGCCTGGTCCGCCGCCGTGCGCGACGCGGACGACGCCCTGGTCCCCATCAGCGGCACCTACTACGTGCCCGTCCTGCGCCAGGACGGCTGGCAGGCGCGCCTGCTCACGGTCGCGCTGACGGACGGCCAGTGCGCCGGCTCTTTCGCCATCTCCGAGGCCGGCATCTACACCATCAACCTGAGCCTGATGCGGCCGCTGCCGCTGCCGCAATCGAGGCTCGACACACATCCAGAGCTCATCGTTACGGAGACCTGACATGCCCACCGACTACCATCACGGCGTACGCGTCGTCGAGATCAACGAGGGCGAGCGCGGCATCCGCGTCGCCGATATCGTCATCGGCATCGTCGGCACCGCGCCCGACGCCCATCCCCAGGCCGCTGCCAGTCTGCTCAGCGGCGCCGTCGCCGACAACAACGCCCTGACCTGGTCAGCCGCCAACCCGGGCAGTGGCGGCAATAACATCCGCATCCACCTCAAGGACCCGCAGGCCGCGAGCCAGGCGCTCGCCGTCGCCGTCGTCACCGTCGAGGAGGTGCCTACCATCACCGTCAGCCTGGCCACCGACGCCACGGGGGCGGTCACCAGCACCGCCACCCAGGTGGCGGCCGCGATCGGAGCGGACGCCGACGCCGCAGCCCTGCTCAGCGTCGCCGACACGGACACCAGTGACGGCTCCGGCGTCGTCGCCGCCTCCATCAAGCCGCAGAACCTCTCAGGCGGCCAAGACGACGCGTATCCGCTCGACACGCCCTCGCTCATCCTTACCCAGGCCAAGGTCGCTCAGCTCGGCGGCACCGGCAGCCTGCCGAGCGCCGTCGCTGCCATCCGTCAGCTGACCCGCACCCCCATCGTCGCGGTGCGCGTCGCCGAAGGGGTCGACCGCCCGGCGACCATCGCCAACATCCTCGGCAACGGCACCAGCACCGGGCTCTATGCCCTGCTGGCGTCCAACAGCAAGTTGGGGCTCGTTCCGCGCATCCTCGGCATCCCGGAATACGACTCCGCCGAGGTCACCAACGCCCTGCTCAGCGTCGCCGAGAAGACCCGCGGCTTCGTCTACGCCTACTGCGACGGGGCCACGACGCCGACGGAGGCCATCCAGTACCGGGCCAAGTTCGGCTCGCGTAGGCTCATGTTGATCTGGCCGAAATTCACCGGCTGGAACACCGCCACCTCGAGCATCGAGAACCTCAATCCCATCTCCCGGGGCCTGGGCCTGCGGGCCAAGATCGACGAAGACGTGGGCTGGCACAAGACCCTGTCCAATGTGGTGCTCGACGGCCCGACCGGCATCAGCTACCCGGTCACCTGGGCGCTGCAGGACCCCGACACCGAGGCCGACTACCTCAACGCCGCCGAGGTCACCACACTCATCCAGCGTGACGGCTTCCGCTTCTGGGGCGACAGGACCTGCGACATCGACGGGCTGTTCCCCTTCGAGAACTACACCCGCACCTCGGACATGATCGCCGAGGCCATCGCCGAGTCCCACATGTGGGCCATCGACAAGCCCATGCAGCGCTCCCTGGTGCGCGACATCCTTGAGGGCATCAACAGCAAGCTCCGGGAGTGGACGCGCCTGGGCTACATCCTCGGCGGCAGCGCCTGGATCGATCCGGAGCTGAATACCGCGGCCGTGCTCAAGGACGGAAAGCTCTATATCGACTACGACTACACACCGGTACCACCGCTGGAGAACCTCGTCTTTCAGCAGCACATCACGGATCGCTACCTGATCAACCTGGCCGCGTCCCTGGCGGCATAAGGCCTCACCGCAGGGCGGGAAAGCGCAGCGCATCCCGCCGAAGGAGAAAGAGATGCTTCCGAACAAACTAAAAGACTTCAACCTCTTCGGCGACGGCAACAGCTGGCAGGGCCAAATCCCCGAGCTGACCCTGCCCGAGCTCGCCCGCACCGTTGAGGAATACCGGGCCGGCGGCATGGACGGCAAGCTCGAGATCGACATGGGTCAGGAGGCGATCACCTTCGAGTGGACCGCCGCCGGCTGGATCGACGGCATCGTCGACCACTACGGCGCCGCCAAGCACGACGCCGGACTGCTGCGCTTCACCGGCAGCTACGAATCCGACGAGACCGCAGACGGACGCGCCGTAGAGATCGTCGTGCGAGGCAGGCACAAGCAGGTCGCCATGGGCGACGCCAAGCCGGGCGACAACAACCAGATCAAGATCACCACCTCGGCCAGCTACTACAAGCTCAGCGTGGACGGCCAAGAGCAGATCGAGATCGATATCCCCGGCAACGTCTTCGTCGTCAACGGCGAGGATCGCCTGGCTGATCGCCGCGCCCGGCTCGGCATCTGAAGATAATTCACCACAGAGACACAGAGGGCACGGGGGATGCGCTCGAGATCGACGACAGCGAGCGCACCAGGTGCGAGATCTGGACCCGGGTCATGGGCTACCACCGCCCGGTGACCGAATTCAACGCCGGCAAGCGGGCAGAGCACCGCGAGCGGCTCTATTTCCATGAGGCGAGATCATGACGAGAGAAAAGATGCTGGATCCTTCCTCCCCAGCCGCCAACGACAGCGACGGCCCCAGGGACGCCGATCACCAGCCGACTCCGACCCCGGCCACGGCCAAGAGTCCGAGCCCGGGCACCGCCGTCGTCACCCTGGACACCCCCCTGCGCCGCGGCGAGAGCGAGATCGCCGCGGTCACCCTGCGCAAGCCCACCGTCGGCGCCCTGCGCGGCGTCAAGCTCGCCGACCTGGTGCAGATGGACACCGACGCCCTCACCCGTGTCCTGCCGCGCATCAGCGACCTGACCGACGCCGAGATCAAGCGCCTGGACCCCGCCGACCTGCTGCAGATCGCCACCGAGGTCGCCGGTTTTTTGCTCCCCCGGAGCGCCCTAGAAGCGGCGAGCTGAGCCTCCCACAGGAGGTCGAGGACTTCATGGCAGACATCGCCACCGTCTTCCACTGGCCGCCCTCCGAGATGGACGGCTGGCCCCTCGAGGATCTGGCCGAATGGCGCGAGCGCGCCCGGGTGCGCGCCGAGCCTAGCAAGCCGTAGAGTACGTAATTATTTCCAGTTAGTGAGGCCACTTAAATGCCAGACACAACGATTAACTCCAACGGGTCAGACAATCCTGTTGCCGCATCTTATCTCGTAGTCGTGAGCAAATAACCCTCGGCAGCCGAGCATGCTCACCATCCAACGCACCCAAATGCTAGAGGGGCTCCACCAAGTCGTCCTCTATGGCAACGGCCTGCAGATCACCTTCTGGGTCCGCGGGGACCAGAAGAAGGCCAGCCGAGTGAGCCGCAGCGCCCAACGCCGCCTCGAGGCCGTCCTGAGCGAGATCCAGGACGAGGCGTCCGATAACGTAGCGGGGTAGGGCGGGAAAGCGCAGCGCATCCCGCCGAAACCGGAAACTATCCCATGGCCGACCTCAAGCTCAGCGTAGTCCTCGCCGCCGTCGACAAGCTCACCGGCCCGCTCAGGCGGATGAGCGCAGGATCCAAGCGCACCGCCGCCGCCATCCGCGAGGCCAAAGGCGCCCTGCGCGGGCTCGAGCAGCAGTCGCGCAAGGCCGCCTCCCAGCAGGCCATGATCCGCAGGCTGCGCGAGCTGGGAGAGTCTTCGGCTCAGGCCCGCGCCAAGGTCGCGAGCCTGCAGGCGCAGATCCTCAACACCGGCAGCGGCACCGCCACGCTCAAGCGCAAGCTCGATGCCGCCCAACGCAGCGTCCAGCGCCTCGGCCAGCGCGAGACGGACCTGCGCCACAAGGTCAAGGCCGCCGGCGAGGCCCTGCGCGCCTCCGGCTACGACGCCGCCAAGCATGGCGCCGCCATGGCTGCCGCAGAGACCAAGGTCGCCAAGCTCGACCGGCGCGTCGAGCACCTCGCCAGGCAGAAACGCATCCTGCGCGGGCTCGGTACCGCCGCAGCCACCGCCCGCCGCGCCGGCTTTGCCGCCGTCGGCATCGGCGCAGCTGTCGCAGCCCCGTTCGTCAGCATCATCCGCACCGCCGGCCAGTTCGAGCGCTACAGCACCATCCTGGAGACCGTCGAGGGCTCCAGCGCCAAGGCCAAGTCAGCCCTTGCCTGGGTCAGCGACTTCGCGGCCAAAACCCCCTACCAGATCGAGGGGGTGATGGATGCGTTCGTGAAGCTGCGCGCCTACGGCATCGACCCCATGGACGGCACCCTGCGCACCCTGGGCGACACCGCCGCGGCCATGGGTAAGGACGTCCTGCAGTCGGTCGAGGCCCTGGCCGACGCCATGACCGGCGAGTTCGAGCGTCTCAAGGAATTCGGCATCAAGGCGCGTGCCATCCCTGGCACGACCCAGACCGTGCTCGACTATGTCACCAGGGCCGGCAAGCAGATGCAGGTGACGGTCGACCGCACCAACCGCGACATGCTGCGCAAGACACTGCTCAGCATCTGGAACGACAAGTACGCGGGAGCCATGGACAAGCTCTCGCGCACCTGGGAGGGCATGGTCTCCAACGTCGGCGACCAGTGGACGCGATTCAAGCTCCTGGTCGCCGACACGGGACTCTTCGACCGGGCCAAGGGCAAGCTCGCGCAGATCCTCGACCGGATCAACGAAATGGCGGCCAGCGGAGAGCTGGAGCAGCTCGCCGGGAAGGTCGGAAAATTCTTCGCTGATTTCGCCGACGGAGCCGAGAAGACCGCGCGAGTCCTGAGGGTCCTCGGCACCGTGATCGGCTGGATCGGGACCGCCTTCACGATGGTCGGAGAGACCATCGGCGCCGGCGTCGCCGGGCTGGTGATCTCGTTCGATCGCCTGGGAACCTTCCTTTCCGGGCTCTGGGACAGCGTCGTATCGTATGCGAAGCAGAAGTGGGATGAGCTTATCGACTGGCTCGCGCACATCCCGGATCGGATCATCGCTATCGGCAAGCAGATCGGCGCGGGACTGGCGAAGGGCATCCGCGCCGGCTTCCCGGACGTGGCGAAATCGATCCATGGTCTGGGCACCAAAATAGGAGCATGGATGCGCCAGAAGCTCGACAGCCATTCCCCGTCCCGCGTCTTCGCCGCGATCGGCTCGGATATCGTCGCCGGACTGCAGCTTGGCATCCGCGCCAATGCCGCCAAGCCCCTGAGCGAGATCACCACCCTGTCCAACCGCATGCAACAGTCGGTGGACCGGGGATTCCGCCACAAGGGCGCCGAGAAGCTCGGCCCGGGCAGTGCCCCAGCCAACCGCACGCTCGACATCGCCGAGCCCATGCGCAAAATCGACGCCCTGGCCAAGCGCATCCGCCAGGCTGGTGCCGGGTTGATCCCAGGCAAGGCAGCCGCCCTGGCCAAGCGCATCCGCCAGGCCGGCGCCGGGTTGATCCCCGGCAGGGCAGCCGCCCCAGCCGCCGCAGCGCCCAGCGCCGGGCTCGACATCGCCGAGCCCATGCGCAAAATCGACGCCCTGGCCAAGCGCATCCGCCAGGCCGGCGCCGGGTTGATCCCCGGCAAGGCAGCCGCCCCGGCCACGGCGGTGCCCAGCGCCGGGCTCGACATCGCCATGCCCCTGCGCCAAATCGACACCCTGGCCAAGCGCATCCGCCAGGCCGGCGCCGGGTTGATCCCCGGCAAGGCAGCCGCCCCGGCCACGGCGGTGCCCAGCGCCGGGCTCGACATCGCCATGCCCCTGCGCCAAATCGACACCCTGGCCAAGCGCATCCGCCAGGCCGGCGCCGGGTTGATCCCCGGCAAGGCAGCCGCCCCGGCCACGGCGGTGCCCAGCGCCGGGCTCGACATCGCCATGCCCCTGCGCCAAATCGACACCCTGGCCAAGCGCATCCGCCAGGCTGGTGCCGGCATAGCCCTGGGCGGCACCACCGCCCTGGCCGCCGCAGCGCCGGCGAGCGCCCCGGCGAGCGTGCCACAACGCCCGGCGGCCAATAGCGGCGACACCTACCACATCACCATCAACGCCCCTGCCGGCGCCGATGCCAGGGGCCTGGCCAGGGAGGTCGAGCGCGTCCTGCAGCGCCTCGAGCGCGACAAAGCGGCCCGCCGCCGCTCGGCCCTCTACGACATCGAGTAGGGCGGGAAAACGCAGTGCATCCCGCCGAAAGCGCAGCGCATCCCGCCATGAAGGAGCCAATCCAATGCTCATGGCCTATGGCCTCTTCGTCTTCGACATGCCGACCATCCCCTTCCAGGATCGCGAGCGCCATACCGACTGGCGCTGGCCGGAGCAGTCCCGGATCGGCGCGCGCGCGGGCACGCAATTTCTCGGGCCAGGGCGCGACGAGTATCGTCTCTCCGGTGTGCTTATGCCGGAGCTCACCGGCGGCGAAATGAGCCTGGAGGCCCTGCGCCTCATGGCCGCCGCGGGCATGGCTTGGCCGCTCATCGATCCCGGCGGGCTCAACCTCGGCCTGTACGTCCTCGATTCCGTCGACGAGAGAGGGACCTATCTGATGGATGGCGGCAAGGCCCAGCGTATCGATTTCGTCCTGCATCTGCGCCGCGTCGACGATTGGATCGATGCCGCGATCGGCAGGCTCTCCGACGCCATCATCAACCTCTTCTGATGATCTCCCCGCGCCCGGCATACAGCCTCGTGGTCGACGGTACCCCGATCACCGACCGGCTAAACCCGCGCCTGCTCTCCCTGACCATCATCGACAAGCGCGGACTGGAGGCCGACGAGCTGGAGATGGTGCTGGACGACGGGGAAGGGCGGCTGGCCATCCCGCCCCCCCAGGCCACCATCGAGGTGAGCATCGGGTTTACCGGGGCGCTGGTTGATCGTGGCAAATACTTGGTCGACGAGACCGAGCACAGCGGCGCCCCGGACCAGTTGCGCATTCGCGCCCGCAGCGCGGACTTCCGCGACGCCGGAGCACGCAAGCGCACGCAGAGCTACGACGCCACCACCGTCGGCGCCATCGTGGCCATCATCGCCGCCCGCCACGGACTGAGCCCCAGCGTCGAGGGCTCTCTGGCCGGCGAGAAGATCGATCACCTCGACCAGACCGCCGAGAGCGATTGGCACTTCCTCACGCGCCTGGCCCAGCGCTTCGACGCCGTCGCCACCGCCAAGTCAGGCCACCTCCTATTCACCCCGCGCGGGCAGGGCCTCACCGTGAGCGGGCAGGCCATGACCGGGGTCACCATCACGCGCCGCGACGGTGACAACCACCGCTGGAGGCTGGTCAAGCGCGACGCCTACAGCGGCGTCATCGCCGAATGGCACGACCTGATGGCTGGGCTGAGGATGCGGGTGGTCGCCGGGGACGAGAGCGAGGCCACGCTGCTACGCAGCGTCTATGCCACCGAGCGGGAGGCGTGGGATGCCGCCAATAGCGAATGGGCGCGCATCCAGCGTGGCGAGGAGGAGTTTACCTTCACCTTCGCCCAGGGCCGCGCCGACCTGTCCCCGGAGACGCCCTTGTCGACGGTCGGCTTCAAGAAGGAGATCGACGCCGGCAAGTGGATCATCACCGAGTGCCGGCATCGCATCGACGATGGTGGGTTCGTGACGGGGATCACCGCCGAGATCGCGTCCGCATAGGTTTGGCACGACTCGCCGGCCCAAACCTGCAATTCTGCCTATCGTTGGGCTGCATCACAACGATGCTTCCTGCTTCATCCGCCGGCCTTACTGCACCGCACGTCCACAGGCTCTTTCTCCCGCGCCGGGGGTGCCGCCGCCCAACAATGCAATCGAGCGGACTTCGTACCTCAGCCGCTCATCGCGGCGTTATGTGCCGCTCGGCGTATCTCCCACAAAACCCTCGCAACCCCGCCATTTCCGATAGGGTCGCACTTGTCTCGCATTTTTACGCTCGATTCAGCCCATGATTTTCTTGGCGGCAATTCTTTAACTTTCGTCCAACCTGCCGCACGTAAGCTGGCTCCTGTCTCGTCGGCTTGTGTGTAGGTAATGCAGCGCATATACCCCATCGCCTTTGCTGCACGCCAGATCGCCCCGTAAAGTTGGCTGTTGGCGTTTGGTGTCCCGTCTGTGCAAGTCCGGCTCACCTCTAGCGTCAACCCGTCGTCGAAGTGACGCGCCACTGGTCGGCCAGCTGTAGCAACACCAATCAGGTCTTCACCAACCTTCAGACCAACGCCAAACTTCCACCCTGTCGGCGGTTTGTTGTGCCGGTGGTGGTCGGCTACAAACTGCTTCGCCTCTTTCAAGGTAACCGGGTGCAAACGTGGCCTAACAATTGTGTCAACTTGGACACTCATTCCGCTGCGCTCCATTCGTGCCAGTTACACATGCCGTTAGGTGCCAAGGCGGCCTCTTGGGTACGCCTCAAGAATTTCCTGACCTGGCAGTCTACTCATCTCACACCCCAAGGCTCAGCTGGTGGCGATCCTGGCCCAGCAATGCCGGGTCAGGCATCGGTTCTCCGATCAGGTTGCAGACGTTGCGCAGGCTGGTGAGCACCGCTTCATAGATAAAGGCGTCGCTGGTGCCCAGCTTCTCGAGCAGCTTGATCTTCTGGTTGCGCAGGGCAATCTGCTGGCCGGCGGTGGTCTTGCCGTAGAAGCCTTGGCGGCGGATCGCGGGCAGCACTGCTTCGCATACCCACTTGGTGAACGCGATAGCTTCCGGCTTCCGAGAGATAAAAGCGGTCTGTTAGGGTTCTGCTTTAGAGTCCCCGATCGCTTCATTCCTGTCTGGAAATATCTCGCCTGCGTACAGCTCTCTGCGCTCAGAAACTTTTGCTTTGTATCCTCGATATTTCAGGCATATTTCTATGCTGTTTCGCAAAATAGGTTCTATAACGTGGCTCAACATAGAATTTTGGAAGAGCGCGTCTTTATTCTCCTCGCCTTCCTCTATCTCAATGCATGACGGCATAAATCCATCCTTAGGATATTTCTCAGGGTCCATTGTCCGAAAAGTGTATGCCAGTTCAGCAGCCAGCAAGCGTATAAACCGATCTTCTTCGGCGCAATCAGTTAAAACGCCAATGCTGTAGTTTGACTCAACATCAGGTTCTTTGTAGAAGCGAACGCCCATTATCGTCACCCTAACAAGGCAAATGCAGCCGAGCCCGAAAGCGCCATCGAGCTCGGAGTGTGTATCAAGTCTCAGCCGGGGCGCTTTTGGTCCGGCTGATTTGCAACGATAGACAGCGGGTTCTGAGAGGAAAACCGCATCTTGAGTGCCACCAGGGGTCTGAAGATAGCAGACCCCTTGCCACTCTTCGGGGGTGTTTTTCAGACTCCCTGAAACGCCTTTCCAGGCAATGCCGAGGGTTTCGAATACGTCCTTCGCGCAAAACCACGCCTCGCCGCTCATAAACACTTAGGATAATCGCTAAAATCTGCGCTTATTCTAGGCATATTCACGCCGTCGACATCAGTGCGACCGAGGTCGTCTTACCGGACTCTTGCGTGCGTTTAGGGTCCGGCTTGAGCGCATCCAGACCGTACTCGTTTAAATTCAAAGCTGCGTTAAGGTCTCGATCCATGACATGGCCACAGGACCCTGGCGCCGTTGATCGTTGGGGTTCGTTCCTCACCCCAACCTACGGCCCTCAGCCGCTCATCGCGGCGTTGGGCGTCATCAAACAGGGGGAACCGGGTGGCGGATCCTCTCAATACTCGAAGATCGTCACCTCGTATCGCGGCGGATCGCCGTCTCCCTTGCGCCTCACGAAGCACATCGTCTTGCCGTCGGCCGTCGCAAAGGTGTTCCCGCCGGCGACGTGGATTCGCTGCGACGGCAGAAACAAGAGCCCGGCTTTCTTCCCATCCACGTTGCAAAACGCCAACGTCATGTCGTCGAAAGAGCAGGTCGTTGGGAGGGGTTCGTAGCACGGCGGCGTCGGGTGGATCGCAACGCTCTTCGTGTCGCCTTGCAGCTCCCCGGCGGACGCAGCGGCTATGGAAAGGAAAGCCCCCGCGAGGATCGCAGATAACGGTGCAGATATGCGCATGATTAGGCCCTTTTCGGATGTTCAAACAGCTCGTAGGTTGGGGTGAGCTCGTAGGTTGGGGTGAGCTTGCGAACCCCAACGCGGACCCTGGCGCCGTTGATCGTTGGGGTTCGTTCTGACCTCATGCTCGGAAAACTGGAAGGGGTTGTTGAGAGCCCGCAACGGGGCAGCGACAAGTGCGGTAGCCATCGTGTTGCTCCTTGGTTAAGTCCAGCAGAACGGGAGAATCCATCTTTCAGGGA
>Ga0210085_1000104_pt1 | contig 37118 bp, 37 predicted proteins | sample China_Galinas_PW_5_FD_184866 | JGI IMG/M metagenome (GOLD analysis project Ga0210085, IMG submission 184866) | Wetland microbial communities from San Francisco Bay, California, USA, that impact long-term carbon sequestration - China_Galinas_PWC_D1... | ecosystem: Environmental > Aquatic > Marine...
GCGGCGAGCACCACCTGTGCCAGCTCGGGCATCGGCAGGAGACGGATGGTCACCTCCACCACGACCCCGAGCATGCCCTCCGAGCCGATGAGCAGGGCCAAGAGGTCATAGCCCGGGGAATCGAGCGCCTGGCCGCCGATCTCGAGCAGCTCGCCGTCCGCGGTCACCAGCTTAAGCGCCAGCACATTGTGCACCGTGAGCCCGTACTTGAGGCAGTGCACGCCGCCGGAGTTCTCCGCCACGTTGCCGCCGATGGTGCAGGCGATCTGGGACGAGGGGTCCGGTGCATAGTAGAGGCCGAAGGGGGCCGCGGCCTCGGAGACGGCCAGGTTGCGCACGCCCGGTTGTACCCGAGCGGTACGATTGACCTTGTCGATGTCCAGGATGCGATTGAAACGGGCCAGGCTGAGCAGCACGCCCTCCGGGTGGGGCAGGGCGCCTCCGGAGAGTCCGGTGCCGGCGCCTCTGGCCACGACGGGCACATCACGCGCGTAGCAGAGCCGCATGATACGCTGGACCTCTTCGAGGGTGCGCGGTAGCAGCACCAGCAGGGGAAGCTGGCGGTAGGCGGAGAGGCCGTCGCACTCGTAGGGGCGGAGCTCTTCCTCTTGCTCCAGGACCGAATCTTCGGGCAGGAAGGCGCGCAGCTCCCGGATCAGATCGGCCCTGGCAGCAACCAGCGTGGGATCTTGGAAGGCTCGTTGTCGAGCTGATGCTTGGGCTTGGCTCATCATTCTGGACTCGGGCGGGTGTGGGAGATAGCTCGGAGGGGGCGGAAGTAGGCTCTTACCTGCTGGGATTCGGGCCGAAGCAGCCGGTAACTTCCCAGTTGCGGTCAACCGGCAGATCTTTGCTCCAGCCTCTGGACGCGCACCTTCAGGTCGGATACGTCCCCTTCCAATCGCTCGACATGCCGGGCGTGAAAATGCTCGTGCTTGGCTTGACTGTGCGCATGAGCTTGCCGAGATCCTCCAGCCCATATGCCACGTGCGCGAGGCGCGTATTGGTCTGATCGAGCCGCTCGTTTGTTTGGTCCAGCCGCGCGTTGGTTTGATCCAGACGCTCGTTGAAGTCCTGCCGCAGATCCAGGATACCGTCCCGGATTTGCTTCAGGATTTCGGTTGTCAGGTCGGTTGTCATGACTCGCCGTGCTTTGCTCTGGCGGGAATTGATCAGGAAGGCACCGTGCCGGAGGCGGATTCGGCGGCCCCGGCTGCCTGCCTCGGGGGGTCGCGACCTCCATTCGCACCTTAATCCATACGAGTATACTTGGGCCATGACACGGTGCACACTGCGATTCACGCCCTGATCGAGTCCGGGGAGCCACGAAATGCAGGACAAGAGCGACAAGACCGACGCCGAGTGGCGTGCCCAGCTGACCCCTGAGCAATATCGGGTCTGCCGACAGAAGGGGACGGAGCCTGCCTTCACGGGCCGGTACCACGACCACAAGGGCAAGGGGATCTACCGGTGCGTCGGCTGCGGCGAGAAGCTCTTCAGCTCGGAGACCAAGTACGATTCGGGAAGCGGCTGGCCGAGCTTCTGGCAGCCCGCCTCCGGTGATGCCCTGGGCACGGAAGTGGACACGAGCTTCGGCATGCGGCGCGTGGAGGTGCACTGCGACCGGTGCGGCTCCCACCTGGGCCATGTCTTCGAGGACGGCCCCGAGCCGACCGGTCTGCGTTACTGCATCAACTCCCTGTCTCTGGACTTCGAGGAAGGATAAAGGCGCCGGGCTCGGGTGCTCGATTTAAAGTCCGCTCGTCCATCAGCGGCATCTCATCGCGCCCGTCTTGGCCGTGAGGAATCGGGACAGCCCGAGTTCAAGCCCGCCTAGCGCCGGTGGAAATCCCGGTGGGGAAACCGCCTGGTGATGGAGTCCACCTGGTAACCCCACACCCCGACCCCCTGTGACAGGGCGATCTTCTCCAGTGCCTGGTACTCGAACGGAGCGCTTGGCAAGGCGAGTGCCCACCCGCGCTCCAGCAGATAGGCAGCCAAGTCCTCGCCCGGATCGAAGTTGGTTCGGTCGACGTAGCAGACCGCATTGATGCTGCCGTCCTGATTCTCGCTCTGCTGGAAGCAGTGGATGAATCCGTTGACCTTGAAATCCAGGGCAAGCACCGCCCGGGAATCGCAGCGCACCGGGCGGATCCAGCTCCGGCACTGGCGGTTGGTGGGCGGAATGTAGATGCCGTCCAACCGGACGATGCGCTCATGGATCAAGAGCGACCCGTCGCTGCGCACGATGGCGGGACCAACCAACTCTCGCGCGTAGACCGAGCCCGGCCCGAGGAGAAAGAGGATGAGCCCAAGGATAGGGTAGGTAATTACAGATCTACACATTTTGTGATTGCTGGATGGTAGAGGGATCCGGTTCCAGTCTATAGCAAGCCCGGGGGTTCTGGACGAGTCAGACGCCGATCAAGCAAGAATCACGTAGTACAGCTGTTGGAGAACAGGCGGGACTTTCGACGCCGCTACCAGCCCCACCTGCCGCTTCCATGCCGTCTATTCGGCTTTCCCCTCCCTGCGAAGCCCGGAAAAGGGGTCATGGACACCCTGTTGCACACTCCGTCCGACGCGTGGGTAGACGGATTCCGGCAGTCAGGGCGGACTGGCAGCGCGCAAGACCCGAAACCCAAGGTTGTCGTTGCGGTTGTCGGTGTTGTTCCTGTTGCGCGCCGAGGAACGCAACCAGCCGGTATTGTTGTTCCAGGAGCCGCCGCGGATCGCCTGCGGCAGCATCAGCCCCCTTCCCGCACGAAAACGGTAGCGGCAAACAGCTTGGTGCGCAATCCCAGGGTATCGGCCTGGCTCGCGTGGCCGATCCAGCTCCGCACGCTGGGATCGAAGTCTTGCCAATCCATGGTGCCACGCCGGTAAGCGTCGGCGAAGCCGCGTAGGCGGCGAGCGAAGCGGTGGCCGTTGTCGTTGCGCAGCAGACGATACCCCGGAAATACCCGGTAGCCGAGCACGTCGACGCCATCGTGGACCCGAAAGATGTTGGCCTTGCGTGGGTGGATGCGCAGCCTCAGCCTTTGCATCCGTTCCTCGATGGCTCGGCGCCAGGCGTGCAGTCTGGCTTTGCTGTCCGAAAGCAGTACCAGATCGTCGACGTAGCGCAGGTAGGCACGAACCCCCAGATCCTGCTTCACGAAGTGGTCGAGCTCGTTCAGGTACAGGTTGGCCAGGAACTGGCTGGTGAGGTTGCCGATGGGGATACCGGAGCGCCTTGCCAGGGGCGTGAACAGGTCGTCGCCCGGGAAATAGGTCACGGGCTCGTCGGGAAAGGGAGGCGAATGGTCGACGATGAGATCGAACAGCCAGAGCACGTCGGGGTCTCTCAGATGACGACGTAGCTGGCATTCGAGGATGTGATGGTCGATGCTCGGGAAGTAGCGCGCCACGTCGAGCTTCAGGGCATAGGCGTAGCGTCGTGCCCAGGTCTGATAGCGATCTACCGCGCGATGCACACCTTTGCCGGGGCGGCAGGCATAGCTGTCACGAATGAAGCGCCGGTCCAGCAGAGGCTCGACAAGGTTGAGCAGGGCGTGGTGCACCACCCGGTCGCGGAAGGGAGCGGCAGCGATCTGCCGTGGCTTGCGCTCGTAGATGGTGAACAACCGGTAGGTCCCCGGGCGATATCGGCGGTCGCGCAGGTCGCTTTGCAGCGCCAGCAGCTCGTACTCCAAATTGAGGTCGAACCTTGCCACTTCGGCTCGGGTACGCTTGCCCTTGCGCGCCTTGCGGAAGGCGAGCAATAGGTTCTCGAAGGAAAGCACGCTCGGCCAAAGGTTGCCGAAGCGCTTCATTGGCTGGCCTTGGTCCAGCCGCCGATCTGCCGGCCAAGATCCAGCATCAACCGGCTGCCGTGCTCGTAGCCCTTGACCGATACTCCTTGGAAGTCGAAGCAGAGGCGCCAAAGGTGACGGCATACCTCCAGGTCGCGGTTGGCTTGGGCGAGCAGGATGCGTTTGTTCTTCGTATAGGCGGCCTCGACCAGGGATTCGAGAACGGTGAGAATACGATTCTCGAGCTTGTCCCCAAGGGTGAAACGGCGGTTGCGCGGCAGCTTGTCCAGATGTGGGATCATCCACAGCAGCAGCTCGCGGCAGTCCTGGACCGCCTTGGGCGTGGACGATGAGCGGCTCGGGTCATACATAAAAAAGTATTTTTTGCCGCGCTACGCGCGGCAAAAATAAAAAGGGGAAAAGGGTAAAGGACAAAGGGTTAGTTCGTCCTGGCAGCGCGCAAGACCCGAAACCCAAGGTTGCCGCCGCGGATGACGGTGTAGTTCCTGTAGCGCGCCGAGGAACGCAACCAGCCGGAACCGTCCCAGGAGCCGCCGCGGATCGCCCGGGTGCCGCTGGTCTCACCGGGGTCGACACAGGCGGCTGCCTTCCCACTGAGCTCGGTTTGCCACTCCGAGCAGGTCCATTCCCAGACATTGCCCGCCGTGTCATAGAGATCCCAGGGGTTGGCAGCGAAGCTCCCTACCGGAGCGACGAGCTTGTTGTCCCAGCGGCTGCCGCAGCCGTCGCAGTTGGCATGCCCCTGGCCGATTTCGTTGCCCCACCAGTAGGCGGATGTGGTTCCCGCCCGGGCGGCATACTCCCATTCGGCCTCGGTCGGCAGGCGGTAGTGCTCCCCGGTCTTCTCTCTCAGCCAGGCCAGGTAGGTGTTGGCGTCGTTCCAGGAGACGTTCGTCACCGGGCGGTGCCCGCGGCCATTGTTGCCGGGGGCACCGCTGGGATAGTCGGGGGCACCCTTTGTCCCCTCGCTCGCCCAGACATAATAATCGTATTGCTCGTAGGTCAGCTCATAGCGGCCGATGGCGAAGGCTTGTCCGATGGCCGCGAGCCGGCTCGGGTAGCCGAAATTCTGACTGTTCCAGAATCCTTTCTCGGTCAGGGACTGTTTCGCCTTCTTGCCGAATTTCTCGTCGAGCTCCCCGATCCTGATCTCGCCGTTCGGCACCGGGATCTCGACCAGCTCGGGTAGGGGCTCTTCCGACAGCCCCAAGCGCATCAGTCGAAACTTCTGCAGCGTCAGCATGTAGCCGGGCGGCATGCAGTGCTCGAGCGTCCACCAGTAGGCCTGGCCGACAAAGCTCAGCAGGGCCGCCAGCAAGGCGGCCTGGATCCCCGCCGCCCACAGGCTGGCTCGCTTGAAGCGGTACCTCAGCTCGCCCTTGGGGGGATGGATTCGGCGATAGCGCAGCAGGTCACCCCAGCCGGCCAGGCGGCGCCAGCGCCCCAGTCCCCGGCTGGCCTGCCATTCGTGCGCCTGGCGCGTGAGCTGCTCGCGGTAGAATCCGCGGTCGCGGTTCTTCTCGATATAGTCGTAGAGGGTGCGCCAGTAGCCGAAGCGCTTACCCGTGGCCGGGTCCCGCCCACGCATTCGGATCAGGGTCTCGTGGATCAGATCCACGTAGCTTCCGTTGTTGGGTGCGGGCGGCCCGCCTGCTCCGGTATCGGCCTCGGCGCTCTCCCGGGTGACCGAGACCAGCCGCACGCCGGCGACGGCGTGCGGATTGGCGGTCGCCGCCGGACCCGGGCGCCCGGACAGGTGGTCGATGATGGTCTGACCGCGCTTCTCGTCGGCCTTGCGGCCGCCGGCGGCCTTGCGTGCCTCCTCCAGCGATAGGCGCTGCCGCGTGTGATTACCCTGATCCGAGGTGCGGGTGAGGGCCAGCAGCAGCTCCAGGGCGTCGCCCTTGCCGCCGGGGACGGCCTTGTCGAGCCTTTCCAGCAAGGCATCGGCCTGTTTTTCGAGCAGACCGGCGATGCCGCCCTTCTGCTCGTAGAGCGCGCCGCTCAAGCGTTTGCCCCGGCGCTGCTCCCAGAGATACTGCAGGGCATTCTCGACCAGCGGCAGGGCGCCGATCTCGTCGCTCGCATCGCGCAGCAGCGCGGTGGTGACCTCGCTCACGTCGAGCCCGGCCCACTCGGCGGGGCGCTCGATGGCCTCGCGCAGGCCCTCCCGGGAAATGGTCTTGAGCAGGTAGCGCCGGCAGCGGCTGTTGTAGAGCTCGGAGAGGCCGGGCAGCTGCTCGAAGCCCTCCAGGTAGTCGATGCGCACCGTGTTGATCAGGTACAGGGGGCAGTCGCCGTTCTGCAGGGCATAGGCCAGCTGGCGATCGAGATGGCGCCGCTCTTCCCGTTCGGAGAAGGTGAAGAGCTCCTCGAACTGGTCGATCACCAGCAGGAAGGCGGTGTCGGGCGCCTTGTGGTCGTTGATCCAATAAGCGAGCGCACGCTCGTCGCCCTCCAGGCGCTGCTGGCAGGCGAGGCTGTCGCGCTTCTCCGGGTCGGCCACCAGTGCCTGCTCGACGACCTCCGCCAGCCGCCGCAGGGGCTGCTCGCCGGGCATCATGGGACCGATAATCCGCCACCGGGAGAGCCCCGTCCGTGACGCCAGCGCGCCTCGCTCGATGAGCGGCAGCAGGCCGGCGTTGACCAGGGAGGACTTGCCAGCGCCGCTGTTACCCTCGATCTGCAGCCAGCGATAGCGGCCGTCGCCGCTTCCGTCGGATATCGGCGCGCCCAGCCAGGCGAGGGCCTCGCGGGTCTCACGGTGGCGACCGAAGAAGAGATGATCGTCCGTTTTCTGGAAGGCGCTCAGACCGAGATAGGGCGAGGCGTCCTCGTCCAAGGCCGGGGCGGTATCGAGCACCGGCGTGGGCTCGTAGGCGGGATCGCGAGGGAGCTCGGGAGGGAAATCCCACCCGGCTCGGGCGATAGGCTCGGCGGCGGGAGCCTTGCCACGCAATCCCAAAAATGCCGCAACGCCTCCTCCCAGGATGACGACCATGCTCAGGATCGCCTCGGCCCCCTGCAATTCGTCACTCAGGCGTTCGAGGGCCGGATGCCACCAGTCGTAAGCGAGCCAGGCCAGAACGATGAGCAGGACAAGGACGGCCAGTAGCAGCAACAGGCGTTTCATGAATACTCCCTGCGTGCCTCGTCGGTACTTGCGCCAGGATGATAATGCAGTTTCCAGTCTGCCGCCGGGGCAGGGGATTCACACGGTGCGAGCCCCTCTTGCTGCGCTCGTCCCAGAGAAGGCTCTGGGTGATCGCGAGGGACGATCAGGGGCGAGCCGCCTTCGGTTATGGGTCGATCGGAGCACGCCCTGTGGTTAATGGGATTAGAATTTCGACTCTGACTCCCCATGAGGTTGTATCGGATGATCTCACTCCTCGACTATGGCGCCGGCAACGTGCGCAGCCTGCGCAACGCTATCCACAGGCTCGGATACGCGCTCACCGAAATCGAACGGCCCGAGGATATCCTGAAGGCCGAGCGCCTGCTCTTCCCGGGCGTGGGCAGCTTCGGGGCCGCGATGGAGCGCCTGCATGCCCTGGGCTATGTGGAGCCGCTACGTGAATACCTGGGCGCCGGGCGCCCCTTCCTCGGGATCTGCATCGGTCTGCAATGTCTGTTCGAGGGGAGCGAGGAGTCGCCGGGTATCCCGGGGCTTGGGGTCATTCCCGGAACGATCCGGCGTTTTGATGCCGGCGAGCTTTCGGTTCCCCACATGGGCTGGAACGGGATCCGCCCGCAGCGCGGTTCCGAGCTCCTCACCGGTTACGGGGGCGAGAAGCTCTACTTCGTCCACTCGTACCGGGCCGTTCCGGGGCCTGAAAATGCGGATTGGTGCCTTGCCCTCACCGACTACGGTGAGGCATTCCTGAGTGCGGTGCAGAAGGGCGAGGTGGCGGCGGTCCAGTTTCATCCGGAGAAGAGCGGCGAGGCGGGTCTTCGTCTGCTTGGCCGGTTTCTTTCCGGTGCGTCGGTCGAGGGCGCCGGTGCGCCGCACCGGAGTGCCGAGAAGACGCGGCTGGCCAAGCGCATCATCGCTTGTCTGGATGTGCGCGCGAACGATGCCGGGGATCTGGTGGTCACCAAGGGCGATCAGTACGACGTGCGCGAGGCGGGACAGGTGCGCAATCTCGGCAAGCCGGTGGACTTGGCCCGGCGCTACTACGAGGAAGGGGCGGACGAGGTCACCTTTCTCAACATCACCGCCTTTCGTGATTTTCCTTTGGAGGACCAGCCCATGCTGGAGGTGCTGGAGCGGGCCTCGGAGAAGGTCTTCGTCCCACTGACCATCGGTGGCGGAATCCGGGCCTTTACGGATGCTGACGGGTGCCACTACTCGGCGCTCGACGTGGCCGCGGCCTACTTCCGCTCCGGTGCCGACAAGGTCTCCATCGGCAGCGACGCCGTAACTACGGTGGAGGAATTTCTGGAGCGAGGGCACGCCACCGGCGACAGCGCCATTGAGCAGATCGCCCACGTCTACGGCAATCAGGCGGTCGTCATCTCCATCGATCCGCGGCGCGTCTACGTCGCATCGCCGGAAGAGACCCGTCACCATACGATGCGCACGGCTATCCCGGGTCGCGGCGGCGAGCAGTTCTGCTGGTTCCAGTGCACCATCAAGGGCGGGCGCGAGGGCCGGGACGTCGACGCCGTGGAGCTGGCGCAGGTCTGCGAGCGGCTGGGGGCCGGCGAGATCCTGCTCAACTCCATCGATCGGGATGGGACCGGGGCGGGATTCGACCTGGAGCTCATCGCTGCGGTCAAGGGGGCCGTGAGCATCCCCGTGATCGCCTCGAGCGGCGCCGGTAGCCCGGAGCACTTCACGGAGGTCTTTCAGGCCACGGGCGCAGAGGCAGCGCTGGCTGCCGGCATCTTTCACCGGCGGGAGGTGCCCATCGGGGCGGTCAAGGACGAGCTCGCGGCAAGCGGTATCGCGATTCGGCACTGAAAGCACGCGTGCCCATAACCCTAATACTCTTGATTGATGTTATTAGTAGGTTGAATAGACGCGGATACGGTAAGCTTTTTACAATCCATAGGTAGCACGGATCGTCATCGTTGAGCCAGAGGGAGATTACAGGTCTGGCCTGAGCTGTAAGTGCCGGGAAGGCTCGTGGCACCGTGGTACGCGTTTCGTTTGAAGAGCCGCCCGCCGAGGTCTCCGCCTTCGATGGCAACCATCGCTTCCGCCTCGAGATTCGCATTGCGTCCCGCTTCGCGCCAGGCTGCTCCCGGATGTCGGCGAGAAGCTGCCCTTTGCCCTTGCTGATGGGGCCCTTGCTGATGGGTCCTCGCTGATCGGACAATTGAGGAGCGTGAACAGGTGACACCAGTGGCTATCGTTGCCGCCGCAGGATTCATGCTGGTCCTGGGCGTTCTCTTGGCAACCATTCTGGCAGTGGCAAGCCGCAAGCTGTACGTCTACGAGGACCCGCGCATCGACGAGGTCGAGGAGATGCTCCCCCACGCCAATTGCGGCGCCTGCGGGACCCCCGGCTGTCGTCCCTTCGCCGAGGCATTGGTGAAGGGGGATACCGATCCGGGTCTCTGCACCCCGAACTCGAAGGAGATGACCGAGGTCATCGCCGATTTTCTCGGGGTCGAGGTGGGCGAGCAAATCAAGCGTGTCGCGCGCTTGGCCTGCGCCGGTGGGGCGCATGTCGCCTATTTCCGCGCCGAGTATGCGGGGCGCAAGTCCTGCCGTGCGGCGGCCGTGGTCGCGGGGGGCGGCAAGGGATGTACCTGGGGATGCTTGGGGCTGGGGGACTGCGCGTCCGTGTGCGAGTGGGATGCTATCCATATGAACAAGTATGGGCTTCCCGTCGTCAACGAGGACAACTGCGTCGCCTGCAACGATTGCGTCGAGGTCTGCCCCAAGGACTTGTTCGAGATCCACCCCGTGACCCACAAGCTGTGGGTGGCGTGCAAGAGCCTTTCCGAGGGCGATGAAGCGGAGCACGATTGCGAGGTCGCCTGTACCGCTTGTGCACGCTGTTCGGTCGATGCCCCCGAAGGGCTGATCGAGATCGAGGACAACCTGGCGGTGATCGACTATTCGAAAAACGAGCTGGCATCCAAGGTCGCCATCGAGCGGTGCCCGACCGGGGCCATCGTCTGGATGGAGGATCAAAAGATTCACAAAGGTACCAGCGCCAAGAAGATCCTCCGCATGGAGCCCCTGCCACGGGGCTAGCCCCGTGGTGATGGGTGGATGCGAGAGGGGGGGCGGAAGCCCGAAACAGTTCAGCCGAGAGGACCAGGGACCCTGCAGGTCCTCCGATTCGACGGCAGTCCATAGCTAACGGACAACAAAGAGAGATTCGGCCATGACGAAGAAGCAGCAGGACAGACAATTCAAGTATCCCGGCATCCGCATGTCCATCGACGGCAATGGCGCCGTGATCATGTGTGAGCGGGAGGCGAGCGACGCTGCCGGCGCCTATCCGATCACCCCGTCCACCCAGATGGGGGAGTACTGGGCTGAAGAGACCGCAAAGGGACACATCAACGTCTCCGGCCGGCCACTGATCTTCATCGAGCCTGAGGGCGAGCACGCGGCGGCCAGCGTGACCGCCGGCATGTCCATGTCGGGTCTGCGCTCGACCAACTTCTCCTCCGGCCAGGGCATCGTCTATATGCACGAATCCCTGTACGGTGCCGTAGGCAAACGGCTTCCCTATATCCTGAACATCGGCTGCCGCGCCATTACCAAGACCAGCCTCAACGTCCATGCCGCCCACGACGATTACTTCGCCATCGACGACGTGGGCTTCTTCCAGGTCCTGGGCAAGAGCCCACAGGAGGCCGCGGACCTGAACGTCATCTCCCGCAAGATCGCGGAGCTTTCTCTCAACCCCGGTGCGGTCGGGCAGGATGGCTTCCTCACCACCCACGTGATCGAGTCCGTGAACGTCCCCGAGCGTGATCTCATCGCCGAATATCTGGGCCGCCCGGACGATATGATCGAGTGCCCGACACCGGCTCAGCGGATGCTGTTCGGCGAGAAGCGCCGCCGCGTTCCCTTAGTCTGGGATGTGGACAACCCCGCCATCTCCGGATGTGTCCAGAACCAGGACGGCTACATGCAGGCCGTGGCCGCTCAGCGTCCCTATTTCTTCGAGCACATTCCGGCCATTGCCGACCAGTGCATGGACGAGTTCTACGAGCTCACCGGACGCAGGTACGAGCGGATCCTCAACTACCGCGCCGACGATGCGGACTACCTGATCGTCGGGATGGGCAGCATGGTGCAGCAGGCCGAGGCAGTGGCCGACTACCTGCGCGACACCCGCAAGCTCAAGGTGGGTGTGGTGAACGTCATCATGTGGCGGCCATTCCCCGGCGAGCTCATCAGCGAGATCGTGCGTGGGCGCAAGGGCGTAGCCGTGCTCGAACGGACCGATCAGCCCCTGGCCGAGGACCTGCCGCTCATGCGCGAGATTCGGGCCGCTGTCGCCAAGTGTGTCGAGAACAGGACAGTCGGCAAGAAGGATCCCATCCCCTATCCCGCCTATCCGGTCTACAACAAGCTGCAAGACGAAGTATCGCCCATGTACTCCGGCGCCTACGGTCTGGGGAGCCGGGACCTGCAGCCGGAGGCCCTGATCGGCGCCATCGAGAACATGCTCCCGGACGGCAAGAAGAAGAAATTCTTCTACCTTTCCGTCGATTTTATCCGCGACAAGGCCTTCACGCCCAAGGAGGAGATCCACCAGCAGAACATTCTGGCCCTCTATCCCGGCGCGAAGGACTACGCGATTCGCGGCAGCGAGAATCCAAACCTGCTGCCGGACGGTGCCATCACGGTCCGTATGCACTCGGTGGGCGGTTGGGGCGCCATCACCACGGGCAAGAACCTGGCCATGACCCTGTTCGACCTCCTGGGGTACGAGGTCAAGGCCAATCCCAAGTACGGGTCGGAGAAGAAGGGTCAGCCCACCACCTATTACCTGTCGGCGGCGCCGGAAATCATCCGGATGAACTGCGAGTACCACTACGTCGACGCGGTGCTCTCCCCCGACCCCAATGTGTTCGGGCATTCCAACCCCCTATCCGGCCTGAAGAAGGGTGGTGTGTTCATCATCCAGAGCGAGCTGGAGACGCCGGCGGCGGTGTGGAGCACGATCCCCCCGCAGTCGCAGAAGTTCATCATCGACCAGGAGATCCGGATCTTCTACCTGGACGGGTTCAAGATCGCGCGCGCGGAGGCGACCGACCTCGAGCTGCAGATCCGTATGCAGGGTGCTGCCTTCCAGGGGGCCTTCTTCGCCGCTTCTCCGGTGATGGAAGTTGCGGGCTTTACCGAAGAGAAGTTGTTCCAGGCTATACGCGACCAGTTGCAGGAGAAGTTCGGGGGCAAGGGTGCGCGGGTGGTGGAGGACAACCTGCGGGTCATCCGCCGCGGCTTCGACGAGGTGAAGGAGATCACCGACAAATCTGTCGTCTCCGCCGCCGCCGGTGCTACACGCAGGGAATCGAGCATGCCCATCATGCTCAAGCGCCTACCTGCCGGCAGTGACCCCAAGACCGACGTCCATGCCTTCTGGGAGCGTACCGGCAACTTCTATCAGACCGGCAAGGGCGAGCAGAACCTCGCCGATCCCTTCAATGCCCTGAGCCTGATCCCCGCCAGCACCGGCGTGTATCGGGACATGACCATGATCCGGTTCGAGTATCCGGTGTGGCTGCCCGACAAGTGCACGGCCTGCAGCGACTGTTTCGCCATCTGCCCCGACAGCGCCATCCCGGGTCTGGTGAGCTCGGTCGGTGACATGTTCGAGACGACGATCAAGCGGATCGAGGGCACGGGGCACCAGGTAAAGCATCTGCGCAAGGCGGTTCGCACCACCGAGAAGAAGCTGCGTGAGCTGGCGGAGACCGCCGAGGGACCGAATATCGATGTGGGTCCGCTGCTCGCTCGGGCGATCGAGGCCACCATCGCCGAGTCCGGGCTGGATGCCGCTGAGAAGCCCCAGCTGCAGCAGGAATTCGATTGGCTGAAGGACGCCATGGGCGACTTCAAGTTCTCCCTGGTGCCCCCCTACTACCAGAACAAGGAGAAGAAGGCCAAGGGTACCGGCGGCCTCTTCTCCATCACCATCAACCCTTACACCTGCAAGGGCTGCATGGAGTGTGTCGAGGTTTGCGAGGACGATGCGCTGGTGATCGCGAAGCAGACGCCGGATGCCATCCAGACCCTGCGCAATGACTGGGCCTATTGGCTGGACCTGCCTACCACACCGCCCGAGTACATCCGCATCGACGACATGGATGAGAAGATCGGTGCCCTGGAGACCATGCTGCTGGACAAGAAGACCTACTGGTCAATGGACTCCGGAGACGGGGCCTGCAACGGCTGCGGCGAGAAGACCTCCCTGCATCTGCTGACGGCGACCGTGACCGCGCTCATGCAGCCGCGGGTGAAGAAGCAGCTGGAGAAGATCGCGGACCTCATCGATCGCCTCGAGACCCATATCAAGTTGAAGCTCGCCGATACCATGGACATCGCCAATGTGACGGCGGTACAAAGGGCCGTCGAGGAGCACAAGGACCTCAACCTGACCCTGTCGAGCCTCTCCGGATCCCTCAGCCGCGGCAAGGCCGGCACTCCGATCGATGCCGAATGGCTCAGCTGGGTTACCGGCCTGCTGGACGGTCTCAAGACCCTCGCGTGGCAGTATACGGAAGGGCCCACCAAGCGCGGCCGTGCGGACCTGGGCTTCATCAATGCCACGGGCTGCACCTCGGTGTACGGGTCCACCTTCCCCTACAACCCCTATCCCTTCCCCTGGACGAGCCACCTGTTCCAGGATGCCCCCTCGGTGTCCATGGGTATCTTCGAGGGACACATGGCGAAGATGGCGCAGGGCTTCAAGGCCATCCGGATGGCGGAGATGGAGCTCGCGGGAAAGCACGACATCCAGCAGATGGAAAAGGAGCTCGCTTACTTCAAGTGGGACGAGTTCAGCGACGATGAATGGCGGCTTTGCCCGCCGGTGATCGCCGTCGGCGGTGACGGGGCCATGTACGACATCGGCTTCCAGAACCTGTCCCGGGCGTTGGCATCGGGGATGCCCATCAAGGTGTTCGTGGTCGATACCCAGGTCTACTCCAACACCGGCGGCCAGGCCTGCACCTCCGGCTTCATCGGCCAGGTCTCGGATATGGCCCCTTATGGGCCGGCATGGCGCGGCAAGGAAGAGATCCGCAAGGAGATGGCCCTGATCGGCATGGCCCATCGGACCACCTTCACGGTCAACGGTGCCATCAGCAACTACACCCATCTCGTCGAGAGCTACATCGACGGGCTCAATTCCCGTCGGCCGGCTCTGTGGAACGTCTATGCCGTGTGCCAGCCGGAGCATGCCGTACCGGATGACGCCTCGGAGAAACAGAGCAAGCTGGCCGTGGAGTCCCGGGCCTATCCCTTGATGGTGTTCGACCCGGATGCCGGCAAGACCTGGGAAGAGTGCTTGTCCCTGGAGGGCAATCCGGCCCTGGACGAGGATTGGCCTACCTACAAGCTGGAATACGAAGACGAGGACGGCAACGCGGAGTCCATGGAGCTGCCCATGACCTTCGCCGACTTCGCGCTCACCGAGGGTCGCTTCCGCAAGCACTTCCGTATGGCCCCGCGGGATAGCTGGAACGAGAACATGGTGCCCATCGCTGAATTCCTGCAGCTGTCCGAGGAAGATCGGGAGGGCATGTATCCCTACGTCTGGGGGGTGGACAAGAAGAACCAGCTGATGCGCGTCATCTGCTCGGCGGAGCTGGTGGCCTCGACGGAGGAGCGGCTCGGCAATTGGATAACGCTCAAGGGGCTCGCAGGGCTGCTGGGCAAGGTAGACCCGGATGAGATCGCCAACAAGGTGCGCTCCGAAACGGCTGGTAAGCTGGCCGCGAGTCTCTACGCCATGTTGGGTGGTAGTGGCGCTGCTCCGGCGCTCGATTCGGGTGGGGCGGCGGCACCCGTAGCGGCGGGTGACACGGGGCCTGCGGTCGCCGAGGCAGCGGGTTTCGAGCCGGCATGGGTCGAGGCACCCCTGTGCACGACCTGCGACGAGTGCATCGATATCAACCCCAAGATCTTCCAGTACAACGCAGACAAGAAGGCAACGGTGATCAACCCCAAGGGGGGGCCCTACAAGGACATCGTGCGCTCGGCGGAGAAGTGTCCAGCTGATTGCATCCATCCGGGAACACCTTGGGATCCGAGCGAGAAGGGGCTCGACAAGCTGGTCAAGCGGGCAGAGAAGTACCAATAGACGGGATGAGGGGCCGCAAGGTGGTTACGGGAAACTCCTGGCAAGATATGCGAGACCAAAGCGTCATGGGCCTGATGCGGCTGATTGGTCAGGGAAAGGCGACCTTCACGCACGGCATTCATCCACCGGAGTACAAGGAGGTGACGGGCGCGAAAGACATCCGTCGCCTGCACTTCGCTCCGGAGATGGTCCTGCCCTTGTCGCAGCATTTCGGCAAGCCCTCCATCCCGATCGTGCACGAGGGACAGGAGGTGGTGCGGGGGGAGCCCATCGCCAAGGCGGATGGCTTCATGTCGGTACCACTGCATGCGCCGGCCACCGGGGTCATCAAGAGGATCGGGCTGATGCCTACGGCCCGCGGGCCCAAGGCGGAGGCGATCACTCTGAAGCTGCACGCGGGTGCCAGTCAGGACATCTTGTACGACATGCAGCAGGACGTCGATGGAATGACGCCCGAGCAGATCGTAAAGGCAGTTCAGGATACGGGAATGGTCGGTCTGGGAGGCGCGAGCTTTCCGACCCACGTCAAGATGACCGTGCCCGCGGGCCAGAAGGTCGATACCGTGATGGTGAACGGCTGCGAGTGCGAGCCGTACCTTACCACTGATCATCGGGTCATGCTCGAGTACTCCATGGATCTCTTCGCGGGGATCCGGGTCGCCATGAAGGCGGTGGGTGCCGAAAGGGCCATCATCGGGATCGAGGACAACAAGCCGGATGCTATCAGAGAGCTGCGCAAGGCATGCCCCGGTGACGGCTCCGTGACCGTCGGGGTGATGAAGACCAAATATCCCCAAGGCGCGGAAAAGATGATGATCAAGGCGCTGTTGGGCAGGGAGGTTCCCAGCGGTGGCTATCCTTCCGCGGTGGGGGTCAGCGTCTACAACGTGGCAACCCTCGCCCAGCTGGGATCACTGCTGCCTGACGGCCGGGGCTTGATCGAGCGGGTCGTGACCATTGCCGGCCCCGGTATCGAGCACCCGGGCAACTACTTGGCGGCCTTGGGCACGCCCTTGCGCTTCGTTCTGCAGCAGCTCGGATTCGAAGGCGATGCCAAGCAGCTGATCCTCGGCGGACCCATGATGGGGGTGTCGGTGTCGTCTCTGGACGTCCCTGTAACCAAGGGCGTGTCCGGAATCCTGGTGCTGACCGAGGAAGAGAAAGCAGCCAATGTCCCGAAGCAGGTCTGGCCTTGCATCAAGTGCGCGCGGTGTGTGCAGGCATGTCCCATCCATCTCAATCCGTCGGAGCTGGGGATGCTGGCCGCGAAACGCAAATACGATGTCATGGAGGAGCAGTTTCACCTGAACGACTGCTTCGAGTGCGGATGCTGCACCTACGTGTGTCCGTCGGCGATCCCCCTGGTGCAGTATTTCCGCATCGCCAAGGCCATCAACCGAGAGAATAAAGAGAGGGCGGCATAGGCCCATGGTAGACAAGGCACCCGTTATCGAGGTACGCACCTCACCCCATGTGCGGCACACGCCGACCGTGGACCAGATCATGCGCAACGTGGTCTATGCGCTGCTTCCAGTTTGCGCGTTCGCGGTCTATCTGTTCGGGATCAGCGCTATTGCCCTGATCCTGGCGTCTGTCCTAGCCTGCGTCGGGACGGAGCAGCTCTTCTGCCGGCTGTCGAACAAGCCCTCGACGGTGGGCGACTTCAGCGCGGTGATTTCCGGCATTCTGCTTGCGCTCACCCTACCACCGGGCTTCCCCCTGTGGATGGCGGCCTTGGCTGGGTTCGTCGGCATCGCCCTGGCCAAGGTCATGTTCGGGGGCATCGGCTTGAACGTGTTCAATCCCGCTCTCGTCGGTCGCGCCTTTGTCCAGGCGGCCTTTCCGGTAGCCATCACGACCTGGACACCTGCCCGCGCACCGGGGCGATTTTGGGAGTTCATCCCTTCCACTTGGACCTTTCCATTCGCCTTGCCGACACCGGTGGGACAGTGGGTCAAAGACATGGCGGTCGACGGGTTTACCGGCGCGACGCCTTTGGCGCTCTCGAAGCTCGGGAATGGAGTGGTTCCCCATTTCGCTACGGACACGGGGAACCTCTTCATGGGGATAACCGCCGGCTCCGCAGGCGAAACCTCTGCCATCCTCATTCTCGTTTGCGGAGCCTACCTCGCGGTGCGTCGCATGATGGATTGGCGCATCCCGGCGGCCGTGATTCTGGGCACCTACCTCACTGCCGAGATCTTCCATTTGATGGATCCCAGCACCTATCCGAGCCCCATGTTCATGATATTGGCCGGTGGCCTCATGCTGGGTGCCGTCTTCATGGCCTCGGACATGGTCGCATCACCGGTAACGCCGGTGGGTGTTTGGGTCTATGGCATCCTCATCGGTTTCTTGACGGTGATCATCCGCCTGTTCGGTAGTCTGTCGGAGGGTGTCATGTACGCAATCCTGTTCGGCAATGCGGCTTCCCCCCTCATCAGTGCCATGACCCAACCCAGGGTTTACGGGACCAGTCGGAAGAAGAAGGCCCGAGCATGACAACGGAGGCAAATCCCTCGGTGGCAACCCATTCGGAGGCCAACCATTCAGGAGTAGGCGCTCCGATCTCACCCATGCCCTCTCCCCTGGTCTTGATCCGCACCCTCGGGCTCATCGCCATGATCGCAGGCTTGCTGGTGGTGCTCGCGTACCAGATCACCGATCCCATCATCAAGGAGAAAGAGCTGCTGGCTCTGGAAAAGGCCGTATTCGAGGTCATACCAGGGGCCGACGAGAAGACGGCGACCCGTGTCAGCTACGCATTGAGCTCCCACGGCCTGAAGCGCCTGGACGACGACTCCGCCGCGGACGCCAATCTCTTTGCGGTCTACGACTCCTCAGGCGAGCTCGTTGGCTTGGCGATGCAGGGTGCTGCCCAAGGCTATTCCGACGTTGTGCGCACCTTGTTCGCATACAATCCCGAGTGTCAGTGCATCGACGGCCTCACCGTCTTGAAGAGCACGGACACCCCCGGCTTCGGGGACAAGAAGACCGTCGAGCACAACGCAAAGTTCATGGCCAATTTCAAGGACCTCTCGGTCGAGGTCACGCCTGACAAGAAGGCGATCGCCCATCCGATCGAGACGGTCAAACACGGCGCCAAGACCGAGCCCTGGCAGGTGGATGCCATGTCCGGCGCGACCTTTTCCTCGCGTGGTATAGGAAACGGCCTGCGCGCGGCCACCGATGAGCTGGTCCCCCTCATCCAGCAGAACTTGTCCGAGCTGGAGTCCGTTCCGAAGACGGAGGTGAGCAAATAATGGCAACGCTTCCCAGTGAAAAAAAGCCAATTACCCTGGATACCTTCTTGCGCGGAGTGTGGGAGGAGAATCCGGTGTTCGTCATGCTGTTGGGCTTGTGCCCCGCCTTGGCCGTCACCAACAGCGCCGTCAATGCCATCGGTATGGGGGGGGCGACCATCTTCGTCCTGCTCGGCTCCAGCGCTCTGGTGTCCTTGTTACGTAATGTCATCCCCAAACAGGTTCGGATCGCATCCTACATCGTCATCATCGCCACCTTCGTAACCATCGTGGATTATGCGATCCACGCCCTCAGTCTGGAGCTCTACGGTGCCCTGGGTGCCTTCATTCAGCTCATCGTGGTCAACTGTGTCATTCTCGGGCGTGCCGAGAGCTTTGCCTCCAAACACCGGATCACCAAGTCTCTGGTCAACGCTTTTGGTGTGGGTGTCGGCTTTACCTTCGCTTTACTGTGCGTGGGCTCGGTGCGGGAGATCCTGGGTGCCGGTACCCTGTTCGGGTTTCCGCTTTTCGGAGAGAGCTTTCAACCCTGGGTGGTGATGGTCCTGCCGCCGGGGGGGTTTTTCGTGACAGGCGGCTGGTTGCTGGTTTTTGCCTGGTGGAAAGAACGCAAACAACGCAAGCTCGTAGAGCAAGAGGAGGCCCTTCATGCAGCCGGATAGTCTCTGGTTTATTTTTCTGAGCGCTTTCCTCGTCAACAATTTCGTACTGGCCTATTTTCTAGGCCTCTGCCCCTTTCTGGGCGTTTCCGGAAAGCTGGACACCGCCTGGAACATGGGCTTGGCAACCACCTTCGTCATGTTCGTCAGCTCCCTTTGCGCTTACGGAATCAATCTGCTGCTGGTGGAATACCACCTCGAGTTCTTGCGGCTCATCAGCTACATCGCCGTGATCGCTTCTGCGGTGCAGTTGGTCGAGATGACGGTCAAGAAGCTGAGTCCGACCCTGTTTCGGGCACTGGGTATCTACCTGCCGTTGATTACGACCAATTGCGCCATCCTCGGATTGGCGTTGTTCCAGACCATCAGGGACTACAGTTTCTTCCAAAGTCTTGTGTTCAGCATCGGCGCCGGAGCGGGGTTTACCGTGGCCATCATGCTTATGGCCGGTCTGCGGACCCGAATGGATCTTGCCGATGTGCCCACCGTAAGCCGGGGAGCAGCGATGAGCTTCATGCTCGCAGGCCTCTTGTCCCTTACCTTTATGGGGTTTGCCGGACTCGGGGCGCATTGATGATGGAAACCTACTTTTTGGCCATCGGCGTCATCCTGATTGTCCTGCTGGGCTGGGTGGCAGTTCAGCAGGTCGCGCGGCTGTTCGCCGCCCGGCACCCGGAATTCGGGAGTTATCGTGAAAAAGTGGGATGCTGCGGTAACCATGGGAGCCAAAACTGTAGTGGTGACAGTTGCAGCAATTCATCCGCCGACGATGCATGAATGAGCTAACGCGAGAATCGATGAGAGAGTTGACGGTCAGAGTCTAGCAATTTCGATTGGCCGCCTGACCGATTGACCGAATCACCGGAGAGACAGACGATGCCCGAACAGTTTTTCATCAAACCAAAGACTTACGATACAAGCAATCCTTACAAAGCAACGATCAAGGCAAATACGCGCATTACGCCGCCGGAGGCGAGGGACGATGTGTGCGAGGTCGTGCTCGATGTCCCGGCCACATTCGTTTATGTGGAGGGTCAAAGTATCGGCGTATTGGCGCCTCCACCCTATGAATTCGGCAACGACCAGCACATGCGGCTGTACTCGATCGCCAGTACGCGAAAGGGGGAAAAGGGAAACCGGGAGGAAATCGCCATTTGTGTGCGGCGCTGCTTTTACATCGACTCGGTCAGCGGGGAGCGCTATCCAGGAAAGTGCTCCAATTACCTTTGCGACCTGAAGGCCGGTGATCAAATTGACGTAACCGGCCCCTACGGGCGTCATTTCATCGTGCCGCGGGACAACAGGGCAAACATCCTGATGGTAGCCACTGGCACCGGTATCGCGCCATTTCGCGCCTTCATCAAGCACATCTTCGAGGAAGAAGATACGTGGGAAGGCAAGGTGCGGCTCTTTTACGGGGCAAAGACAGATCTCGATCTCTTGTATAAGTATGAGATAAAGGACGCAATCAGTCATACATACCTCAAGGGCACCTTCAAGGCCATCGAGGCATTGAGCCCCCGTCCCGTATTTGATGACCCCGAGGGGTTGGTGCAGAAGCTCGAAGAGAATGCGACGGATGTCTGGGATCTGATTCAGGATCCCAAGACCTATGTGTACGTAGCCGGGATGAGAAAGGCGTCCGAGGACCTGGACACGGCCTTGACGCATATCGCCGGCTCGGAGGAAAGCTGGCTGCGCAAGAAGCGGGAGCTGTTTCTGGAGGGGCGGTGGGCAGAGCATCTGTACGATTGAATGCTTGGCGCTTCGACGTTGTTATTTCGATGCCGGAGAACGGAAGATGATTCCTTCCTTGACAGATCAGATGCAGGATTTCGCCTCGAGCCTCCAACGTGCCATGGCCGAGCACATACAGGGCACCATGAAGCTGCAGGTAGACATGCTCAGGTCGGTCCAGAGCCCGGTCGGGGAAAGGGTGCAAGCCATCACCTCGGGCATGCAGAATATCCTTCTCGAGCAGATGCAGATGCTCTCCAAGGGAATGGCAAATCCCATGTCCAACCAGTTGGAAGACTTCTCGGCAAGCGTTCAACGGATCATGAGCGAGCAGATGCAGATATTCGCGGCGAGCACAACGAGCCCCACGCCCGAGCAGCTCGATGAATTCTTCGAAACCATGCGAAGCACGATGACCGAGCAAATGCAGCTCGCAGCGGACCTTCAAGCTGTCTTGTCCAGTCAGATGCAGCAGTTCATCGACAAGCTGCGAAGTACCATGACGGGGCTGGCCGGCAGCGGTAGCCAAGTCGCCGATACAGAGCGGTGACGCATTCAAGTTGAACGGGAATAACCGGAAGAGACTCGAGAATCGGTCGGCTCGCTACCCGGTACGTACGGCACCTACCAAACGAGCTCCCCACGGCAAACAGAATGGACATTGGACCGATCCGGACCCCGTAAGGCCGCTGTCGGCGCGACTCGGTGGCAGGTACGGGAGGTGGGTGCTTTCTCAGCCGGGTGCCCGGCTCTGCTCCGCCTTGGCGACCCTGTTAGGGATCGGCACGCAGGCAACAGCGACGGCGCAGACCGCAAGAGTCCAGACCACGACGGGCCCGGACGGCAGGTCGAGTACCGCTGAGGCGGAGAGCCCGAGCCCATATCCCACGGCGCCCACAAGGTATGCGATCGATAGTGCCCCTTTCTCGAGGCGCCGCACGGCCAAGGCCGGTATGATCAGACTGGCGAAGACCAGGTAGATACCCACGAGCTGCACGGAGGCGGTGACGCTCAGGGCGAAGGCGAGGTAGAAGCCGATCCGCCCGAGGTCCTTGCCCATCGTCAGCCAAAGGGCCAGCACGGTCGCCGTCACCAGGGCCATGGACAGGAGCTGGGTGTTGCTGACCCACAGGATTTGCCCGACCAGCAGGTCCTTGAGGTGCTCCCCGCCGTGTGGATTGCCGGCGAGGAGTAGGGTCGCCCCGGTTGCGGCGAGGACGAACAGGGAGCCGATCAGGGCCTCCTGAATCGCCGGCCAGCGCCGCTCCGTCCAGGTCAGGAGCATAGCCCCGAGGAGGGCGGCGGCAAGCGCCGCCGCCTGCACCGCCCATCCCTGGGGCTCCCAGCCTAGCCGGTCGGCGGCGATCACCCCGAGGCCGGCGACCTGAGCGATCGCAAGGTCGATGAAGACGATGCCGTGCCGCAGAACCTGCATGCCGAGCGGCACGTGGGTCGCGAGCACCAGGAGCCCCGCCAGCAAGGCGGGGCCGAGGATCGACAGATCCAGCGCATCCGTGCTCATTTCGCCCCCTTGAGCATCAGATCGATCATGTCGTCGTACCAGCTAAAAAGATCCTTGGATGCGGCGTCCCCACCGACCGTGAAGGGCAGCACCACCACTGGAATTTCAGCGCGCTCCCCAAACCAGTCCGCCGCGCGCGGGCCGTTGTAGGAGGCGCGCACCACCATCCTGGCCGGCTTGCTCTTCTGCTGGGCGAGGAGCTCGGTGAGATGGCCGGTGGTGGGGTCGACCCCGGGCTTGGGCTCGAGGAACCCGGTCGATTGGATACTGAGCCAGGCGAACAGGTAGGTGAATGCCTTGTGATACTCGATGACCGGCAGCCCGCGCAGGGGTGCAGACCGGCTTTGCCAGCGCGCCATCGCCTTGTTCCAGCGAGCGCTGAAGTCCGCGAGGCGAGACTGGTAGGTCGCCGCATTCTGAGGGTCGATCTCCCCGAGGCGCCCGGCGAGGGCGTCGGCGACCCGGGCGATGTTGCGCGGGTCGGTGTGGATATGGGGATTGCCCATGGGGTGTACGTCGCCCTGGGCACGGTCGAGCCGGCTTGGGACCTCGAGCATGCGCACGTAGCGGCTCGCCTCGAAATTGCCGGGACGACCGCGCTGAATGCGATCGTTGCCGGACTGCCGCAGGAGCACCGGCAGCCAGCCGACCTCCAGCTCTGCCCCGGTGCAGACGATGAGATCTGCCCGGCGCACGGCGGCGATCAGGCTGGGTCGGGCCTGGATGTGGTGGACGTCCTGCATGGCCGTGGTGCCCACGTAGACCTTGGCGTTGTCTCCGGCAAGGTCGGTGACCAGCGCCCCCCACTCGGGCTCGCAGGCAAAGACATTGAGTGTCGCCCAAGCCGGGATGGCACAGGTAGCAAGGACGGCGATCAGGACGAAGCGGATGAGTCGGTTTCGCATGGCGGTCTCCTACCAGATGTGGGCACCATGGGCGCCGAGGCTCATGATGTATTGGATGTAGAACTGCTTGTCGGTAACGCCGTGCTGTGCCCGGTCCTCCCCGTATTGCAGGCGGAACCGGCTGAACTCGCTGGGGGACCAGTCGATCATGGCAGTCGCGGACGAGGGGTTGTAGGGCTCGAGCAGCGGGAAGTCGGTGCCCGGCAGGGTCCCCGCGCTCACGAGTCCGATGTTCGGATTGCCGCTGTCGAGCTGGCTGTAGCGCAAGCCGATGCGCCAGCGTGGCATGAACTGGTAGATCGCCTGGGCGTACCAGCCCCTCTGGCTGGAGCTATAGGGGCCCGACAGCGGACCCCCTGCGTCCCCCTCCTGGTCGAAGGTCAGGGTGCCGTCCTCGTCGCTCCAGAAATATTCCCCCTGGAGCTTGAAGTTACGGCTGCTCGGATTACCTTCAGGCGCCCACTTCCAGACCAGGTCGGCGATCCATAGCTTGCTGGTGCCGCTGAATGCGTTGGTAACCGGCGTATCGGCGCTGTCGGTGTCGTCGTAGGTGCGGTCCTTGGGGTTGGCATGCAGATAGGAGAGGCCGGTGCGCCAGCTGTTACTGGCTCCGACGTCGCCCCCGACATGACCGAACAGGGTATAGAGGTGGGCGCCGTTGAGGCCGCTCTCCGCGCCGGGGAAGGATTCTCCACGACCGACCTCGCCGCCCAGTTCTACGAACAGCTCCGTGGGTGCTACCCACTTGAGCTGCACGCCGTCGTCGGCGAGCTGCCCGCCCAGAAATGCTTGGTAGGGAAGTGGGGCGTCGACGAAGTCCCAGGCGTGCTGGTGCTGGGGGTTCAAGTACCCGATGTCGGAGAAGAAGCGCCCACCCTCCAGGCCGAGGCCGTGACCGAGCGCCGAAGTCTGGAAATAGGCGTTCTCGACCTCGACCTCGCCCTCGGGCGCGAGCGCGACCGTTAAGTAGCCGGAGAACCAGGGATCGATCGAGCCGCTGATGGCAAGCTCCGTCTCTGCAATGCTCAGCCCGCGGCGCCACCCTTCTGCTCCCGATGGAATGACCCCGCTGATCTGGGAGTCTTCCGGGTCCTGAGAGAAATCGGCGTAAGTCCCTTCAAGAATCAGGGAGATTGCCGGGTTGAAGGCGTTCTGGCGTTCTTGCTGAGTGGGTGCCGGAGCAGCGGCCTCCGGCGCCGTCATTGGCTGCGAGGTTTCGGCTACGGCATCCTTGGTTTCCAGGGCCTGTTGTCGTGCCTTTCCAGCGGTGCGCTTGGCGTCGCTCGCCTTGCGTTCCGCCCTGGTCGCCTTGGCCTCCGCCGCGGCGAGACGCTTTTCCAAGGCCCGGATGCGGGTCTCGTAGTCCTGTTTCAATTGCTGGATCTCAGCGCGCACCTCGTCGAGGTCATCGGATGAACCGGCACGCGCGAAAGGGGCGATGGCACATGCCACCGCGGCGGCTGTAACGGCCGCGGGAATCTTGGGCATTGGCTGTCTCCGCTGAGCAAACGGGATAGGCGCCCGATCGGGTCGGGCACCACGTCGTGTCAGACGGAAGTGTCAGGAGGCGCGCGTGGGCGATAGTGAAAAAGCCGGGTCGCAGGCGGACGAGGCTGAGGTGGGAGCGAAACCGGAGGCTCGGGCGCGAGTCCCGCGTAAGGCAAGGGATGCGGCAGGGCCGCGTGCTCCAGAGCAGCATACGCGGCGCAGAGCTGGCATACCTCACTGCCGTGTGCGAGAGATTTGCCGATGCCCGCGGACGCCTGCGTGAGGTGGTGCCAGGCGTGGATTACGGCCCCGATGGGATTGACGGTCAGGGCAAGGAGGAGGGCCGTTGTGAGCAGCAGGCGTGCCACCAAGCCACGGCAGTTGCCGTGACGGACGAATGGGACCCAGGGTCTCCGTTGGTGGTGCGGATGCGGCAGTTGCACTCTGGGTCTTAAGCTCGGCGTCTGGCTCGAGTAGGGCATTCTAGCCGATCCAAGGCACCTGCGCCGCTCATCGAAGTGGTTAGAGACATCAGGGTCTGAATTTCCTAGGCTCAGGCGGGTAAGTCAAACCATCCCAGAAACTGTGCATGCAGTTCCTGAGAGGAGATCTGGCGACTTGATCAACCGACTTGAGGGCGACTGTTGGGGTTACCTTCAATTGCAAACTGTGGCGCCCAGGCTGGAACACGCCCAGCCCATGGCCGCGCATTCCGACATGGATCCCCTGCTTGAGGGGGCCCCTCAAGTCTCGGCAGATGGCCCGCCGTCGTCACCCGGCACCGCATGGGGTGTGCTGTGCAGGTGCAGAGGCTCGGGGAGCGCCCGCCAGGCTCCGTGGGCACGCCGCCGATGTGCCCGGATGTTGAACATCTCCACCGCCACCGAGAAGGCCATCGCAAAGTAGATGTAGCCCTTCGGCAGATGCTGGCCGAGCCCTTCTGCGATCAGCACCACGCCCACCAGGATCAAGAAGCTCAGGGCCAGCATCTTGATGCTTGGGTGGGCGTCGACAAAGTCGCCGATCGCCTTTGCAGCCAGCATCATGACTCCTACCGCGAGCACGATGGCAATCACCATGACCGGCACGTGGCTCGCCATGCCCACGGCCGTAATCACCGAGTCCAGCGAGAACACGATGTCGATGACGGCGATCTGCGCGAGGACCATCCAGTACCGGGAGGGCACGCGCACCGCCTTGTCCGCCGGGTCGGTCTCCAGGCTCTCGTGGATCTCGTAGGCGCTCTTCCACAACAGGAACAGACCGCCCAGGAGCAGGATCAGGTCGCGACCCGATACGGCGAGTGCTTCACGAAGAGGATCGCTCGCGGTCGTTGCTGCCAGCGCTGGCATCAGGGTGAACAGAGGCTCTCGGTCAGCCGCATCCTCCAGGCGAGCGAAAGCAAGAGCAGGATGCGTGTGAGCATCGCCAGCGCTAGCCCTTGAACGCGCGCCCGGTTGCGCTGGTGCTCCGGAAGACGGCCCACCAGAATGGAGATGAAAATGATGTTGTCGATCCCGAGAACGATCTCCAACGCGGTCAGGGTGGCCAGCGCAATCCAGGCCTCCGGGCTTGCAATCCAGTCGAACATGGGGTGCACTCAATGCGTTCGTGATGAAGATCGACGCGAAGGAACGATCGGGGATTTGCGAGACTCCATCGGAGTGCCGAGCAAACCGGCATCGCACCTTACCAGCGCTTGCAAGAGGACGTTCCCGCGATCAGGATCGATTTGATGGCGCATACCACGATCACCGGCTGGAGCAGACAACCCAGCTGCGGGGGTGCCGAAAAGATGCTGCGATAGGGAAAGGCGGGACGGCCAGAGCCGCCCCGCCCTGTAACGGCTCAGAATATCTCGTCGTCTCCGTCACCGAACAGCCCATCGAAGAGCCCGCCACCGTCCGCATCAGGTTCCGGCGCTGCCGGCTCCTCAGAGGCCACCGCCGGGGGCTCAGCGGCATGGGCCTCCCCGCCGAACATCCCGGCGAGCGCATTGCCGAGCAGCACACCACCGGCCACACCCATCGCCGTCTGCATCGCACCGGCCATGAAGCCACCGCCCTGGGTACCCGACTGTGTGCCGGGCGTAGCCTGCGCGGGGAAGCGGCTGTTGCTCCAGCCAGTGCCAGCCGCTGCTCTGGAAGCCACCGGCGGGGCCGGCTGCGGCTGGCCACCTCCGAAAAGGCCGCTGAGAAATCCACCGCCCTGGGGACGCTCGGCCAGGTCCCGCTCCAAGGCCTCGACCCGGGTCTGGAGCTGCTGCAGTCCCTGCTCCTGCACCAGAACCACCTGGGCAAGCAGGTAGGAGGCCGCCGGCTGGTGGGCCATCAGGTCGTGGATCAGGGCCTCGGCCTCCGCATCACGGGGACCGGCCTGGGCCTCGGCCTGTTGCAGGCGTTGGAACAGACCTTCGATCATGCTGCGCTCTTGCTGGTTCATTGCTCGATACCTCATGAAAAGACATGGGCCTGAGTGGGGGCGCCCGCGGCACGCAGGGCCGCGATCCGCTCATCCAGGGGAGGATGGGACAGGAACAGGCGCCTGAGACCCTGTGCGACGCCACCACTGATGCCGAAAGCGGCCATCTCGGAGGGCAGATGCGAGGGCTGATCCCGCATCGCGCGCAGGCGCTCCAGGGCGGCAATCATCTTGCCGCGACCGGCGAGGCGCGCCCCGCCCGCGTCGGCGCGGAGCTCTCGCTGACGACTGAACCACATGACCACGGCGCTGGCTAGCAGCCCTAGCATCAACTCCGCGGCGATGCTGGTCACGTAGTACGCGATCCCCGAACCTTGATACTCCTCGTCGCTCCCCGAGGAAAGAATGCGGTCCACGAAATACCCCGCCACCTTGGCGATGGCGATGACGAAGGTGTTCACGACGCCCTGGATCAATGTCAGGGTCACCATGTCGCCGTTGGCCACGTGGCTCACCTCATGGGCCAGCACCGCCTCCACCTCGTCGGCACTCATGCCGTGCAGCAGGCCGCTGCTCACCGCCACCAAGGCATTGTTGCGGCTGGGGCCGGTGGGCGAAGGCGTTGGGCTCAGGAGAATCGTAGATCGCCACCTCAGGCATCGCGATCCCAGCCGCTTCGGCTTGGCGGGCGACGGTCTGCAGCAACCAGGCTTCCGCCCGATCTCGGGACTCGACAATGACCTGGGCCCCGGTGGACATCTTCGCCATCCACTTGGACATGGCCAGCGACAGGAAGGAGCCGCCGAAGCCGATCAGCCCCGAGAAGACGAGCAGGCTGCCAAGATTCAGCACTTGGGCGGTGAGGAAGCGGCCGACACCGAGCAAGCTCGCGGTGACGAGAAGCAGGGCGACGACAGCAAGGTTGGTTACGACAAGTAAAAAAATGCGTTTCATCTCGCTTATACCTTACGCAAGCAGGTTTTTCTCTCTCCGGGGCCGGGAAGCGCGAAGGCGCAGTAAGATCCGCCTGGCCTTCACGACGGGGAACTCGGAGTCTGGACAGGAACGAGTGTATGGGCGGGATACCTACAATATAATTCGAGCTTTCCTTAGCTTTTATTCGATTCAGTCGAAGTAATGAAACCATGCGCGGCAACAGCTACAACCACCTCTACTACTTCTGGACAGTGGCGAGAGAGGGTGGCGTGGTGCGCTCCGCAGAGGTGCTGCATCTCACGCCGCAGACTATCAGCAGCCAGTTGAAGGTGCTCGAGGACAGTTTGGGAGTGCAGCTTTCACCCGCTCAGGGCGCAAGCTGGTTCTTACCGACTCGGGTCGCCTGGCCCTGAGCTTCGCCGAGGAGATCTTCCGCCTAGGGACCGAAATGAGCGAGTCATTGAAGGGACGCTCGAGCGGTCGGCCGCTTCAGCTCTCCGTCGGAATCGTGGACGTTGTGCCCAAGCTGGTCGCCTACCGGCTACTGGAGCCCGCCCTGCATCTGGACGAGCCGGTGCGCATCCTGTGCAGCGAGGGCAAGCTCGATACCTTGCTCGCAGACATCGCTGTTCACAAGCTCGACATGGTGCTGGCGGACACTCCGCTGGGCAGCTCCGTCAATGTGCGGGCATTCAACCACCCCTTGGGGGAGTGCGGCATCACCTTCTTTGCCGTCCCGCCGCTCGCCGCTCGCTATCGCGAGGGATTCCCGGAATCGCTACAGGATGCACCCATGCTGGTCCCGGTGGAGGGAACAGCACTGCGTGGCGCTCTTATGTATTGGCTCGATCGTCTCGGCATCCGCCCCCACATCGTCGGGGAGTTCGAGGATCGCGCGCTCATGCAGGCGTTCGGACAATCCGGCGTGGGCGTATTCATGTCACCAAGCGTGATCGATCCGGATATCTCCCAGCAGCATGGAGTGGAGGCAATCGGCAGCACTACCGATGGGCGCGAGCGTTATTACGCGATCTCCACGGAACGGCGCTTGCGCCATCCGGGGGTGGTGGCAGTAAGCCAGGCTGCCCGCTTGGAGCTGTTCGCAGATACTGCTGAGACATCGGTTGCGCAGGCCTAAAGGCGCGACACGGTTGCGCAGTGTCTGCCCGACCAAGCCCACCTCCTTGGCAACTGCGCCCACGCTCTTGCCATCCTTGACCGCTTGCTCCTTGATCTCGACGGTGTACTCCCGCTTCGTCACCTTCTGCATCATCGTCTCCTGTGTGACCAACAGCTTACGTCACCCTTAGGAAGACGAAATTTCGGGGGAGCCTCTCTCCGCTCATCCCTCGAGCTTGCTCTTCAGCAACTCGTTGACCTGCTGAGGGTTGGCCTTACCCTTCGTGGCTTTCATTACCTGGCCGACGAAAAAGCCGAACAACTTGTCCTTGCCGCTGCGGTATTGCTCCACTTGCGCAGGATTGACCGCCAGGATCTCCTCGATCGTTGCCTCGATGGTTCCGGAGTCGGTAATCTGCTTCAGCCCCTTGGCGGCGATGATTGCATCTGCGTCGCCTTCGCCATTCCACATGGCCTCGAACACCTGCTTGGCGAGCTTTCCGGAAAGGGTCTTGTCTCGGATGCGCTCGATGAGCCCTGCCAGTAGCTCAGCACTCACGGGGCTCTCGCCGATCTCCTTTCCGTCCTTGTTCAGGGCTGCGGCCAGGTCGCCGTTGACCCAGTTGGCCGCCAGCTTCGGATCACCCGCTCCGCCGGCCACACGCTCGTAATAATCCGCAAGGCCCCGGCTCGCGGTCAGCAGGTCGGCATCCCGATCAGACAGGCCGTACTGGTCGCGAAACCGTCGGCGTTTGTTGTCCGGAAGCTCCGGCAGGTCACTGGTGGCTTGATCGATGAAGGAGTCGTCAATAGCCAGAGGCAAGAGGTCCGGGTCCGGAAAATAGCGGTAGTCATTGGCCTCTTCTTTGGTGCGCATGGGCCTGGTCTCGTCCTTGTCCGCGTCGTATAGGCGGGTCTCCTGCACCACGTCTCCACCTCCTTCGACGACATCGATCTGACGCTCGATCTCGAAGCGTATGGCGCGTTCCAGGAAACGGAAGGAGTTGATGTTCTTGATCTCCGTGCGGGTCCCCAGCGTCTCCTCTCCCTTGGGACGCACCGAAACATTGGCGTCGATCCGGAATGAGCCTTCCTGCATGTTGCCGTCGCTGACGCCGATCCAGCGGACGATCTGGTGGACCTTTTTCGCGTAAGCAACGGCTTCCGCGGCGGATCGCATGTCGGGCTCGGAGACGATCTCCAACAGCGGGGTGCCGGCTCGGTTCAGATCGATACCTGTGAGACCATGGAAATCCTCGTGCAGGGACTTGCCGGCATCCTCCTCCAAGTGGGCGCGGGTGATCTCGATTTCCTTCACCGCTCCATCATCGAGGACGATCTGCACCTGACCCCGGCCCACTACCGGCAGCTCGTACTGGCTGATTTGGTAGCCCTTGGGCAAATCGGGGTAGAAGTAGTTCTTGCGGGCGAAGATGGAGCGCTCCGCAATCTCGGCGCCGATCGCTTTGCCGAAGCGCACCGCCAAGCGCACCGCTTCCTCGTTGAGCACGGGCAGCACGCCCGGCAGCCCCAAGTCCACCGCACACGCATGGGTGTTGGGCGCGGCACCGAAGGCGGTCGGCGCGCCGGAGAAGATCTTCGACCTGGTGGCGAGCTGGGTGTGGATCTCCAGCCCGATGACGCTTTCCCATTGCATGGACATAGACCTGTGAAAAAAACAAAGACTATCATTGTGTGTAGTCGTACTAGGAGAAGACCGGCCGCAGACACAACGCCTCAGCTATCCGAGTGGCCAAGGCGGTGCCGACGGCTTCGATATCCACCCACACCCCCCGATCTACGAGCTGGGTCACCGCGAGTCCGGGATATCCGCAGGGATCGATGCGCGAAAAGGGCTCCAGATCCATGTCGGCGTTGAGGGCCAAGCCGTGGAAGCTGCGGCCCCTGCGCACGCGTAAGCCGATGGCAGCAATCTTGGCTTCGTCAAGGTAGACGCCGGGCGCACCGGTGCGTGTCGAGGACTCGATCCCGTAGCTCGCGAGGACCTCTATGATGGATTGCTCCAGAAGCCGCACCAGCCGCCTCACGCCAAATCCGGCACGCGGCAGGTCGAGCAACAGGTAGGCCACGAGCTGACCGGGTCCGTGGTAGGTTACCTGGCCGCCGCGGTCCGTCTCGACGACGGGGATATCCCCCGGGTCCAGGATGTGCTCGCGACGTCCCGCCTGGCCCAGGGTGTAAACGGGAGGATGTTGCACCAGCCACAGCTCGTCTGTGGTATCGTCACCGCGCCGGTCGGTAAAGGACTGCATGGCCCGCCAGGTGGGCTCATACTCGCGAGCTCCCAGGCGGCGTATCAGCAGGTGCTCAGGGGGGCGGCTCATGCCTGACCTTCTTCGGCAGCAACGAATAAGGCCGGCATCCCTGCCGGCCTTGCGCCGTAGCTCCAACAATCTCCGCCTGAACCGCGGCAATCGAGCTTGGCAACGGCGCGCACCTGCGTCAGCTCACCTCGATGTGACGCCGCTCGGTTTTATGGGTCTTGGGCAGATGAATCTCGAGGATTCCATCCTTGAAATCGGCCTTGGCCTTGTCGAGCTCCAGGTCCTCGGGCAGGTGAATCGTGCGGCTGAAGGTCCCGCGTGCAATCTCGGCACGCACCAGCTCGCCTTCTTCCTTCTTCTCCTCCCGGCGGCGCTCGCCCTTGATGCACAAATGCCGTCCGCTGAGCTCTACCTGCAAATCCTCCTTTTCCACACCCGGGACTTCTGCCCGCACCAGCATCTCTTCATCCCGGTCGATCACGTCCACCCGCGGGGTGCCCAGCTCGAAGGTCTCTCCGAATCTGTGCCACTCGGGCCACATCTCGCGGAAGGGTTTGAGCCAGCCGCGATGGAACATGGTGTCGAACATGCGATCCATTTCGTCGAAGATGTCGATCTCACGACGTGGGACCGCCTCGATCAGGTCTCTGCGTCTTGTCTTCATGGCAGTCCTCCAATTTTTAATCTCCTATCACTATAAGGATAGTACCGGAAGCGGGTGCCTTCAAGTATCGAGTGCAACTCTTTATCTATATTTATCAGTTTGTTGGATGCTACTTCCATGGCTGCAGGCGAGGCGGCACGGCCGGACCCGGTAGGGGCGATCTCTTGCCCTGCTACCATCGCCGACCGGTGAGCTACATGGTTAGCACCAGCTTGCCCTGGGTGTGTCCCTCCTCGATACGGGCATGGGCGTCGGCGGCCTGCTTGAGCGGAAAGGTTTCGGAGACTTGGATGCGGAGCTTGCCGCCATCGATCCAGTCTGCACAGCGGCGCAGGATCTCGCCCTGATGCCGGCGTGCCTCGGGCAGATCCCGCAACATGGGCGTCAGCATCAGCTCGAGCCCGATGCGCAGGTTGCGGTTGCGGGCCTCCTTCCAGTCCAGGTCAGGACCAGGCTGGAGGATGGTGACCAGGTCCCCGTAATGGGCCATGGCCGGAATGGTCCGGGAGAAGACCTCCGGGCCGACCGTGTCCAGTGCCACGTCCACGCCTTCCCCCTCCGTCCAGTCCATGACCGCCTCGACCAGATCTTCGTCCCGGTAGTTGATCGCATACTCCGCACCCAGTGCGTGCACGAAGTCTGCCTTCTGCGGGCTGCTGACCGTGGCGCAGACGCGCGCGCCGGCGAGACGCGCCAACTGTATGGCCACGTGCCCGACGCCACCGGCACCGCCATGGATCAACACCTTCTTGTCCGCGGTCAGGTTGGCGTGATCGTAAAGTGCCTCCCAGGCTGTGATCAGGACCAGAGGTGCCGCCGCTGCGTGGACGAAGTCCAGGGTGTGCGGTTTCGGCTGTGCGATGCTCTCGTCTACCAGTGCGTACTCCGCATAGTTGCCCGTGGGTCCGCCGAGCCCCCCATGGCAGAGCCAGACCTCGTCGCCGGGCTCGAAGCGCGAGACCGACTCGCCGACGGCCTCCACCACACCGGCACCGTCACAGCCGAGGACGGCGGGCAGCCCATCGGGAACGAATACTCCACGCGAGCGGATCTTGGTGTCCACCGGATTGACCCCTGCCGCCTTCAGGCGCACCAGCACATCCCGATGCGTCGCGAGTGCCGGCACCGGGCGCTCGGTTGCCACCAGGACCTGCGGCCCACCCGTCTCGCGCATCTCGATCGCCTTCATTGTCTTGCCTCCGTCGCCCGCCTATGCTTTCAGTTATAAGCCCTTGAACGCCTGAGATGATGGCGCTGCGGCTGCCGCCTGGCAAGCCCAGGAAATCTCTTGATCCGGAGAAAAGCCATGCAAATCGAGCACTGGGACGAGGCGCGGGATGGCGCGCTCAACGAGGTCAACATGCGCCGCAAGCTGGAGGATCGAGGCTACAGCGTCAGCAGGTATGTCTACCCACCGGGGACCTACTTCCCGGAGCACGACCATGGGGTCGACAAGATCGATGGTGTTCTCTCCGGGCGCTTCCGCATGTCCCTGCAAGGGGGAAGAGTCGTATTGGAAGCCGGCGACCTACTGGTGGTTCCGAAACATGTCTTTCACAGCGCCGAAGTGGTGGGAGACGAAGCAGTGGTCAGCTTGGATGCGGTACGCTTGCCTTGATCTCCGGTAGGGGAGGGCAGGAGCTCGGGCGCTATGGCGCGAAGGAGTCCTCATGCGCGGCCTTGCTGCGCCGTCTGTTTCACATTGTAGTAAAGAGTAGATGCTGACCAAGCAGCAGCTCGACAAGCTCCGAGCCGACATCCGGTTTACCGCCGAGCTCGGAGGCCGCAACCTGGTCTTCCACAGCACCTGGGGCCTCTTCTCACCGCGGGAGATCGATGAGGGCACGCGGCTCCTTCTGCGGCACATCGAGGTGAATCCGGGGGACGACTGCCTGGACCTGGGATGCGGATACGGGCCGATCGGGCTCGCCCTCGCGGCCCTGGCACCTCGGGGTCACACCCTCATGGTGGACAAGGATTTCGTCGCCGTCCGCTACAGCAACGCGAACGCCGGTTACAACGCGATGGGCAATGCCCGGGCCGAGCTCAGCAACGGGTTTGACCAGATCGATCCGGATCTGAGCTTCGACCTGATCGCGAGCAATGTCCCGGCCAAGGTGGGCAAAGAGATGTTGAGCCTCTATCTGCACGACGCCTATTACCGGCTACGGCCGGGCGGGCGGCTCTATCTGGTCTCCATCAACGGACTTCGGCAGCATCTGAAGCGCAATCTGAACGATGTTTTCGGCAGCTACGAGAAGCTCAAGCAGGGGGCTCACTACACGGTAGCCCTGGCGCGCAAGGGGAAACGCTGATCCTACTGCCATTCCAGTTGCTCCAGGCAACTGAAATGCGTCTCGGGCTCGGGCACCCCAGGCTACGGCTTGGCGTAGCCGGGATGTTGCCTGACGGTCAGCCGGCGGTCAGCTCAGGAGCGACTGTACTCCGTCCTTCTCCTCCTTGAGCTCGTTGAGGGTGAAGTCCATCCGCTCGCGGGAGAATTCGTCGATCTCGAGGCCCTTGATGACCTCGTATTTGCCCGGCGTACAGGTGCAGGGGAAGCCGTAGATCATGCCCTCGGGGATCTCGTAGGAGCCGTCCGAGACCACACCCATGGTCACCCATTTTCCGTTACTGCCCAATCCCCAGTCGTGCATATGGTCGATGGCGGCGTTGGCTGCGCTGGCGGCCGAGGAGGCGCCACGGGCCGCGATGATGGCCGCACCGCGCTTGCCCACCGTGGGTATATAGGTCTCACGGTACCAGGTCTCATCGGCAACCAGCGACTTGGCATCCTGACCGGCGACCGTCGCGAAGCGCAGGTCCGGATACATGGTCGGCGAATGGTTGCCCCAGACCACCATCCTCTCGATGTCCGTTACCGCCTTGCCGGTCCGGGTGGCGAGCTGGGAGACCGCCCGGTTGTGGTCGAGACGCATCATGGAGGTGAAGTTTCCGGGGGGCAGGTCCGGGGCCGAGCTTTTGGCGATATAGGAATTGGTGTTGGCCGGATTGCCGACCACGATCACGCGCACGTCGCGGGAGGCGACTTCGTTGAGCGCCTTGCCCTGCGCGGTAAAGATCTTGGCGTTGTCCATCAAGAGGTCCTTGCGCTCCATCCCGGGTCCGCGCGGCTTGGCACCGACCAGCAGGGCATAATCGGCATCCTTGAAGGCCACCTGCGCGTCACCGGTACCACACATGTCGGCGAGCAGCGGGAAGGCGCAGTCCTCCAGCTCCATCATCACGCCCTTTAGGGCTTCCTGGGGCTTCTCCATCGGGAGCTCCAGCATCTGCAGAATAACGGGCTGGTCCTTGCCCAGCATCTCGCCGGATGCGATGCGGAACAAAAGCGCATATCCGATCTGACCGGCTGCACCTGTAACTGCGACTCGTACGGGGGTTTTTGCCACGGCGGAAAACTCCTGAATTTTTTTGGACGGATGGTGGTAGCTGTTGCGCGCGCCCACGCGGAGCCTCGCACACGATTTGTCTTTTCGCAGGGTGCAGGGAATCTTGCTTCCTGCGAGCAGCTAATGCTTGCCCATGGAAAGGATTTCGTCAAGGTTGCCCGTCTCGGACCAAGGGCCCGATACATCGAGCGGGAAGGGACGTACAGAGGCCCTCCGGGGCTGAAACCGGGCCCCGGACCGCTCCCTTCAAGAGGTCTCAGCCAGGCAAGCGCAGACGCTCGACGACTCGACCACCCATCAGGTGCTCGCTCAGGATCGCCTCCACGTCCTCCTTGTCGACGTAGGTGTACCAGGTGTCCTCCGGGTAAACGACGATCACCGGCCCTTCCGGACAACGATCCAGGCAGCCGGCGGTATTGATGCGCACACCGCCCGGCCCCGTGATTCCGAGCTCCTTGGCACGCTGCTTCATGTGATCGCGCAGGCCCTGCGCGTCGCACTGGGCGCAGCACTGGCTGCCGTCGTCGCGACGGTTGGTGCAGAAGAATACGTGGTACTTGTAATAGGACATGATCAGGATATCCGTCTGGCAAAGTGTACAAAGGTTACCATTCTTCCGTGAGCGGCCAATCTGTCAGCAACCAATCCGTCAGCGATCGATCCATTCGAGCAGGGCTTCTGGAAACGGCGGATCGGTGCGTCAAGTGCGGACTCTGCCTTCCCCACTGCCCGACCTACCGGATCAAAGAGGAGGAAGCCGAGTCGCCGCGCGGGCGCATCGCCCTGATCCAAGGCTTGGCCCAGGGTGCCCTCGCAGGATCCCCGAAGCTCTGGGGGCATCTGGCAAATTGCCTGGAATGTCGGGCCTGCGAGGCCGTTTGTCCCTCGCTGGTTGCCTTCGGCTCCCTGATGGACGCCGCCAGGGACCTGCAGAACAGGTCGTCTAGTCCTTGGATGCGGTGGAGGAAAAGGATACGGCTCCGGCTCCTGAGCAGCCGCAAGGGGGTAGCCACGGCGGCCTTTCTGTCGCGGCTCTACAGGGGCTTAGGCCTGGGGCTCCTGATCGACAGGCTGGGTCTTCCCGTCGGCTCGCGCCTGTGGGCCTACCACCGTGTTGCCACGCAGCTCGACCGGGGCCGACCGAGCCCCGGGGGCCGGAGCAGCTGCCCCACCTGCACCCAAGAGGTCGCACTCTTCCTCGGGTGCGTGGCGCCGAAGGTTCAGCCCGGCTTGTCGAGGGCGGCCCGCGATGTCCTCGAGCGGGTGGGATATCGGGTCCGAATACCCGCCGTCCAGTGCTGCTGCGGTGCCATGCACCGTCACAACGGTTTCCCCTCAGAGGCCGACCGGCTGCTCGTGCAGAACGCATCCGCTCTCGCTGATCTGAGGGTCGTCGTCACCGCCAGCGCCTGTGCCGCGGAGCTCTGCTCGCATCCGGGCATGGGCAATGCCGTGGAGATCTGCCGCCTCCTTGCCGATCTGAAATAAGGCCATCTGACCGGTGCAGGACGGGTGTCCGCTGCCAATCGGCTTACACGGTAGTGGTTTCCTCCTTGGCGCTCAAGAGGCTGCCGAGAGAGTCCTCGATCAGCTGATCGAGGGATTGGTT
>Ga0210085_1000105_pt1 | contig 36770 bp, 30 predicted proteins | sample China_Galinas_PW_5_FD_184866 | JGI IMG/M metagenome (GOLD analysis project Ga0210085, IMG submission 184866) | Wetland microbial communities from San Francisco Bay, California, USA, that impact long-term carbon sequestration - China_Galinas_PWC_D1... | ecosystem: Environmental > Aquatic > Marine...
AAGAATATCCGGACGCGTTTGAAGGAGTACAAAAACAAATTCAGAGAACTTTTGGACATTTATGCCCAACTGGAACTGCTCTATCCGAATGTAAGGTCTTTTAAAATCCTCGAGTGTTCATCCGATGTCAATCGGAAAGCAAATGCCGAAGCCCGGGATCTGGAAAAAATTATCATGATCCATGCCATGGATATGCTATACTTCTGGATGTATCAGCCGCGTTCCCGTGTTGCTCTGCAGCAACTCTTACGAACACTTTCCGAAGATGAGCGTCACATCCTGGTAAGCTCACAGTATACCCTTCAGCGCCACCGTGAAATCAGCCAGATGTTTATTGACGGTATTCTGGGAATAAACTTTCCTCGACCCCTGTCGTTTTATCTCTCATGCTATGAAGAGTATCTTGAACAAATCAAGCGTTTGGTGCTCAGCGAAGAATTCAGCGAGACGCACACCGCAAATGGGTTCAACGGTCTTGCCAACCCGGAATTTTCGCCGCCAACTGATATAAAATGAAAAAGCACGAAAATTTATCTTTTTCGTGCTTTTGCTTTTCCGGCTTGTCAAGATTATGAAAGTTCCTTGGCGAACTTTTTCTTAAAGGCCACTTCAACAATCTCCGCTGCATCTTTCGCATTCTTTATATAGTCACAATTAATGACCATATCGAATTCATACGGCACTGCATCTTTTTTGCCAAAAGCCTTTTTAAAAAACTGCCTTTGTTCCTTATCGATTTGCGGTAATTTGTCGGCAGCCGCATTTTCTTTCAATTTAAGAATTTTGGACAGTCGTTTAATTCGATGCTCGTCTGAACAGATCAATCGAACCGCCAGTACCCGATCTCGGGGAATTATTAAATGGGTTCCCCTGCCGACAAACACAGTGGGCTTAAGACCGGCAATGGAAAGCACGACATTAAAAAGGTGACGGTTAAAGTCGCTCTTGATAAATGATTTTTCACCGAAAAGAAGTTTTCCAAATTCGTTCAAAACACCGGGATACCGTTCATCAAAATAGGCCACCGTTTTTTGGCTCAAATTCGCTTCCTGAGCAATATGCTCAAGAAGTTCTCTGTCCACCACATCATAGTTGATCTTTTTTGCCAGTATATCTGCAATTTCCAGGGCACCAACACCGATTTTTCGAGAAAAAGAAATCGTGGGGAAAATTTCGGGTATTTTTTTCTTTTTTCTCTTTTCAATCAATTTTTGATCCAGATCTCGGAAATAGTTGTCGGCCAGTTGGGAGCCGAGGGGTCGTTTTTTTCCGTACATACCCGGTATGTATTTTATGCCTTCGATTTTTACAGCCATCTTATACCTCCTTTTTTACTCATGAATCCCTTTGAGAATTATTTATTTCACCATCCTGGACACAAAGGATCTCAGAACTTTTTTTAATAACTATTTCTGCAACTATTGTGCCATGGGAGGATTGAAGGAATGTAGACGATAAATTATTGATTTAATAAAATATTATATTGAAAAAAAACGAAACGATATTCTCGGCGGTCAATAAATCTGTCCGTTTTCTTTACAAACTGTAAAAAGAAAAAAGCATTGTCGCGTTCGATACATCCTAAATATTGGATCACTGCAAAAAATTGTGCCGACTGAAAAACCCTGTCCGCCAATATCGTTACACGGGGAAGTAAATCCCGCGAACACCTATCGTAAACGAATAGAAATCCAATCTGGCCTTTTACACAGTGTAAAAATATCCGACAGACAATCTATCAAATTTTGAATAACAGTTTCTCAACTCATATTTTATATCCTTTTATTACAACGTGTTAAAACAGATCTAAGGACATTTTTATTTCTGGAATAGTTATTGCTTTTGATGAGGTCACAGACATCGATCAGTCAAAACATCTATATCAATGCCTATTGTCTATAAATTGTGGCGGGAAGGAAGCGATGATCATGAAAAATGCATCTCAAAAAAAAGTACTACTGGCCTTTGACGGGTCCGACCATGCGTTTCATGCGATAAATTATGTAAGCAGAATTGCCCCCTTTCATAAGATGAAAATGGTCCTTTTTAATGTGTTCAGCAAAAAACCCGAGTCTTATTTGGACCTTGAAAAAGACCCTCTATTCAGTCGATCCGCCGCGCATGTCACGGCGTGGGAAATGCAGCAGAAAAAAGAAATTCAGAAATCCATGGATAAGGCAAAACAAAAGCTTCTTCATTCAGGTTTTTCTCAGGATGCAGTGTCAATAAAAATCCATAACAGAAAAGAGGGTATTGCCCGAGACATCGTCAAAGAAGCAAAGAACGGGTACAGTGCCGTGATTATCGGACGAAGGGGTATGGGCACCTATAAAGAGATCATTGTTGGAAGTGTTGCCAAAAAACTTGTTGAAAACGTGACGTTTTTGCCGGTTTTAATGACCGGTGAAATACTTCCTAACGATAAATTTCTTGTGGCCGTTGACAGTTCGAAAAATGCCCTACGGGCTGTCGATTATGTGGCTCAAATACTTGGTGGTTTCGATTTCAAAATCAACTTGTTTCACGCCATCCGAAGTGATCCGTCTATTCATTCAGGTGTCGCACATCTATTTTTTTCGAAAGAGAGCTTAGAAGATGCAGAAACCGGCGCAATTGCTATTTTCGACAAAGCAGAACGCCAATTGAAAAAGGCTGGTTTCACATCCGATCAAATTAATACCAAATTGGTTTCGGGTGTCCTTAGTCGCGCAGAGGCGATCGTTAAAGAGGCGAGAAATGGAGATTACGGAACCATTGTTTTGGGCCGAAGAGGTCTGTCGAAGATCCAGGAATTTTTGCTGGGAAGAGTAAGCAATAAGGTCATTCACATTATCAGAAGAAGAACCTTATGGATTGTGACCTAATGGTGGTAAATTCAGCTTAACTATTTTAAAAAAGGAGGATCATTATGACAAAAGTTGAGGAATTAAATAAATTCGATTTTTTTAATGCGTTTTCAGAAAAACAGTTGGCAGAACTTATAAAAGTCACGGGGAAAAAAGCCTACACAAAGGGTTCCGACATTTACAAGGAAGGTGATAGGGCCAACGAGGTTTTTATTGTTTCCAAAGGATGGGTGAGCCTTCGAAAGATCGATCCGGAAAAAGATATCGGCATTTCTTTTGAAAACAGAGGAAGAGGGGAACTATTCGGAACGGCGTGTTTTATGAAACCTCAGGAATATACATTGAATGCCATATGCATGGAAGACTCTGAAGTTTTGGCGATGGATGCCGACAAATTGTTCGATCTTTTCCAAAAAGATTATCAAATAGGATATCTTTTTCTAAAAGAAATCGCAACGGTCTATTTTGAGCGCTATAAAAGCGTTAAAAGGCAACTCTATGAGATGGTTAAAACCCCTGCGATTATCACGGCCCTTCCGGGATAACCTTTTTAATAGCAACGAGAATAAAGGAGAATCTTTATGAAAGAGAGTATTTATAAAATCATAGAACTGGTGGGAAGCAGCGATTCCTCATGGGAAGATGCCGCTAAAAATGCCATAGAGACAGCAGGCAAAACGCTTAGAGGTCTTAGAATTGCGGAAATTAACAAGTTAGACGTAAAGATCGATAACGGGAAAGTGGTGGCTTATCGTGCCAGAGTAAATCTTTCCTTCAGATATGAAGGCGAATAGGACATTTGTGGGGGAGAAGGCAACGCACAAGCAATATGATTTCTCCCCCCATTTTTTTATTCTCTTGTCATTTAATTTCGATTGAAACTAAACACTTCATCGTTTCTTCAATACAAAAATTATTTTTACAGCTGTCAGGTCCCATGTCCATTGAATGGGAGAAATTCCCACGTAGGAGATTTTCCCATAAGAAATAAAGCTTTTCCCTATGGACAAAACCGGTCAAGTCGATAACAAATAACTTGAGTTTCACTCTTTAATTTTCATGAAAGATTCAGGTCATAAGACAAGGAGGTATATACATGCACCATGTTCAAATAAATCCATTAAAAAATAGAATGTATATTATTTTAAAAGACGGAAATACGAGTGATATTAGAGGATATGTCAACACCATCGAAAATGCCTGTGAAGATTTGCCTTATAATTTTTCGTGTGTTGTCGTTTTAGATAAAAAGAGAATCGTTCGTCAAAGTGACATCGATCTTTTGTTTAATACAATGGATTTAATTTATGCCTATGGTGCAGATAGAATAATTCTTGTCAGAAAAAACAATGGCAACTCCGATTTTTTTCAGCCCAATTTATTGAATTTTAAAACCTGTTTCACGGTTGAAAATGCAATGGATATCCAAGAAGCAGAGAACATACTCGATCAAAGACATGATGCTGTTATATATGCTCAATGATTGTAAATCATTTAAGGAATTGACATAGATTTCTAAGTAGCAATCGAAATCATTCTTTATGCGTTGCTACGGTGAATTTGTCAAATAGCACTTGACAATAGACAAATTAGATGGAATTCAGCGGACCCCCGATCTATTTTCCCTATAAATCATTTCTTCTACTGCAATCAGCTTTCTTTACATTCTGAAAAAAATATCGACACAGATCCTGTCCTGCATACCAGAAAAATATAAAATAACTCATTGATAAAGCATATATTATTAATTTTAAAACTATGGCATGTTTTTTGCGGAGAGTTTTTTAATAAAAGAAACATTCGAGCGTGTTCTTTTTTTGATCTCATATTTTTGTTGATGGGAAGTTAAAAATGCCCAAAATTTTAATTGTAGACGACAAACAGATGATTCGCAATCTCCTATATGATGAGCTGACCAATGCGAACTTTCAGGTCGTAACGTTAAACGCCATCGGATTGATCTGGAAATATATCAGAGAAATCCGGCCGGATTTAGTGCTCTTAGGACTCCATTCGGAGAGTTTTGACAGTTGGCAAATCTTAAATGACATCAAAAAGAATATTCCGGATCTACCGGTTTTGATATATGCCATTAAGAGCGATCATTCAATTGGCAGCATCAAACAGGCCATCAGCGAGGTTCTTAAAAACGGCAGTATTTCATCGGCATTTATGTTTCATGCTTTAAAAACACCGAAATCTAATCAGGTGCAGGTTGAATAACTTTTAAACAATAGGCGAGGATATCTTTAATGAGCGTTAATTCATATCCCATTTTAACATCGGATGAAGCCGCTTTACTCATAAAAGACGGTAATACGGTGTCGTTTAGTGGATTCAGTCCGGCTGGTGCGGCAAAGGTCGTTCCCAGAGCCATCGCTTCCCGTGCCCGTGATGAACACAACAAAGGAAACCCTTTCAAAGTGAGGGTGCTTACCGGTGCTTCCAGCGGACGTATCATCGATGATGAGCTGGCCCGGGCAGAAGCGATTTCATGGCGCGCGCCATACCAGTCGGGTTCGGTATTGCGCAGGCAGATCAATCGCCAGGAAGTTGAATATGTGGACATGCATCTTTCCCACGTTCCGCAGAGCGTTGCCGAAGGTTTTTTCGGTCGAATCGACTTTGCGGTGGTAGAAGCCACTGAAATTACTTCCGACGGAAGGGTGTTTCTCACAACGTCCATCGGCGCTTCTCCGACCTATCTTCGATACGCCGAAAAGATAATCATCGAAATCAACAGGCGCCAATTTCCCCGGCTCTGGGAAATGGCGGACATTATAGTTATGCCGCCGCCGCCAAATCGATACCCCATTAATATCTGCGAGCCCCTGACACGTATCGGCTTACCTTATACCGTCGTTGATCCTGTAAAGGTTGTCGGCATAGTGGAAAGTGACGAAGCCGACCATATGGGTGAGTTGGCGGAACCTGATGACATCGGCCACCAAATTGCCGGGCATGTGGTCCGCTTCTTTCTGGAAGAGATACATAAAAACAGGCTCCCAAAAACATTATTGCCGCTCCAGGCCGGTGTCGGCAACGTTGCCAATAGCGTGTTGGCTTGTCTTGGAAAACACCCGGACATTCCGCCTTTTAGAATGTATTCGGAGGTTTTTCAAGATTCCATGGTCGATCTTATGCTTGATGAAAAACTTATGGGTGCAAGTGCAACCAGTCTCACGATTACATCTCAAAAGCTAAAAGAAATTGTCGATAACATCGACTTTTTTGCTCATCGCATCGTTTTACGACCTCAGGAAATCTCAAACCATCCGGGAATCATTCGACGACTGGGTGTCATTGCCATGAATACGGCAATTGAAATCGATATTTACGGAAATGTAAATTCTTCACATTTATACGGCATGGATATCATGAACGGCATCGGCGGCAGCGGCGAGTTCACGAGAAACAGCTACTTGTCCATCTTCATGACACCTTCCATAGCAAAAGGCGGCAGAATATCTTCCATCGTTCCCATGTGTCCACATGTGGACAACAATGAACATTCAGTCCAGATCGTTGTTACCGAACAGGGTCTGGCGGATCTTAGATGCCTGGGACCTATGCAGAGGGCCAAAATCATCATCGAAAAATGTGCTCATCCTGAATATAGAGAATATCTTTATCAATATATACAACGTTCCAGGCTCGGACACATTCGTCATGATCTGACGCGATGTTTTGAAATGCATCGCAATTTATTGGAATACGGTGCCATGCTTCCGGATCTAAGTTATGAAGATATTAAAAAATAATGTGTTTAAAAACCCTGATATCCTTCTTTCAACGATTTTATGGCTGGTTGCAGTACATTCCATTGCTATAGGGTTGGCACTGATTATACAACCGGCTGTCCTGATGGAATGGTCGGGCTTCGGATCTGAGTATGAACGCTTTTTCCCTGCCCAGGGCGGTGTTTTTCATTTACTGATGGCCGTCGCATACGTAATGGGGGCCATGAATTCTAAAAAATACCATTACTTGATTGTATTTTCGATTATTGTAAAAGTCGTTGCAACGACGTTTTTGCTCATATACTGTTTTATGGTTGAATTTAAATGGACTATTTTGATTTTTGGACTCGTTGACGGTGTTATGGGTGCGATGATTTTTATCGCTTTAGCGTACCGTCTTCATTTTCAGAAAGCTTACGGCAACGAATGAATATCATCAATAATAGATTGCCGGGAATTTTGGTTACCGGCGCCTCCGGATTCATAGGCAGACATTTTGTCATCGCCGTGTCCGGAAAATATCGTCTGTTCTGTATTGCCCGGCGCAGCCAAAAAGAGGCCGGCATTCCCTATAGTGATACGATACACTGGCTGCAGACCGACATAACAAAATGGAAAGATTTGCTCAATGTCGCTGGATATATTAAAAATCATGGCAATGCGGATTATGTTTTGCATTTGGCCGGGTATTACGATTTCACACAGAAAAAAAACCCCGCATATGAGCAGGTCAACGTCATCGCCACGCGCTATCTTCTTGAGCTGTCAAACATTCTGAAAGTAAAGCGTTTTATTTTTTCCAGTTCAGTGGCTGCGTGCAAATTTCCTCCTAAAGGTAAACCAATAACCGAAGAGAGTCCTGCTGATGCTGATTTTCCTTATGCATGCAGCAAACGGAGAGCAGAATTGCTGATTAAAGAATATTCGGAATTCTTTCCGTGCTCCGTTGTCCGCCTGGCTGCCGTATACAGCGATTGGTGCGAATATCCCATGTTATATATGCTGTTAAAGCACTGGTTGTCCGCTAATAAACTCACGTCGAAAATTCTATCCGGACGCGGGGAATCTGCCATACCCTATATCCATATTAGAAACCTTATCAAATTGTTTCTGCGGATTATCGAGATCAGTGATACCCTTCCGCCATTCGCCACCTATATTGCCAGTCCCCAGGGGAGTGTTTCACATAATGAGCTTTTTAAGGCTGTTACACGCTATTATTATGGTTATGAAGTGAAACCGTTCAAAATGCCCAAGTTTTTTGTACGACTGGGTTTGATCGTTCTTTCATTTTTGGGATGGTTGACCGGAAAAGAAACGCTTGAAAAGCCATGGATGGCCGAATACACGGATAAAAAACTGACCATAGATGCTTCTGCAACATACACGGCTTTAGATTGGAAGCCGACCCCACGATATCATATTTTACGCCGCCTTCTCTTTTTAACCGAGAAAATGACTGCACATCCAAACGACTGGCACTTCCGTAATGAAATCCTTATTCATAAAGTCGCCTATCGAAAAAGCACGATTATTTACGATATATTGGTCCAGCACCGTAATTTGTTGATTGATATGATCGTAAAAGATGTTACGCTACCGGAAAATAGCGTCCGTTTCCCAAATTACTCGAAGATGGATCATGAGATGCTCAAATGGTATATCACCTTAAATTATCAGTTGATTGCCACAACGGTGAGAGACAGAGACAGATCTATCATTCCGAGCTTTGTTCATCAAGTGGCTCATAGACGCTATATTGAAGGATTTAATGTAAAAGAAATAAAGGATTTGATATTTTTTACGGGAAAGACGATGGAAACATTTCTTCTTAAAAGGCCTGAGTTGAAGGGCTTTAAACAGCGGATTGAGGACTACATTGTCTTGACGGCTCAGTATACCATCGATGAGTTCGACGACGCATATGATATTTTAAAAGAAATTTTGGAAGCTCCACCACCCATGCAGGTTGCCTCGATAGAAGAAGATGAAAAACTTACAAAGAGTAAGAATATTAAGCTGATTGTAGAGCAACTTGAAAATATCGGTGCGAATATTTTTTCATATCATCCGAATGGAGAGGTCGTGTTCAAAAAATACGGTGCTTTGATAAAATTTAGCCCTCCAAAGGAATAAAAAACCTGGTCAAAAAATTAGGCTTTAATTATTCTCTTTCCTCTTTTTTCTTTCCTATCTCTGACTCCCGAAGTTCCATTTTACACCTTGTAAAAAAAGTCGACATCCATTTTCTTCACTGGGTTTTCAAATAGTGCTCTCCAGTTTTAAAAACACCTTTTATTTCAATTGATTGATGAAGTTTCGACCCGTCATTTTATCTGGCATACCGATTGCTTTATGATAATACATCTTATTCTTGTCGTTTAAAAGGACATGTTTTCGGCCATGAGTGCAATTCATCTAGAAAAAATATTTCACCCAAAATCCATCGCAGTCATCGGAAAGGATCTGCCTGATGAGCGTATTTTTTCAGCGCTGGTGCATAACTTGGTCGAAGGGGGATATTCGGGTAAAATATATCCGATTCATTCGCGTTATAATAACATCTGTAAACAACCGACCTATCCTTCCCTTTTAGAGCTCGATGCAAAGGTTGATCTTGCTGTTTTAGTTGAACCTGTGGCTTCAGCATCTCAAAGGATCAGAGAATGTATCAAGGTGGGGGTGAATGGGCTGGTAATGATATCAGGGGGTGGCAAAGAAGCCGGGATAAATGCCCGAATGCCGATGACGGCTGCCATTGATGAGGCGAAACGTTTGGGCGTTCGTATTGTCGGGCCCGATTGCCTCGGAATTATCTGCTCCGGTTCCAAACTTAACCTCAGTTTTTCAAGACATACTCCGATCCATGGAAAAATGGCATTTGTCTCCCAAAGTGGTGCGATTTGTACCTCCGTGCTTGATCTTTGTGTAAGAGAACATGTTGGTTTCAGTCATTTTGTGAGTCTTGGTTCCATGATGGATGTCGATTTTGGTGATATTATCGATTATCTCGGCGGAGATTACACTGTCGGCAGTATTGTCATATTTGTTGAAAGCATTCCACGAATTCGAAATTTCATGAGTGCGGCCCGTTCGGTGTCCCGGATCAAACCGATCATCGCACTTAAGGCCGGCCGAACAAGGGCGGGGGCGTTGGCGGTTGCTTCTCATACCGGAAGACTCGGCGGAGAAGATGCGGTATATGATGCTGCTTTTGAACGTGCAGGAATTGTTCGGATCAAAACTTTTGAAGAACTTTTCGACTGTGTAGAGCTTCTATCCAAGCGGGCGCGACCTACAAAACCCGGCCTGGCCATCGTCACCAATGCCGGAAGCCCCGGAGTTATGGCAGTGGATTCCCTTTCGGATTACGGTATCGATCCGGCGACCTTAAAAGCAGAGACCATCGAAAAATTAGATGAAGTTCTTCCCCCTGGCTGGAGCCGTACAAATCCTGTGGACATTTTGGGAGACGCTTCTCCTGAACGCTATGAAAGCGTCGTAAACATCTGCCTAAAAGATCCGGAAGTGAACGGACTTCTGATCATCCTTGCCCCTCAGGCCTTGACCCGACCGACGGAAGTTGCTGAATCCCTGGCCAGCCTTATAGAAAGAACATCTTATCCGATATTCGCTTCCTGGATGGGTGGAAAACAAATGGAGATGGGGAGGGATATCTTCAATCGTGCAGGAATACCGACATTTGATACGCCGGAAAGGGCGGTAAGGGCATTTATGGATCTTTACCAATATTCAAAAAATCTTAAGATGCTCCAGGAGATTCCGCCCAAGTTCGACAGAAAGGTTGAATTTGACTTTAAAAGTGCACAAATTCAAATCCAAAAACACCTCTTGAATAAAAATTTATGTCTTACCGCTACACAAGCAAATGCTTTGCTGAAAGCGTATGGAATCCCTGCCAAAGAATCAAAATCGATTATCTTCAACCAAAAAATAGAACAAAATATCCAACAATATGAACTGGCGATGGGATCGAAAAGGGATCGGGATTTCGGACCCGTGATTTTCTTCGGCATCGGTGGAATTATGGCCGAAGTTCTAAAAGACAGATCCGTTGCATTACCTCCCTTAAACCGGCTGTTGGCCAGACAGCTCATGAAAAAAACAAAAATCTATACCCTGATCAAGGGATTTAAAAACCATCCGCCTGCTGATTTGCCACGGCTTGAAGAAATTTTAATCCGGTTGTCTCAGCTTGTAACGGATTTCCCGGAAATCGAAGAAATAGATATCAATCCTATGATCGTTACCCCAAACGATGCTTATGCAACGAATCCGCGCATACTATTGAGTCCGGCCAAGGCTATTGCTCCCCATCATCTGGTGATAAGCCCCTATCCAAACCAGTATGAAGCACGAATTGTACGTGAAGGGGTTGGCGACCTATTCATTCGGCCGATTCGACCCGAGGATGCTCCGCTTTTGGTTGAACATTTTGATTCTCTTTCACGACAGAGCGTTTATTTTCGATTTTTCAGTCCGTTAAAAATGCTTCCCCCAGGTATGCTCGCCCGATTTACCCAGATTGATTATGACAGAGAAATTGCACTGGTTGCCCTTTTGGGAACCGAACCCACTGAGAAAATGCTGGGAGTTGCCCGTGTGATTACCGATATTTACCATCCAAAGAACGCGGAATTTTCTGTTGTTGTCGGAGATTTTTGGCAGGGAAAGGGAATCGGTGCGGAACTGCTCAAACGATGCCTATCCATTTCTAAGGAACGCGGAATTGAAAACGTAAAGGGGATTGTTTTGCCTGAAAACACTCAAATGCTGGCTTTGGGAAAAAAGTTGGGCTTTACCGCCAAAAAGAGTGTCGGGGAAAGCGAGTATGAATTGAATATAGATCTTAAAACATTTTGAAGACACAAAGGAGAATTGTCATGTTAGTCAAAAATTGGATGAGCAAACCGGCCATCACCATAGATGCAGACGCTACTATGCATGATGCGATTAAGTTATTAAAAAATCACAATATCAAAATGCTGCCGGTTATGGAAAAGGGTAGGCTCGTTGGGATAGTGACAGATCGGGATCTCAAAAGAGCATCCGCCTCTGACGCGACCTCTTTGGAAATTCACGAGCTTTTATATTTGATTTCGAAGATTAAAATTAAAGAGATCATGACAAAGAACCCCATCAAGGTTTTTGAAGATTATACGGTAGAAGAGACGGCTGAAATCCTTTTGAAGCATAACATATCCGGAGTCCCGGTCATTGATCCACATCATAATATTGTCGGCACAATTACTCAAAACGATGTTTTCAGAATCCTCATTTCACTGACCGGTGCAGAAAAAAGAGGCATACAATTCGGTATGGAACTGGAAGATCGGCCGGGCTCAATAAAAGAAGTGGCGGATGTCATTCGTGAATACGGGGGTCGTATGGCAAGCATTTTGACATCTTACAATATGGCCCCGGAAGGATTTCGCCGGGTGTATATCCGTATGTATGGTATCGATCGATTCAAGCTCAATAGACTCAAGGAAGCACTGAAAGAGAAAGCACGACTTCTATATCTGGTAGACCGGCGTGAAGTCCAAAGGGAAACTTTTTAGTATATCAAGAAGGGCTGATGCAAAAAGAATTCAATTTACTGGTTGTTGATCGCAATCCGCATATCAGAAATTTTTTAAAGCGGGAATTTCAATCCGAAGGCTACAAGGTTCAACTTGCGAAAAACGGGAAGGAATTGGTGAATCTGATTTACAGCGCTCTCCCTATCGATCTCGTTATCATCGATCCGGATATCCCGGATGTCAACAAGTTGAATCTGTTCAAAAGTCTTGAAGATCGAGTCCCAACGTTGCCGTTTGTCATACACAGTGATCTTTTGGATTATCTCGAATCAACGTCGCATATCTGTAAAGCAACGTTTGTTCCAAAACGAGGAAGCAGTAGCGAAACCTTGAAAGATGTGGTCTGGAACCTTTTGAAGGCATCGTACCCTAAGAAATTCAAGACGTCCTATGATCAGAAAAAATAATCAGAGACATTCGGAGATGAACCAGGCCAAATATCAAAAAAACGGCTATTATCGATCCTTAACCCGGAAAATGATCCTGACCATAATGATCGTTTCATTTACTCCTTTGATCCTGGTGGGAAGTATCATCCTCTATCGGTTCCAAGTGTCATACCATGAAAAAGTGGAAGCTCATCTTCAAGAGTTGGTGCTCAAGCATAAACAGACCATCGATAGTTTTTTAAAGGAAAAGTTAGGAGATATCCGATTGCAAGCGGAAACCTTTTGTTTCGACGAGTTGAAAGATTCGTCTTTTCTCCAGGATAGACTGGACATGCTGCAACAGTCTTTTGGCCCTGTTTTCGTTGACCTGGGTGTCGTAAATTCACAGGGACTCCAGGTAGCATATGCCGGCCCCTTCAGACTCGGGGAAGCATTATATTTTGAGGCGGACTGGTTTAAAAGGGCCATGAAAACGAGGTATTTCATCAGCGATGTTTTTTTGGGTCTTCGGGGACTTCCTCATTTTATTGTCGCTGTAAGGGATAACTGGATGGGTGAACCGTGGATCTTACGGGCGACCATTGATTTTGTGGCGTTTAATGATTTTGTTAAAAACATACGTATCGGAGAAACAGGGTTTGCCTATATCCTTAATAGAGAAGGAAAATTTCAAACCAAGCCTTTTTTCGATCTCACCCTCAAAAATGAACCCTATCGAGATTTTCTAAAGATCAAAGAAGATGATCCGAGAAAAGTCCATACCGTTGAAAGGAAGGATGATTCGGGTAAAAAAATTATCTATGTGGCGTCTTTTTTAAAAGATGGGGATTGGCTTCTGGTGTATCAGCAGAACCATCGTGACGCTTATATGGATCTTTATCGAACGATTATCGTAGCGATTACGATTATTGTGTTTGGCGCCCTCGGCATTGTTTTTGCCGCATTGTTTCTTTCAAAACGAATGGTCAACCGCATCGCTATGGCCGATCATGAAAAGAAGATGATGAACAGACAGATTGTTGAAACCGGTAAACTGGCATCCGTAGGAAAACTAGCCGCCGGCATCGCCCATGAAATCAACAATCCTGTGGCCATTATGGTGGAAGAGGCCGGCTGGATTGGAGATTTACTGGAAGAAGAAGAGTTCCGCAAAAGCGATAACCTGGAAGAATTTGAAAGGGCCTTAAAACAGATTAAAACCCAGGGACATCGCTGCAAAGAAATTACGCACAAGCTGCTTAGTTTTGCAAGAAAGACCGACTCCAGAATTCAGGAAACACAGGTCAACGATTTGGTTAAGGAACTTGTTGCACTTTCGGAACAACGGGCAAAATACAGCAAGATAACGATTGAGACGAATTTAGAAAGAAATCTTCCCATTACGTATATGGCCCAGTCGGAGATGCAGCAGATCCTTTTAAACCTAATCAACAATTCTGTGGATGCCATGGAAAAAGAGGGGGGTGAATTAACCATAAGCACCTATTCGGAAGGGGATGTCATCGGTATTAAAGTGTCTGACAACGGGTCCGGGATACCGGAAGCCAATCTTTCCAGAATATTTGAACCGTTTTTTACCACCAAGCCCGTGGGGAAAGGCACCGGACTCGGGTTGTCCATTTGTTACGGCATTATTCAAAAAATGGGGGGCCAAATAGATGTGGAAAGCGTCATCGATTCGGGAACCACGTTTCACATCCGTCTTCCGGTAAAAGGTCCTCCGGAAAGTTGAAAGCTGGAAGCTCAAAGCTCAAAAGTCAAGGCTGAAAGGGAAAAAAGACTTCTATTAAAAGGTTACCTTTCATGGTTGAAAACAAAAACAAACCGATAAAGATACTTTTCGTGGATGATGAAAGAGGTTTTGTGGACGTTATTGCCAAGCGGATGTCCAAACGCAATATTAAGGTTACCTGTGCATACAGTGGTACAGAGGCGTTGCAGGCCCTAAAGAAAGAAGACTTTGATGTTACTGTCCTCGATTTGAAGATGGAAGATATGGACGGCATCGAAATTTTAAAAATTTTCAAAAAAATAGCCCCGGATCTTCCGGTCATTATGCTGACAGGGCACGGGTCCGAAGAGGCGGCCAGAGACGGTATTCGATTCGGTGCTTTTGATTATCTGACAAAACCCTGCGATTTTGAGGAACTCATTGTAAAAATACAGGAAGTTATTTCATATAGGAGGTGAAGAAGTTGGATGCTTTGAAAGTTCTTTTTGTGGATGACGAAATTGATTTTTTGGAAACACTGATGAAACGCATGAAAAAACGCGGCGTGGAAGTTGCGGGGGTTGGCAGCGGCGAGCAGGCACTCGATTATTTGGATGAGCAGCCGGTAGATGTGATTGTGCTGGATGTCAGAATGCCGGGGATCGGCGGAATAAATACGTTAAGAGAGATTAAGAAGATAGACCCTTTGATGGAAGTCATTATGTTAACCGGCCATGCCAGCATAGAAGCGGCTATAGAAGGCATGGAACTGGGCGCTTTTGATTATCTTATGAAACCGGCGGATTTTGATGAGCTTTTTTACAAGATTCAGGACGCTTTTAAAAAGAGAACCATACAGAAACAAAAAATTAAAAAACTCGGGGATCTCAAAATGGCGGATCAAAAGAAAGGAGCGAAATCAACATGAACTTTTTCAAAAAGTGGGGGCAATTTATGATGATGGGTGCAAGGGCCCATGCACGTTGGGAGATTGGTGTATCCAATACCATTTTTAGCGATAAAAAACGACTGTTAATTTTAGGCTTGCTGACCATCCCCATTATTTTGGGAGGCATCGCGTTTGCAGACCAGATTGGCGGGGCGTTGCCAAAATTATTGGGTGGTAAAAAGGCTTACAGCCCCGCATTTTACAGTACAGGCATATTTGTCGTCTCCATTCTCATCGGACTGGGCGCGGGCCTGATTACCGGCTGCATCGGTGCCGGCGGTGGATTTATCATTGCACCCGCCCTGATGAGTGCCGGTGTTAAAGGTATTTTAGCAGTGGGAACCGACCTTTTTCATATTTTTGCAAAGGCCATCATGGGAAGCGTTATCCACCGCAAGCTGGGGAATGTTTCTGTGGCCCTGGCAATGGTCTTTTTAATCGGCGCCATTATAGGCGCCACCGTCGGCGGTGTCATTAACCGCCTATTATATGAAATCAATCCCGTTCTCAGTGACGCGTTTATCACGACCGTCTACTCTTTAATGCTCGGTTTTCTGGGTAGTTATGCCATGACCGACTTTCTAAAAGCCAAAAGGGCCGAACGCAAAGGGTTTCACGGAAGGGAAGTCCATGGCAAAAAAGCTGAGGGAGTGGAAATAGGGAGCCTTCCCAAAAAGATCCAGGCTGTTAATCTTCCTCCAAAAGTCAAATTCGATTATGATCTTACACCGGAAGGGAGAAGTATTTCGTGGGTCTTTCTGGTCTTAAGCGGCGCTCTGGTTGGACTTGCAGCTGCAATCATGGGCGTTGGCGGCGGTTTTTTAACCTTTCCCATATTTGTTTATGTTCTGGGCGTTTCCTCCATGACCACGGTGGGAACCGACATCTTTCAGATTGTGTTCACCGCCGGCTATGCCTCAATCAGCCAGTACGCGATTTACGGGTTTATTTTCTACACGCTCGCCATGGGGATGCTATTAGGGTCCCTAGTGGGGATCCAGATAGGGGCGATTGTGACTAAGGTCGTTCACGGCATCACGATCCGCGGTTTCTATGCCATGGCGGTTCTTGCCGGTTTTGTTAACCGTGTCTTTGCGCTGCCGGCCAAATTGGGTGCCATGGATATCATTAAGATATCAAAAGGAACCGGAGCGGTACTGGAAAAAATCGGAATATGGGCATTTTTCGTGGTGATATTAATATTCGCGGTGTGGGTAATCGGCACGTTTTTAATGAATATCCGAGTACTTAAAGGTGGGGAGGCTGAATTATGATTGAAAAAAAGAAAGAATTTTATGGCGGTTTTGCGTTGTTGATCGGATTTGCAGTTGTTTTGATCGTCATCTTTTCTCCGGTCTTTAAGGGGCAAAACGGTTTGGAATATTTAGACGACCTATACAATTCTATTTCAAAGGGATCGGCCTATTACATCCCAAAAGTTAAGGCGGAAACAGAACCGTTTTCCGGCAAATCAGTCAGCACGACCATTGAGATGGCAGACGAAAGCCAGACCCAACAGACAGCCGCTTTGTTTATGAAAGGCGGCGCACTGGTCAATATATCCGGAACCCAACTGAAAATTGAGGGGGATCTGGGGAAAATCCTTGCCAATTGCCTTGCGGATGCAGACAGAATGTATATGAATGACGGGCAGGCCATTTCTTCAAAATACGGGTACAACGAAAGACAGGTCCTCTTTAACTGGCATCAGGCACTCATTGCGATGGATAAGGTTTTAAAAAAGCAAAAACAGTTTCAGGAAGCAAAAACTGTCGATTTGGTTGTAAAAAAAGCGGTGGAGACGTCATACAACTACTACCGGATCGAGCCTCAGAAAATATCCGACCGCGCTTTCATTGTCTTATTTTCTTTGGTATTTTATGTCATCTATACCCTCTGGTATGGTTTTGCAATTATGTTCATGTTTGAGGGGTGGGGCATGAAGTTGGGACATTAAGGATTGAGGTTTGTCCATTGAAAAGGCTGAGAGCAAACGGTATCCCGTCTTGCCTTTAGCCTTTTTTTCAATTAGGCTATAAAATGTGAGGATTCGTCTTGTATTGCTTTTATTGAAACTCCGAAACTTGGAATTATGGGCGCACTGTTAGACTATTTTAAAAAGCTTTTTGTTAAAAAACCGGAACCTTCGGATGCGGATGTCGAAAAACTCCGCATTGACTTCAAGGATCGGTATCACAGTTTCAAGCTTCTGCTAAACGCCAACAACAGGGCGCTGGAAATTATGGCTGATATGGAGCGGGCGCTTGACGGCAGACAACCCTTTGGCATGGCCTTTGTCCGGGCAAGTTGCACGGCGGTTTCCGTCAATGTCTTTAATATGATAAGTCATATTGAGAAACTCGCTCAGGACAAGTACGGGGAACTCAATGTCCGGTTTAATAATATCAAACACAAGATTGATGGCGTGCTTTTACAGAAGAAATCGATGAAGGATGAAAGGCTTGTTATACCCATAGATGCTGTGAATAAGGAGATGAACGATGTTGTGGGGAACAAGATGGCCAATCTCGGGGAAATAAAAAACAAACTTCATATCAGGATTCCCATAGGATTTGTCATTACTTCGGCAGCCTATGAAAGGTTTATCAAAGAAAATGACTTGCAGGCGGAAATTGACCGGCGTTTTCAATCCGCTGAGGTGGATAATATAGAAAAGCTTTTTACCCTGAGTTCAGAAATCCAGCAGCTTATTATTAAATCCAGAGTACCGGATGATCTGGTCGATGCCGTCAGACATGCCTATAATAAACTTGAATCAGAAACAAAAGGTCAAATAACTTTGGCCTTAAGGAGCAGTGCCTTAGGAGAAGATACTCGGGACAGTTCATTTGCAGGCCAGTATCGTAGCGAGTTAAACGTAAGTTTTGATAGCATTTTTCATGCATATAAGGAGATTCTGTCCAGCAAATACTCGCTTCAGGCCGTTACCTACCGACTGAACAGGGGGTTTAAGGATGAAGATATTTCCATGTGTGTGGGATGCATGCGCATGGTAGATGCCGTAGCAGGTGGTGTCATCTATACCCGCAATCCCATTGACATGGCCGATGATTCGATTTTTATAAATTCCGCATGGGGGTTGCCCAAGTCGGTTGTTGACGGTAGTGGTGCCTGCGATCTTTTTGAAGTTTCAAAAAAACTTCCCAGAGAAATTATCCGTAAAAAAGTAAACGCCAAAGAATTAAAATTTATCTGTTTGCCGGAAGAAGGGGTCTGCCGAATGGAGTTGACCGGAGATAAAAAGGATCTGGCCTCCATTGATGATAATAGGATATTGGGTTTGGCGGAACTTGCGGCTAAAATTGAAGAATACTATGCAATGCCCCAAGACATTGAATGGGCCGTTACTGAGGATGGCTCTATATATATACTGCAATGCCGACCTTTGAAGCAAATTAAGACGCTAAAGACGGATTTTTCTGAACCCGAATTTAAGGCAATAAATGACGATGTCATTGCCAGAGGAGGAATCACCGCAAATCCGGGTGTAGCCAGCGGGGAAGTCTATCTGGTGGACAAGGGGATAGATATGCTGCGGTTTCCTCAAGGCGCGGTACTGGTTATCCGGCAGGCACTTCCCATATGGGCATCCCTTTTGAATCGATCTGCTGCCGTTATAACGGAACAGGGCGGCTTTGCCGGGCATCTCGCCAGCGTTGCCAGAGAGTTCGGTGTCCCTGCGCTCTTTGGAATGCCTGATGCTATGGCTCGATTGAATCATGGTGAACTGGTCACTGTTGATGCCGACACCTTAACCATTTATAAAGGAAAAATTGAGTCGTTACTGGTGAAATCCGGGCCAAAGAAATACCTTATGCAAGGCAGTCCGGTTTATGAAACCTTGAAACAAGTGAGCGGCCTTATCACCCCTTTAAACTTGCTCGATCCGGACGCTCCTTATTTTAGTCCGGCCAACTGCAAATCTTTCCATGATATAACCCGGTTTATCCATGAAAAAGCAGTATATGAGATGTTCAATTTTGGTAAGGAACATCACTTTTCAGAAAAATCGAGCAAACAACTTTTTTATAACGTACCCATGCAGTGGTGGATTTTAAATCTGGACGATGGATTCATAGAAGAAGTGGACGACAGATATGTCAAGCTGGAAAATATCGCCTCAATCCCGATGCTGGCTTTCTGGAAGGGATTTTGTGCTGTTCCATGGGAAGGCCCGCCGGCGATCGATGGCAAGGGTTTTGCGTCGGTTGTATTTCAATCGACCACAAATAGGAACTTAATCTCCGGTCTTCGTTCAAACTTTGCCGCCCGCAATTATTTTATGATCTCCAAGAATTACTGCAGCTTAAGTTCAAGGCTGGGGTATCACTTTTCCATCCTGGAGGCACTGGTCGGTGAGCGTTCTATGGAAAATTACATCAGCTTCCAATTTAAAGGCGGCGCGGCAGATCATCAGCGACGACTTGGAAGGGTTAAATTTATTTCAGAAATACTTCAAGAGCAGGACTTCAGGGTAGATATCAGGGAAGACAACCTAATTGCGCGCGTGGAAGGCCATGATATGGATTACATGAAAAAACGTCTCGAAATTCTGGGTTATCTGACCCTTCATACCCGACAGCTTGATATGATCATGAGCAACAATGCCGCTTTGAACTATTATAAGCTAAAAATCGAAAAAGACATCCGGAATATCCTCGATTCAAAATAGAACACTGCCTTGTTTAAATCTTAACCTTCTGTTTACAAAAGGCAAAGAGCTTTGCGAATGAGCGTCAAGAGAGAAACGGGGAGGCACACCCCCTGAACATATACAAGATAAAAAATCAAAGAACCATGGATTTCTTAAACAGGAGGTAGATCTGATGAGATTGTTCAATATATTTAAAACCCTGTTCGCAGTCATCATTATTTGTTGGTCTCAAATTTCATTTGCTGCCATGAGCAACCAGGATATGCTGAACAAGCTCAATGAACTCAGTACAATTATTCAGAAACAGCAGCAGCAAATCGAAATGCTGAAACAGGAACTGAACAATCAAAAAGAATCCATCGACCAGGTAAAAGAGATCCAAAAGGAAGAAATTACAAAAACTGTAAAGACGGAAACCGAAGAGAAATCCAAAGAATGGAACGAAAAGATTCCCAAGTGGATTAAAGATACCAAAGTGTCCGGCGATCTGAGGCTTCGTTATGAAGGCATATACAACCGGGAAGAGCGACAGACCGACGGATCCATTAAGGACCTCCCGACCCGCGACAGGTTCCGAATCCGGGCAAGACTCTTTTTTGACAGCAACATCAGCGATGAAGTATCCACCCATTTCATGCTCTGCACCAATCAGGACAGCTATCAGGAAGCCACGACCACCAACCAGAGTTTTACCGACGATTTCAATGACAAGGGCATCTATCTTCACAGGGCATATGCCACATATATGCCCAACTGGTTGAGGAAACTGGAGCTTACGGGCGGAAAATTCAAGAATACATTTCTGCACACCGACATCATGTGGGATCCGGATGTGAATCCTGAAGGTTTCTATGAGTATTATCAATATCCAGGCTGGGCGGATTTCAAACCGTTTGTTCAATTGGGACAGATGGTGGTCAACGAGGTTAAAAACGAAACCGACGACGCGGCCCTTTTTATCTATCAAGCCGGATTCGACTGGAATATAGGGAAAGTAAATTGGGTGTTGGCCGGCAGCTATTATGACTGGGTGAACCTCGAAAACTCCAAGTACCTCCATGAAGCAAACTATAAGAGCGGTGGGGGAAATTCATTCATACTCGATGCAAATGGAAATTTGCAGTATGCATATGACTACAATTTATGGGAAGGGATTTCTCATGTCACATTCAAGTTGGGCCGAATTCCCACAACACTGATTTTGGACTATATCGTCAACACCGCAGATAATGTTCCCGGCGACCAGGATACCGCCTATTACCTTGGATTTGATTTGGGCAAGGCAAAGAAAAAAGGCGACTGGTCAATCGGGTATAAATATGCCCGCATAGAAAGGGACGCGGTGATTGGCTCAATGAACGACCAGGACTTTTACGGCGCAAACCGAAAAGGGCATAAAGTTAAATTCAAATATATGGTATTGGACCGGCTAAGATTCGATGCCGCCTATTTCTATACCGATCCAGTCACCGACTGGGATACTTCTGATGTTACCTTCAGCAAAAACAAAGAACGGGAACATGAAGATCGGGTCCAGACGGATTTGATTTTTAATTTTTAGTGAGTTTTTAATAAATGATGGGTTTTTGCTGCCCGGTCATCTGATTATTCCTTTTATAAAAAAACTTCAATCAAAACTTATTGAAATTGCAGGATATTATATAATATTGTCTATTGACAATCCATTTGATTTTTGATATCGAGATTGGAAAGTTTTGAAAAAACATTCCAAAAATTGATCAGCTCCTGATATTTTAAAAAATGAAAATCAAAGTCATAGATAATTTAAAGGAAAAGACAGAACCGCTGAGCCACTCCAAAGCAGACAACGTCGCAGCGTTAATCCGTCAAAATACTCAGGATGTCAATCAGGGAGAGTATCTGCCGGCTGATCTTGACAAACTGAATGACTTTGCAACGCCTGAAAAAATTCAAAAAGAGTTGGAAAGAGGCTATCTGGCAATGCTATTTAATGACGAGGAAGATCTCATCGGTTGTGCCTTCGTCGTTCGCAGGGGCATTAAGCTTGTTATAAAAACATTACAGGTTAAAACCATCTACTGCAGGAAAGGCTACGGTTCACTTCTGTACAAGCATTGTGAAAGTTTGTTCGAACAGATGGGCATGAACGAGATAGAAGTTGAAGTTCCAAAATTCCCACGCTCGGAAGCTTTCTACAGGAGTCACGGATTTGTGAAAACCGGAAATCCAACCCCAAAAGATCTGCACTTTGCCATGTTCAAGTATATCTGATACCTGAATCTTGCATGGAAATTAATGAGCATCTAAAGGTTGCCTGGCTGAAGAATAAAAGCCACCAACCATTCAAAACTCGGGTCAGAAATTCTTCGTTAATTCAACACCACATCGATGATCTCTTCCAACTCATTGATTTTATAAATCTTGAGATCTTTACTTATTTCTTCCGGGATATCTCTGATGTCCGCCTCGTTTTTGGCCGGAAAAACCACTGATTTCACACCGGCCCGGTGTGCGGCCAGAACCTTTTCCTTAACGCCCCCCACCGGCAGAATTCTCCCGGTTAAGGTCAACTCGCCGGTGAGTGCCACATTTCTTTTGCAGGATCGTTCCGTTAGCAGACTGATGAGTGCAACGGCGATGGTCAGTCCCGCGGACGGTCCGTCTTTTGGAATTGCGCCGGCCGGAACATGAATGTGGATGTCATGGGTTTCAAACATGTTGTCCGGGATATTCAAGGACTCGGCATGGCTTCGGATGTAGCTCATTGCCGCGTGAGCCGATTCCTTCATTACGTCCCCCAAGGAACCGGTTAGAATAAGATTACCCTTGCCTTTCATTTTGGCGGCTTCAATAAAGATGATCTGGCCGCCGGCTTCCGTCCATGCCAGGCCGGTAACCACCCCCACCCGTTCTTTGGCTTCTGAAATTTCGAAATAAAATTTTCGTGGGCCTAGAAAATTTTCCACCATTTCAGGAGTCAGAATATTCTTTCCGTTTTTATGATAGCCGTTCAATGTTTCACGGGCAATTTTGCGGCAGATGGAAGCGATCTGACGTTTGAGATTTCTCAAACCTGCTTCCCGGGTGTATTCCCTGATTATCTTGTGGATGGTCTCTGAAGTAAAAACAGGGGGATTTTCGGAAAGTCCGGCGTCTTCGATTTCTCTGGGGATTAGATAGTGAGTTGCGATTTTTTCTTTTTCTTCTTCGGTATACCCCAACAGGGTAATCACTTCCAGCCGGTCCAGCAGGGGACCGGGAATAAGATCCAGGGCATTTGCAGTGGCGATGAACATCACGCGAGACAGGTCAAAGGGAACATCCAGGTAATGGTCCATAAAATGCGTATTCTGCTCGGGATCGAGGACTTCCAGCAGTGCTGCGGCCGGATCTCCTTTAAAGTCCCTGCCGATTTTGTCGATTTCATCGAGCATAATCAGCGGATTTTTCGTTTCCGCACGGCGAATTTCCTGAATGATTCTACCGGGCAACGCACCGACATAGCTTTTTCGATGTCCTCTTATCTCTGCCTCGTCCTTCATGCCGGCCAAAGACATGCGGACGAATTTTCGTTCCAAACTCCTGGCTATGGACATTCCCAAAGACGTTTTTCCGGTGCCGGGCGGTCCCGCAAAACAGAGCACCGGGCCTTTGGGCTCCAGTTTCAGCTTTTTCTTGAAAAGTGCTTTCTGGATGGTTGAACGGATCTCATTGAGCTTTAACGGTTTTGTCAGGTAGTGGTACGAACCCCTTTTCATGGCCTCAATCGCCGAAGACACCGTTGCGTAGCCTGTGATGATGATGACTTCGGTATTCGGATTGATGTTTTTGGCTTTTTCCAGAACCGCCATACCGTCGACTTCTCCCATTTTAAGATCCGTTACAATGACATCAAAGGCGCTTTGTTCCAGAAACTCCATTGCCTCTGATCCGTTGGAAGCGGTATTGACCTGATAGCCGTCTTTTTTAAAAACATGTTCCAGATTCTGACGGGTAATTTTTTCATCATCTACCACCAGTATTTTATGCTGCTGTGACATCTTTAATACTCTGACGGATAGATGCTCCAGGATCCGATCTTTTATTTTGGCCAGTCCAAAATGATCTTCATTGAGAATCGACTCGGCCCGTTTAATATCGAGATTATCATCCGTCATCTTGTTCCAGGGGAGACTCACCAGATAATCGATATAGTTGATGCCGATGGTATATTCAGCACTTGAAGAGGAAGTTTTTGTCAATCGCTCGATTTCTTTATAAGCGACTTTTTCCACCGGCTCAGGCATTTTGGTTTGTCGAACGTCTTCTCTTAATTCCTCCAGCTCTGATGCCAGTTCCTTTGTTTGTCCTTTTTCTCTTTTAAATATGCGCATATTGGGATTCCATTATTATTTCGACCAATTGAAGCTATAAAAACAGATTCAGCTCCGACACGCAATGATTTTTTCTTCAAGGATCATACGACATCTTTCGACGTTACAATTTGCAACGAAGTGCTCTCTTTTCGCAATACAATATAACTTATTTAAATAAATAGAAATTTTTTAAATCTTCAAAGAAGTATTGCAAATTGCAACAATATTTTTAGAAGTTTATTGTCATGTCAATAGTGATATTAATCCAATATTATCAATAAGATAAAATTTATTCGATATGGCTGGCACGGGAGTTGCTCTATCAGTAGCCAAATGCAAAAAACAAATCAGACCAAGGAGGGATTCAGCCATGTTTAAATTCAAAGAGGCTTTCGACAGATTGATGGCAGCCATAACATTTGCCCAAGCGAATGAACACGAAACTGCGCTCGATATCATGCATGACCGGCCTGAAAGGGACAGCCGGAAAAGCGTCGATACCCATATTCGATCCAGCGAAGAAACCCGGCCGCAGATGCGCACATAACCGGGCGATGGGTAAGAGGGGATAAAAATGAAAAAAGTTTTATTGGCCATAGACGGCATGACACCCGACCGAAAGGCATTCAGCTATGCGGTTGCACTGTGTCAGCGAATCAAAGCGGAGTTGAGCATATTTCAAATTATCAGGCCTCGGTTTTATCGAGAATATGGAAAAAAGATTCGAAAGAAAGGCTTGCTCGCGAGAAAGTTTGTTGAAGGATCAATGATGGCGGCCACCTTTGCCGAGGCTGGCGAACATGAGACCGCCCTGGATATCATGGCCGAGGCCTCAAAGGACATTAGACGTCTCTTGCAGGAATCCGAAGAAGCAGGCGTTCATTGTCATTTTTCCATCAAGTCGGGGAAACCTGATATGGAGATTGTTAACTATGTAAACGACCATCGGGACGTTGTTTTGACCATCTATGATGTTTCTGATCCGGATGGCAAGCGAGGCGCCAATACTTCTAAAAAGAAAAATGCACTCGCAGAAATGACAAAAAGATTATCCGTTCCCCTGGTCACTGTTCACACATAAAAGTCAATAGAAAAAGTAGAAAAAAATATAACTGGGAAGGAGATAGAAAATGCCAGGATTTTTTGGAAGAATCAAACAAAAGTTGAGTAGAGCCGGAAATAAAATGGAAAAGTACCAGGAGGCGATTACATTTGCCCAAGCCGATGAATCCGAATATGCCATGGAGGCAATGGCTGAGCAAAAAGAAGAACAGACACCCACAAAATTGCTGGTGATGGGCAGAGAAAGCACTTTTTCAAAAGAAATCATCGACTATTCTCTGGAGATGGCGCAGCGGATGTCCTATGATATTCTGGCCTTAAATACGGCGCCTTTGTCCTGTGAAACATTCAAGCTCTTTTCGTCATCTCGAAATCAGGTTTGTGAAGAGTTTAAGAGCATGTCTGAAGAAAATGCCGCTCTATTTCAGCAAGCTGCTGCTGAAAAAGGGATTCCTTTTGATCACATCGTGATGTTCAGTGAGCCGGAAGAGGCACTGGAAGCCATCAACAGAGAGAATAAAGACATTGCGTTCGTGATTTCGGAATCTGTGGAAGACCGTACTGAAAGCAGAATCGAACAAGGCGAAAGGCTTCGCCAGAATATTTACGTTTATTCCATGGTATAATACGATTCTTTATCCATGGTCACACACCATTTGTTCCAATATGAAATGACATGGGCCATCGACAAGAAATTGTCAATAAATAAAGCAGTTTAAATCTTTATTGATTCACCTGAAAGAGCGTTGACACAAAAACAGAAGATTCTGATTTAACAAAGATTTCAGATCTTCTGTTTTTTTTTGTGAAAACCATATTCCATATTGCAAAAAACTTGAATCTGTGCATTATATAGCCCTTTTTAAAACTGTAATATAAAGGGAGGGTGGGATGGAAACACGTTTCATTTTTAATTTTGTACTTGTCGCATTTGCTTTTTGGCTATGCTTTAAGTACAGAAAGAACAAAAAGGAATAACCGATTGACAACCAGCTTATACAAGTTTCGTATTACGACATAGCTAAAAAGCCTTTGATGGTGCAGGCCAAAAGAAATTTTTTAGGGTAAAATATGTCTTTTGCACATTATCGTACGGTTCCAAAATATAAAATGACGCCGATATTAAAAAATAATATGGCTATCTGCACGCACCATTTTCTTGGCGCCTTTTATGGATTCATGAGGCTTTTTTCTGTTTTACCATCGCATCTGTATGATTTTATCTTCCTGCCCGAGGCGGAAAAGAAATAATTTTTCGGGCCTGCTGTACTTTATCGACGTTGCTGAAAATTGAGGGTGCGAAACGAGAGCAGTTTATTGATAGGCTATGCAAATACACGAGAAACAGAAAGGAATATTGGATCAATGACACCTGAAATGATTTTGACCATGGTTGTGCTGGGCTTTGTAATCGTTCTATTTATTTTTGAATGGGTTCGTGTAGATGTTGTGGGGATTATTATGATGGCCTTGCTTCCCCTCATCGGTCTGGTATCGCCCAAAGAAGCATTCTTGGGATTAAGCAGTAATGCTGTTGTCTCCATCATGGCGGTGATCATCATCGGCGCCGGTCTTGACAAAACAGGGGTCATGAACAAAGTGGCCGGACCCATCGTCAAACTGGCCGGCAATAGTGAGAAAAAAGTGATTACCCTGATATCCGGCACCGTTGGAATTATTTCGAGCATGATGCAGAACATCGGCGCTGCGGCACTGTTTCTTCCGGCTGCCCAGCGGATCGGCAAGAGAATGGGGGTGCCGGTGTCCCGCATTTTGATGCCCATGGGATTCTGTGCCATTATCGGCGGAACCCTCACCCTGGTAGGTGCCAGCCCCACGATTTTGTTAAATGATTTGATGGTTCTTGGCGGGAAAAAGCTGGAACCCTTCGGTCTTTTCACCCAAACTCCCATTGGCATCTGCCTTCTTGCCAGTGCCATCATCTATTTTCTTATTTTCGGAAAACTTGTCCTTCCGGCCGCAGAAGGCGAAGCGGAAAAAGGCGTTACGGCGCTGCTCATGGAAGCCTATGAGGGGCTTGAACATACATTTGAAATCCACATTCCCGACAATTATGACGGGCCGAAAACCCTGGAGGCGTTGGGTATCAGGCCCAAATTTTTGGTGACCGTGGTGGCCATCAGTTTTACGTCGGAAAATGAAAAAACGTTTGTGCCGAAAAGCAGCGACACAATTTCTCCGGGCGATAATATTGCCGTTATCGGGAAAGTAAAAATGGTTCATATGTTGGCTGAGGAATACGGTTGGGAAGTGAAAGACGGCCTGGATATTTTCGGAGAGAGCCTTGCCGTGATTAACGCCGGAATGGCGGAAACAGTGGTTTCTCCCAGGTCTGAATTGATCGGCAAAACCATGAGCCAAATCAATTTTAAAGAAATGTACGGTGTAAATCCAGTGGCATTGTTTACCGGCAATAAAATTATTTACAGTAACTTAACCCATATCCGACTGCAAATGGGCGACACCCTGTTACTTCAAGGGCCTTGGGAGAAATTTCACATTTTAAGAAATCAGCCGCAGCCACGGGCACTTACCTTTGCCACGACCCTTGAAGGTGAAATCATGCGCCCTCAAAAGGCCAAGCTGGCGGTGACCTGGCTGGCTGTTTCATTAATGCAGATTATCGTTTTTAAGATTCAGCTTTCGGTGGCGCTTATGTCCGGAGCCCTCGGTATGATCATTACCGGTGTGCTTTCGGTGGATGAAGCGTATCGCGCTGTGGACTGGATGACGGTTTTCCTCTTGGCCGGACTGATTCCTTTAGGTATGGCCTTTGAAAAAACCGGAACGGCTGCTTTTATTGCCCAATTCGTATTGGGGTTGCTGGGCAATCCTTCTCCCATTGTACTCCTGGCGGCGGTGGGTGTCATGACTTCTTTTTTTACGCTGGTAATTTCCAATGTGGGCGCAACGGTTTTGCTGGTTCCGTTGTGCATGAACATGGCGGTCATGGCCGGCGGTGATCCGCGAATGGCCGCGCTGGTGGTAGGACTGTCGGCATCCAACACATTTGTCCTACCGACACATCAGGTCAATGCGCTCATCATGAGACCCGGGGGTTATCGAACGGTGGACTATGCCAAGGCGGGCGCCATTATGACCGCCATCTTTTTAACGGTTGAGTTGACCATTCTCTATTTCTTTTACGGGGTTCAATAACATTTTATCCGTTGGTGATTTAATTATAGATATGAAAACGGCTCCCAAAAAAAAATTATGCTAAACATAACAGCACGAAAAAACGTAAATCAGTATTTTTTCGTGCTGTTATGTTTTTGAAGCGTTCATTATTTAGGAGGAAAACGTATTATGGCGATTATCACTATCTCCCGCGGATGTTTCAGTCACGGCCAGGAGATTGCCGAAAAAGTGGCCGAAATACTTGGGTACGAGTGCATCAGCCGAGAAGTTCTGGTTGAAGCCGCTAAATTATTTAATGTCTCTGAAAAAAAACTCGTCAAATCCCTTCATGATGCTCCGACCATTCTTGAACGGATTTCCAATGGAAAAACAGAATACCTTACGGATATAAAAGCCGCACTTTTAGGATATGCCAGAAAAGGTAATATGGTGTATCATGGTCATGCAGGCCATCTTCTTTTGACAGAAATTCCCAAGGTGCTGAAAATCAGGATTCTCGCAGAAACAGAAGATCGGATTGCCTTTTTACAGCAACAGAAAAATGTATCCAGAGAACAGGCATTGCTGGATATCGAAAATGAAGATAAACATCGCAGCCACTGGACCCGATATCTGTACAAAATGGATGTCAACGATCCCAAACTTTATGATATTGTAATTAATATCGGAAACTTGACAATCGATAACGCCTGTGAAATCATTTGTCTTGCAGCTAAAAGCGATGCTTATTTAATGACGGACGAATCAAAACAGGCCTTGGATGATGCCGCCATTATCAGCTACATTGATGCAGCGCTTCAATCGATCTGCGAAGCCCAGGTATTCGTTAAAAACGGAGAGGTTCATGTGAAGGTTGCGGCCCAAAAAAGACGAAAAACCGGCCATCTGAGTCCGGCTTTGCAGGACCATCTCGGAGCGTCATATCAAGACGATTTAACCAGACAGATCAATAAAATAGCATATGACATACCGGGTGTTAAAAAAGTGTTCTGCAATGTTGACCCTCCATATTATGTTTAAAAAGAGGGGGTATTCGTCTTATGAAAATCAGTATTCGGGGAAAGATTTTTCTGGCGTTTTTAATATTTATCGGTCTTAGTGCGCTGATATGGGCGCGCAGTTACTACAGCCAGTATATTCTCAACCAGAAGATCCAGATCATTGAAAGAAAATACGATCTTTTTAATTCCATCCTGGAAGCCCGCCGGTATGAAAAAAACTATTTTTTATCCTTTGACAAAGAAAATATTGTTCAAGCGCTTGACTATGCCCGTCAGGCAGAGGAGATTCTTCGTGATATATTGACCAAATACGGGAAGTATACCCTGGCCAAAAATCTCGATCAAAGGATTACCGAACTCGTCACATACAAAAAATCGCTCGTCAATCTCCTGAAACTTCAGGAAGAAGGACATTTGGTGATCCCTCCGGACACCATCGAATTAATCCGAAGGCAGGGAAGAATTCTCACCAGTGAACTGGAAAAAATCGTAAAAAAGGAGAGTGAATTTACACGGGACCTGATCGGAAAATCTAAGACCATTCATTTTTTGGCGTTGATACCTGTCTTTATACTTTCCGTTTCAATTGCCCTTTTTTTGGTCTTTAATGTCAATCGTCCGCTTAAGACCATTGAAAACGCCATTACCAAAATTGCCCGCGGAGATTTTGATAATATCCCGGAAATCAAAACCGGGGATGAATTTGAATCTTTGGTGGCGAGTCTCAACAATATGATCGATGAGTTGAGCAAAAGGAGCAAACAGCTGGTACAGGCTCAGAAGCTGGCTTCTTTAGGAAGGCTCACCTCGGGCGTGGCCCATGAGTTGAACAATCCCCTCAACAATATATCCACATCGATCCAAATCCTTATTGAAGAGCTTGAAGAAAATGACCTGGAATATAAAAAAGAACTGTTGGTCGGTGCCGAGAAAGAGGTAGAAAGGGGAAAGGAAATCGTTCGATCACTTCTGGAATTTGCCAGAGAAAGGACACTGACCCTAACACAGGTCAATTTTAAGGATCTGGTGGACAGCGCCATCCAGCTAATTCGATCACAAGTGCCTGACAATATAAATTTTAATATCGATGTGCCCGATAATATTCAGGCTGTTATGGGGCCGCAACGGATTGAACGGGTGTTAATGAATCTTATCGTCAATGCGGTGCATGCCATGAAAAATGGCGGAGAAATTACCATCAAAGCGAAAAATGAATTTGACAAAGAGGGATTTTCTTTTCAGGTGACGGACACCGGTGAAGGGATTCCTGAAAAAATCATTTCAAAGATTTTTGATCCTTTTTTTACCACAAAAGAAGTCGGCAAGGGGTCGGGGTTGGGACTTTCCATCATTTACGGTATTATGGAACAACATGACGGCAAAATATCCGTTTCCAGCAACGTCGGAAAAGGAACGACATTCACCTGTTTTTTACCATTCCATCAGTCTGAGCAACAGGAATTATAGAAGGATCATTGTGGAAAAAAAGAAAGAGGTTATTCTGGTTGTTGAAGACGAGGATATTGCACGGAAGAATCTCGAGCATATTTTGATGAAAACCGGTTACGAAGTCATTTCCGTAAACAACGGGAGCAAGGCTATTGAGTTGCTTCACTCAAATCACTTCGATCTGGTGATCACCGATCTGAAAATGGAAAAAGTGGACGGCATGCAGGTGCTGCATAAGACTAAAGCGCTTCAGCCTTACACGGAAGTCATTATAATCACCGGCTATGCCACCATTGAAACGTCCGTTCAGGCCATGCATGACGGTGCATACTATTATATTGCCAAACCCTATAAAATCGGAGAAGTGCGCCAGATAACCAAAGAGGCACTTTTAAAACGGCAGCTTCGGCTTGAAAACATCGAACTCAAAGAAACACTCAAGAAACAGCGAAAAATTTCCGACATTGTCGGACAGAGCACAGTCATGATGGATGTTCAAAAAACCATTCATCAGATCGCCCCTTCGGACATCAATGTCCTGATCCTTGGTGAAAGCGGCACCGGCAAGGAACTGGTCGCCCGATCTATCCACCGGCTCAGTCCCCGTTTTGAAAAAGAATTCATCGCCTTTAACTGTGGTTCGTTCACAGAAGAACTCATGGCCAATGAACTGTTTGGCCATGAAAAGGATGCCTTTACCGGGGCCACGAAGGCGAAAGCGGGATTGATTAAAGTGGCTGACGGCGGAACGGTTTTTCTGGATGAAATCGGGGATATGCCGCTCAGTATGCAGGTAAAGCTATTGCGCGTTATTCAGGAAAAAGAGGTATTGCCGGTGGGCGGCGAGACACCCGTTTTCGTGGATGTACGCTTCATCGCCGCTACCCATCGCGATCTGAAAGAGGATGTGGAAAAAGGTAACTTCCGGCAGGATCTGTTTTACCGTCTGAATGTCATTACCATAAAACTTCCGTCTCTGATCGAACGGCACGGTGACACACCGCTTCTGGCCCATCACTTTCTGGCTCAAAAAAGTAAAGCCATGAATAAAGATGTCCAAAATATTGACAAAGAAGCCATGGAATTGCTTTCTCGATACAGCTGGCCGGGGAATATCAGAGAACTGGAAAATGTTATTGAACGGGCCGTCGCCCTATCGAACGGTCCGGAAATAACCGTCAACGAATTACCGGAATACATTGGGAATCTTTTGATTGAAACCTATCGTCGGGAAAATTCAGAGATACCGACACTGGAGGATCAGGAGAAAAACTACATTAAATGGGTTCTCGACAAATCCGAGGGAAATAAAACCAAGGCGGCAAAAATAATGGGTATCGATCGCGTTTCGCTCTGGAGAAAAATGAAACGGTATGACATGGAGTCTGAATAGCTGAAAAATATCTTTCGATATTTGTAGTTATTGTCAGAATAACGTTCCTTTTCCGCCGCCGGATAATTTCGTTTAGATTGGCAAGAACTCGCAAATAAAAGCGCGTAAAAGAGAACATGGCTATGGCTTATAGAATATAGCGCAATAGATTGATATTATTTTCTAATTTGAAAAAATTCGAAGATGTTCTCTTTAACGCGCTCTAATTTGCTCAGACAGCTTCCCGACCTAAACGAAATCATTCGGCGGCTACTTGAAATTGTGATCGTTAGTAATTCAACCGAAACATATTTTTGACAACTTCTATAAAATTCAGGTTTTACATCCTTAAAGTTCAGCAGAGGGGAGCTTTCCTTAGGTAAAATCATATCTTGATGATTAAGTATAGAACATACCCGACATAGCATGAAAGGAGCAAAATCCCGTCTCTGCGCGTCACTGTTTGCGTCTTTCTCATCATCAGCCACGGCAGAAAACTGACAAATATCATGAACAGGTAATCAATGAGCAGGCCGCTTTGAACAAAGCCGCCGGGAATTGGAATGGGTTTTACCATAGAGGCTGCACCGAGCACACTGAGGATATTAAACACATTGCTCCCCACCAGATTGCCGATGCTGATGTCCATTTCTTTTCTTAATGCGGCGACAACAGACGTGGCAAGTTCAGGAAGGGAGGTTCCGAATGCCACGATGGTCAGACCGATAAATTTTTCGTTGACGCCAAACACCTTCATAATGGCAACGGCAGCATCAACAACAATTTCAGCGCCCACCACAACGCCGATGATTCCTGCCGCGATCCATACGAACTGTCTGGATTTGGAAGTGATATATTTGATGTCTTCTGCGGCATGTGCGAAGGCAATGCTTTCATCATGACGTTTAATCCTGGATTCTTTGACGGCTTTATAATAGTTGAAGAATGTATATAAAATAATGCCGCTGAAAAGTGACACGCCTTCGATTCTGCTGATGTTCGAGTTCAGCGAAATTACCAAAAGATAGAGAGACACTCCCAGCATTATAGGTATGTCCCGTTGGATGATGGACCGGCTTCCCTTTATGGGATGTACTACCGCGGATAAGCCGAGCACAAGGGCGATGTTGCAGATGTTGCTGCCAACGACATTGCCCACGGCAATCATACTTTTGCCTTTAATGGAGGATACAAGGCTTACCACCAGCTCCGGGGCTGAAGTACCGAATGCCACGACCGTCAGACCGATGACAAGAGGGGTCAACCCCAGATTTCGCGCCAGACTCGATGATCCTTTGACCAGCCATCCGGCACTAAAATAGAGCATTAAAAAACCGACGACAAATAAAACCAGATTCAGTGTCATAAGGTATGCTTTGCAAAAAGATATCTTTATGGATATGAATAATAATCATCGTATCAAACTTGTACAATTAATGAAACCATTTCTAAAGACTATTTCACAAAACTTTCCAATGAGTGATTTTTGGGTCTTTTGCTGAATACAATCATTTTTATCTCCGGTTTATGCAAGAGAAAAAGGGTTGCATAAACGTTTTAAATTTAGTTAAAATCTTTTTAAATTTTATTTCATTCAGGAGAGATATTCATGCACTATGAAGGAAATATCATCCGACCGCCCAGTGAAGCCAACAGCATTTTGCTGCAAATAACGGTTGGATGTTCCCGAAACAAATGCACATTCTGCGGGGCATACAAAGGCGAACGTTTTCGCATCAAACCGGATTCTATTACCATGGCCGATATCGCCTTTGCAGCAACCCATTGCCGTCGTCAGCGTCGCGTATTTTTATGTGACGGAGACGGGCTGATCGTTCCCCAGAAAAGACTGCTGAATATCTTGCAGGAAATTGAACGACAGCTTCCCTGGGTCACCCGTGTGGGTACATACGCCAACTGCAAAAGCTTGAAAATGAAAACCCTTGATGAACTCAGAGCTTTAAATGCTCATGGTTTGGGCATTCTATACATGGGTCTTGAGACCGGTGACGATGTGACATTGAAACATATCAACAAGGGTGCTGCATCAGAAGAGATGATCCAAATGGGCAAAAAGGCGAGGGCGGCGGGGATGAAGCTTTCCATTACCGTACTATTGGGAATTGCCGGTAAATCGCGGTCGAATATCCATGCCCGTGAAACCGGGCGGGTCCTAACCGCCATTGATCCGGAATATGTGGGCGCCCTGACATTGATGCTTATTCCAGGTACGCCGTTGTATCAAGACTACAGGGATGGAAAATTTTTTCTGCTTGAGCCGGATGACATGTTGAAGGAACTTAGAACCATGATCGAGGCCACGGAACTTTCAAAAGGGCTTTTTCATGCCAATCATGCCTCAAATTATCTTCCCATTAAGGCAAGACTGCCAAAAGACAAAAAAACGACGTTAGATTTGATTGATAACGCCCTTGCGGGCAAGATAGACTTGAAACCGGAATTTTTAAGAGCGCTTTAATCGGCATTTGGTGTGTCACAATTTACTGCTTACTGAAAAAAGGAGAAACGAATCATGACTGAAGGTTTGGCTGAAACCCGGCAAAATATCGATGATCTGTGTATAAATACCATCCGTGGCCTTTGCATGGATGCGGTTCAGAAGGCCAATTCCGGCCACCCCGGCGCCCCCATGGGGCTTGCGCCGGCAGCTTATGTGCTTTGGACCCGGGTGATGAACCACAATCCTGAAAATCCCGGATGGCTCGATAGGGACCGTTTCGTACTTTCAGCCGGGCATGCCTCCATGCTCCTTTACAGCCTGCTTCATCTCTCAGGGTATGCTGTTTCCCTTGATGATATTAAGAATTTTCGTCAGTGGAACAGCAAAACACCCGGCCATCCCGAATTCGGTCATACACCGGGAGTTGAAACCACCACCGGCCCACTGGGTCAGGGCTTTGCCAATGCCGTGGGCATGGCCATGGCGGAACGGCATCTTGCCGCGCGATTTAACACCCCCGGACATGAGATTGTCGACCATTATACTTACATGATTTGCGGCGACGGGGACATGATGGAAGGCATCTCTTCTGAAGCAGCATCCCTTGCCGGCCATTTGGGGTTGGGTAAATTAATTTGTATTTACGACGACAATGATATTTCCATCGAAGGTTCCACGGAGATAGCCTTTACCGAAGATGTCGCCCTTCGATTCAAGGCATATCACTGGCACATTCTTAACGTTGATGACGGCAATGATATCGATGCCATATATAATGCCATTCAGGCGGCCAAAGCCCAAACCGGGCGGCCGTCTTTGATTGTTTTGCGGACCCACATTGCGTATGGAAGCCCCAACAAGCAGGATACCGCAGATGCCCATGGTTCGCCGTTGGGTGAAGAAGAGGTTCGTCTGACCAAAAAAGTACTGGGTCTTCCGGAGGATACTTTATTTAATATCCCGGATACGGTCAGGCATCATTTCACACAATGTGTTGAAACCGGGAAGGACGCCGAAGCCGGATGGCAGGAAAAATTTCAGGCTTACAATAAAAAATATCCGGATATGACAAAAAAATGGGTGGATGCCATGAGCGGGTTTCTGACCACCGGATGGGATAAAGACATTCCCGAATTTTCAGTTTCTGACGGTCCCATCGCCACCCGGGCGGCATCCGGCAAAGTTTTAAATGCCATTGCCGCAAGACTTCCAACTCTCATCGGCGGTTCTGCCGATCTGGCCCCTTCAAACAAAACATATTTGGATGCGTCACATGAATTTCAAAAAGAGGCTTACGACGGCCGCAATATCCATTTCGGTGTCAGAGAACACGCCATGGGGGGAATCATGTCCGGCATGTTTCTTCACCACGGTCTTCGGCCTTATGGCGGTACCTTCCTGGTTTTTGCAGATTATTTAAGGCCGGCGTTGCGCGTTGCCGCCATTATGAATATCCCGGTCATTTATGTCTTTACCCACGACAGCATCGCAGTGGGTGAGGACGGACCCACACACCAGCCGGTGGAGCACCTGGTCAGTCTCCGTGCGATTCCGGGTCTAACCGTTATTCGTCCGGCCGATGCATCTGAAACAGCCCAGGCATGGCGACAGGCCCTTCAAATCAACAATGGTCCGATTGCGCTGATTCTAAGCCGCCAAAAGCTTCCGATATTGACATCCAATGCTGTAAAAGACGGTTTGACAAAAGGGGCTTATGTGCTGGCGGATTGTGACGGCAAGCCTGACATTATCCTGATCGGTACAGGATCCGAGGTCCATATCATTCTTGAAGCCAAGGCACGACTGTTTGAAAAAGGTGTTGCCGCACGAGTGGTGAGTATGCCCAGCTGGGAACTTTTTGAAAAGACATCGCAAAAATACAAAGACCGTGTGCTTCTGCCGGATGTCCAAACGCGCTTGGCCGTGGAGGCCGGTTCTGAAATGGGATGGTGTCGATATGTCGGAACCCGCGGCGATGTCATCGGCATAAACAGTTTTGGTGCTTCAGCACCG
>Ga0210085_1000106_pt1 | contig 36726 bp, 37 predicted proteins | sample China_Galinas_PW_5_FD_184866 | JGI IMG/M metagenome (GOLD analysis project Ga0210085, IMG submission 184866) | Wetland microbial communities from San Francisco Bay, California, USA, that impact long-term carbon sequestration - China_Galinas_PWC_D1... | ecosystem: Environmental > Aquatic > Marine...
CAGCGGTAGCAGCGCAGCCAGGCCGAGCGGTCCCCGTTGAGCTCGCTCATACCTTCATTGTTGCGCGCTGCTCGACCAGACTCGCGATCTCGCCCATGATCTTGTTGATGTCGAAGTCCTTGGGCGTGTAGACGCCGTCGACGCCGGCCTCGCGCAGGCGCTCGGCGTCGGCGGGGGGGATGATGCCGCCGGCGACCACCGGGGCCTCGACGCCCTCGGCGCGCAGGCGCTTGACGACCTCGGGCACGAGCTCGAGGTGGGAGCCGGAGAGGATCGAGAGGCCGATCACGTCGACGTCCTCCTGTAGGGCCGACTCGGCGATCTCCTCGGGCGTGAGCCGGATGCCCTGGTAGATCACCTCCATGCCGGCGTCGCGGGCGCGCAGCGCGATCTGCTCGGAGCCGTTGGAGTGCCCGTCCAGTCCCGGCTTGCCGACGAGGATCTTGATCCGGTGGCCGATCCGCTCGGAGACCTCGTCGACGCGGGCGCGGATCGCCGCCAGCTCGTCAGCGTGCCCGGGGGGCGCGGCGCCCTCGACGCCGGTCGGGGCGCGGTAGGCGCCAAAGGCCTCGCGCAGCACCTGCGACCACTCGCCGGTCGTCGCGCCCGCCTTGGCAGCGGCGATCGTCGCCGGCATCACGTTGGCGCTCTCGTCGGCTGCGACGCTGCCGAGCTCCTCCAGCGCCGCCCGCACGGCGTCCTCGTCGCGCTCGGCCTTCCAGCGCTCGAGCGCCTCGACCCGTTCGCGCTCGACCTCGGGGTCGGGGGTGAGGATGCCGCCGTCGGCGCCCGCGGTCAGCGGCGAGTCCTCCGTCTGGGTGAAGCTGTTCTGCCCGACGACCTTCAGCTCGCCGCTCTCGATCCGGGCGACCCGCTCGCGGTGGGACTCGACCAGGCGCGACTTCATGTAGGGGACGGCGGCGACGGCGCCTCCGTGCTCCTCGACAACGGCCATCTCGGCGCGGGCGCCCTCGCTCAGCTCGTCGACCAGGCCGTCCATCACGACCGAGCCCTCGAACAGGTCGGGGTACTCGAGCAGGTCGGTCTCGTTGGCGAGCACCTGCTGGATCCGCAGGCTCCACTGCTGGTCCCAGGGGCGCGGCAGCCCCATCGCCTCGTTCCAGGCGGGAAGCTGGATCGCGCGGGCGCGGGCGTCACGGGAGAGCGTCACCGCCAGCGCCTCGAGCACGATCCGCTGGATGTTGTTCTCCGGCTGCGCCTCGGTCAGGCCGAGCGAGTTGACCTGCACGCCGTAGCGGAAGCGCAGCATCTTCTCGTCGCTCACCCCGTAGCGCTCGCGGCCGATCTCGTTCCACAGCGCCCCCATCGCGCGCAGCTTGGCGATCTCCTCGACCATGCGGATGCCGGCGTTGACGAAGAAGGAGATGCGGCCGAAGACCTTGGGGAAGTCCTCGTCGGCGACCTGGCCGCGGGCTTTGACTTCGTCGAGCACGGCGATCCCGGTCGAGAGCGCGTAGGCGATCTCCTGCACCGGCGTCGCGCCCGCCTCCTGCAGGTGGTAGCTACAGATGTTGGTCGGATTCCAGCGCGGCACCTCGTTGACGGTGAAGGCGACCATGTCGGCGATCAGCCGCATCGAGGGCTCGGGCGGGAAGGCGTAGGTGCCGCGCGAGAGGTACTCCTTGATGATGTCGTTCTGCGTCGTCCCGGTCAGCGCGGCCCGCTCGACGCCGTTCTCCTCGGCGACGGTGACGTAGAGGCCGAGCAGCCAGGCGGCGGTCGCGTTGATCGTCATCGAGGTGTTCATCTCCCCGAGCGGAATGCTGTCGAGCAGCTGGTGCATGTCGCCCTTGTGGGCGATCGAGACGCCGACCTTGCCGACCTCGCCGCGGGCGAGGACGTGATCGGGGTCGTAGCCCGTCTGGGTCGGTAGGTCGAAGGCGACCGAGAGGCCGGTCTGGCCCTTTTCGAGGTTGCGCCTGTAGAGCTCGTTGGAGCGACGGGCGTCGGAGTGGCCGGCGTAGGTGCGCATCACCCACGGTCGGTCGCGCTCAGGCAGTCGGTGCTCGGCCATGCTCCGCATGATATTTGCGCGGCGGGAAAAACGGCGTTCATCGGTCACGGTGCGCATCTTTTCCCCGAGGCTGTGTTTAGGCTGCGGAACGATGAATCGACGGATCGCAGCCATTCCCGCCGCCGCGTTGCTCGTGGCGCTGGCCCTCGCGTCCGGCGCGAGCGCCGGCGTGATCGGGGTCTATCGCAACAGCCTCGACTCGACCGCCCTGCGCGGCCAGATCGTCAAGCTCAGCGGCGATCGCTGTGGGCGAGGCGGGTCAGAGCGCGCTCTGCGCATCGTCGTCGGCAAGCGCACCAAGGAATGCGCCTACCGCACGCCGGTGATCGGCCGTGACCTCGAAGTGGCCGCAACCGGCCGCCTGCTGCAGGGCACGCCGAAAGCGGTCCAGCGCCGCGCCTTCCTGACCGTCAACCTGCGCGCCGGCGGCTCTGGCGCCCGCTACCAGCTGCTGCTCTTCCCGCTGCAGCGCAAGGCGCAGCTGCGCCGGGTCACCGCCGACGGCAAGATCGAGTACATGCACGTCGAGCGCGGCGTGCGGGCGAAAGGCGTCAACCAGGCGAACCAGATGCGCCTGCGCGCCTTCAACGTCACCAGCGGTCCGGACAAGGGCAAATGCCGCATCCTCGCCTTCGTCGGCCGCCAGCTCGTCGCCGAGGTCTCCGACCCGGCGGCCGGTCAGCTGCAGGGCCGCACCTCGGGCTTCGGTCTGGGCGCGGCCGGCAACGCCAAGGGCGCCCTGGGCAGCTTCGACGATGTCGTGGTCCGCGTCCCGAGTCCTTACTAGAGGCTTTCTGCACATAATGATGGCGATGTCGACGACGATCGAGAAGCCACGCGAGGCCGGCCCCGAGTCGGGCCTGGGCGGCAACTGGCGGGTGATCGTGCGCAACGACAACCACAACACCTTCGACCACGTCGCCGAGACCCTGGCCCGTGTGCTGCCCGGCGTCACGGTCGCCCGCGGTCATGAGATCGCCGACACGATCCACAGCAGCGGCCAGGCAATCGTCTGGAGCGGCGCCCGCGAGCTCGCCGAGCACTACTGGGAGCAGCTCAGCGCCGCCGGGTTGACCCTGGCGCCTCTAGAGCGCGGCTGACATACGCCGCCGTCTACTCGGCGGCGACGAGCGTGTGCCAGGCGGGCAGGATCGGGATGTCGTGCATGTCGATGATCGCCGCCCGCGCCACCTCGATCTCCTCCGAGAACCAGTAGCGCTCGAAGTCGCTGCGGCTCTCCCAGATCGACGTGTGCTGGAAGGAGAGCGGGTCGTCGATCGAGCGGGTCAGCGACCAGCTCTTGGCGCCGAAGGCGGGCATCCGTGCCGCCGCCGGTTCCCAGAGGTCGAGCCACTTGTCGGCCTTGAAGGGCGTGACGTGCCAGTCCAGCGTGCATATTTCGGCCATCTCTACGCTCCCACCTCGGCCCGGATCGCTCCGGCGCCGTCCTCGTTCTTGCCGTCTTCCTCGGACTCGGCCCCGACCAGGATCGAGATCTTGCCGAGGTGCTTGTTTTCGTGCAGAAGCTGGTGTGCCTCGGCGACGCCGTCGAAGGGCATCGTCTTCCAGATCACCGGCCGGATCTTGCCCTCGGCCATCAGCTGGTTGGCGCGCATGCACTCGTAGGCGTTGGCGAAGTGGGAGCCGATGATCTGCTTCTGCTTCATCCACAGGTAGCGCACGTCGAAGTCGAGCTGATAGCCCGAGGTGGCGCCGCAGATCACGACTTTGCCGAACGGCTTCACGGTGAAAACGGAGGTCGGGAAGGTCGCCTGGCCGACATGCTCGAAGACGATGTCGGGGGCGTCGCCGAGGATCTCCTTGACCCGCTTGGCGAAGCCGCGCGAGGCCTTGAAGCGCTCCTTGTCGGCGGCCTTGTCGGCGAGGTTCTCCGGCGTCCGCATCATCTCGCCGAACTCCTTGCGGTTTATGTAGTCAACCGCGCCCAGCTGCTTCACCAGCTCGCCCTTGTCGTCGGAGGAGACGACGCCGACCGCGTTGGCGCCGGCGGCCTTGCAGAGCTGGATCGCGAAGACGCCGAGCCCGCCCGCGGCGCCCCAGATCAGCACGTTGTGGCCGGGCTGCAGCTTGCACTGGTCGATCAGCATCCGGTAGGCGGTGAAGTAGGTCAGGCCGTAGGAGGAGGAATCGACCCAGGAGAGGTTCTGGGGGCGGGGGAGGAGCTGCTGGGCCTGCACTTTCGTGAACTGGGCGAAGGAGCCCCAGGTCGTCTCGTAGCCCCAGATCCGCTGGCTCGGCGCGGCGAGCGGGTCGAGCCCGTGCACCTCGACGTCCTCGTAGGAGGCCTGGTTGCAGTGGACGACGACCTCGTCGCCCGGCTTCCAGCGGGTGACGCCCTCGCCGACCTTCCAGACGATCCCCGATGCGTCGGAGCCGCCGATGTGGTGGCCGAACTCGGGGTGGTCGCCGTAGCCGAAGACCGAGACCGGTTTGCCCAGCGCCGCCCAGACGTTGTTGAAGTTGACCCCGGCCGCCATCACGCGGACGATCACCTCGAAGGCGCCCGGCTCGGGCACCTCGATCTGCTCGAGCTGGAAGGCGTCATTGGGCTCGCCCTCGCGCTCCTCGCGGATCACCCACGCCGCCATCGTCTCCGGCAGCGTTCCGGGCTCCACATCCAAATTCGCGACTGCGCTCGTATCGACGGCCAAACCGGCTCCTCCGTGGGTCGGGATCGGGGGGCGCCGAATCCTAATCGAGCGCGGAGGTCTCGGACTCGCTCAGCTCTGGGGCGGTGATCGCCCGCACGGTGATCTCCGCCGGCTCGGGCGGCTCGATCTCCTTGCCCGGGGCGACGCCGAGCCCCTCGACCTTGCGCAGCTGCGGCAGCAGTCGCCGCTCCATCGAGCCGACCGCGGAGTCGTAGGCGCCGGCGGCGGTGGTGAGGCCGCGACCGACCTTGTCGAAGTCACTGAGGAACTTGGCGAAGCGGGCGTGCAGGGTCCCCGCCGCCTCGGCGATCTCGGCTGCCTCGGCGACCATCCGCTCCTGGCGCCAGCCGAGCTCCATCGTGCGCAGCAGGCCGATCAGAGAGGTCGGGCTGACCAGCAGCACGTTGCGTTCGAGCGCGTAGTCGAAGAGCTCGGGGTCGGCGCCGAAGGCCGCGTGCAGGGCGGGCTCGTTGGGGATGAAGCAGATCACCAGGTCGGGCATCTCGCCGGTCTTGAACTGGCCCTGGTAGTCCTTTGAGCTGAGCGCGCGGACGTGCTCGCGGGCCTGGCGCGCGTGGCGCTCAAGATGGACGCGGCGCTCCGATTCGACCTCGGACTCCTGGGCGTCGAGGAAGGCGTCGAGCGGCACCTTGGAGTCGGCGACGAAGCTGCGCCCCTCGGGGAGGCTGAAGATCGCGTCCGGGCGCAGCCGGCCGTCCTCGGTCTTCAGCGTCTCCTGCAGCTCAAAGTCGACGTGCTCGGTCATGCCGGCGATCTCGACGCAGCGGCGCAGCTGCAGCTCGCCCCATTGGCCGCGGGTCTGCGGCTGGCGCAGCGCCTTCTTCAGCCCCGCGGTCTCGGAGTTGAGGCTGCCGACCGTCTGGCCCATCTGTTCGAGCAGGGTGCGCGTCTGCAGGTCGGTCTCGCCGCGCCGCTGCACCTCCTTCTCGATCTTCTCCTGGCCCTTGGCGATCCGCTCGGCGAGCGCCTTGATCTCCGCCTGGCGCTTATCCAGCGTCGCGGCGGCCGCCTGCGTGTCGACCTTGCGCGCCTCGTCGTTGGCCTGGAGAAAGCCGGGAATCGCGTCGGCCACGGCTTTCGAGGTCGCCTCGTGGATCGCCGGCCCGAGGTCGGGCTGCTCGGGCTCCGGCGTGCGGGGCAGGATGAGGGCAAGGGCAAGCGCGCCGAGGGCCAGACCCGCGATCAGGGCGAGGAGAACCAGCATGAGTCGATGGTGACGCCCCGTGCAGACGCCATCGCCGGGTCGCTACCCCCCAAAATGCGAGCTACGGCAGCAGGACGTCGTTCTCGGAGGAGGAGCGGTAGGGGCCGATGACGAGGCGCGCCGGCTCGGCCCCCGGCAGGTTCTCGGCGCTGACCGTGTATACGCCGGTGGGAAGGATCGCCTGCATGGTGACGTTGGCGTTGCGGTAGAGCGGGCCCGAGCTGATGCTCCGACCGCGCCCGCGGAGCTGCAGCCGCGAGTCGCGCCCGGTCAGGTTGGTGGCGACGAGGACGACGTTGAGCGGCTTCTTCGAGCGCACCGGAGGCTGGCGCACGTTTTGGTTCTGCGGCAGCTGCTGGGTCTGTTCGGGGCCGATCGCGATGCGGCGCGGCTGCACGAGGACCTTGTCTTCGTTGATCGCGACGCTGACCCGGGTCGGCGGCTGCGGGCGCGGATCGTTGACGTGCGTCTCGACGCCGCAGCCGGCAGCGAGCAGCGCAATCGCGCTCAGCGCGACGGCAACCGATGCCCCTGGGCGCCTTTGTCGGCTATATCCCGACAAACGTGCCCCGCGGGCGGCTGGAGTCACCCGTCTGCTCCCCATCGCTGCGGAATCTAGCCGAATGGCAGGTCGGTGACGCGAGCCGTAACGCCATCTTCACCTACGGCCAGCTCGGCGCCGGGCTCCGCCTCGCGGCGGACGATCGCCAACGCGATCGGGCCGCGGGCCGGAGAGACGCAGGCGCCGCCGACCCTGCCGACCTCCTTCTCGCCCAGTCGCAGGCTCGCGCCGGGCGCTGCGGGGGCGCTCAACTCGAGCCCTCGCAGGTGGCGGTTGGGCCGGCCCTTGTAGTGCAGCCGGGCGACCGGCTCCTGGCCGATGTAGCAGCCCTTGGTGAAGCTGATCGCGCGCTCGACGATGCCCGCCTCGGCCGGCATCGTCTCGGCGCCCATCTCGGCGCCGAAGCGCGGCGTGCCGGCCTCGATCCGCACGATCTCCGCCGCCTCCGGCCCGACCTCGGCTGCGCCGGCGGCGAGCAGCGCCTCCCGCAGGCGCTCCGCCTCGGTCGCCCTGACGATCAGGTCGATGCCGGCGGCGGCGCCGGCGGCGAGGCAGTCCACGCCGCCGACCGTGGCCGCTTCGTTGGCGTGCTCGGGCAGTGCCGCGGTGCCGGCGAGCTCGACGCTGCGCGGCCCGATCAGCGAGAGGATCGCCCGCTCGGCGGTGACGTCGGCGATCGCGACCTCGCGGCCGATCTTGTACATCTCGAGATGCCGTTTGGCCGCCTCCAGCGCCTCCGGCTCGGTGTCGAGCCAGATCTCCTCGGACCCCGTGCGCAGCACCCGCATGTCGGCCTGCATGTGGCCCTTGCGGTCCAGCAGGGCGGCGTACTGGCCCTCGCCGGGGGCGAGCGCCTCGACGTCGTTGGTCAGCTGCCCCTGCAGGTACTCGACCGCCTCGCCGCCGCTGACGATCAGCTTGCCGCGCGTCGAGCGGTTGAGCAGGCCGCATTCCTCGCGCAGCTGGCGGTACTGGGCGTCGAGCTCGACTGTGACCGCATCGCTCACGCCTTTGATTCTAGGCGCGGTTGAGGTTTTGGCCGCTATCCGGGTCAAACCTCGACCACCGATCGGGGGGATGAGATTTTGACGAATAGAAATTTGAATTTAGATGTGTCAAAATCTCCGCCGATGAGCGCTCGACGGATCAGCCGCAGGGGCCTCTTGGGGGCGGCGGCAGCGGTTCCGACCGTCGCCGGGCTCAACGCGCTCTCGCGCAACGGGCTCGGCGGCGAGACCGCGCTCGCCGAGTCGGGCGCGAGCAACGGCCACACCGGCCACGAGTTCGCCCACGCCACCTTCGCCCCCGGCCGCAGCGTCGACCACCGCGCCAACGGCTTCGACCCGACCGAGCTGCTGCGCGACTTCGACTGGGGCAAGACGCGGCGCCTGGCCGGCGGCCGCCTGCTGCGCGAATGGACGCTCGTCGCCCAGGACAAGGAGATCGAAGTCGCCCCGGGGGTCAAGTACGAGGCCTGGACCTACAACGGCCGCGTCCCCGGCCCGACCCTGCGCGCCCGCGAGGGCGAGAAGCTGCGGATCAACTTCGTCAACTCCTCCGAGCACCCGCACACGATCCACTTCCACGGCATCCACCCGGCGCTGATGGACGGCATGCCTGGGATCGGCGAGCGCCAGGGCGGCGGCCAGATCGAACCGGGGGAGAGCTTCTCCTACGAATTCGACGCCGCGCCGTTCGGCCTCCACCTCTACCACTGCCACGTCGCGCCGCTGGCCGCCCACATCGCCCGCGGGCTCTACGGCGCCTTCATCGTCGATCCCGAGCAGGGGCGCCCGGAGGCCGACGAGATGGTGATGGTGATGAACGGCTTCGACACCAACTTCGACCTCGCCAACGAGGTCTACGCGGTCAACACGGTCGGCTTCCACTACGTCAACGAGCCGATCCGGGTGAAGCGCGACGAGCTGCTCCGGATCTACCTGGTCAACGTGCTCGAGTACGACCCGCTCAACTCCTTCCACGTCCACGCCAACTTCTTCCAGAACTACCCCACCGGGACGTCGCTGGAGCCGAGCGAGTACACCGACACGATCGTCCAGGGACAGGGGCAGCGCTCGATCCTCGAGATGAAGTTCCCCTTCGACGGCGACTACATGTTCCACGCCCACGTCAGCGAGTTCGCCGAGCTCGGCTGGACCGGCTTCTTCCGCGTCGGCGACCCGAAGTTGCTCAGCTTGGCCGCCGCAGCAGCGGCCTACTGCAAGCTGCCCTGGGGCGGCGACGGGGGGCCGGCCTGATGGAGGCCGCCGCACGGGCGGAGCGCGCCGGCGGCGGGTTGCCCGCCTGGGCCCTGGGCGCGATCCCGCTGGCGCTGATCGCGGCGGCGATCGGCACCTTCGCCCTGCTCGGCGGGCCCGGGCTGGGCGATCGCAGCGGCCCGCCGGTCGAGGAGCTGAGCGTCGAGCGCACCGTGCTGCGGCCGGGCACGATCGAGCTGACTCTGCGCAACGACGGCCCCGACCCGGTCGAGGTGGCGCAGGTCGCCGTCAACGACGGCTTCACCGCCTTCAGCGCCGATGGCGGCCGTGAGGTCGGCCGGCTCGGCTCGACCGTGCTGCGCGTCTCCTACCCCTGGATCGAGGGCGAGGCCTATGAGATCTCCGTCCTCACGTCCTCCGGCGGCACCGTCGACGCCGTGATCCCGGTCGCCGCCGAAACTCCGGCCGCCGACCTCGACTTCTACGGCCTGATGGCGCTGCTGGGGATCTACGTCGGCGTCATCCCGGTCGCGCTGGGGATGCTCTGGCTGCCCTTCGTGCGCCGCATCGACGCGCGCTGGATCGGCGCCCTGATCGCCTTCACCGTCGGCCTGCTCGCCTTCCTCGCGATCGACGCCGGGCTCGAGGGGCTGGAGATCGCCGCCGCGGCCCCCGCCGCCTTCGGCGGCAGCGCGCTCGTCTTCGCCGGGGCGCTGGTCGCCTACCTGCTGTTGGCGGCGGTGGATACCTGGCTGCGTCGCCGCGGCGAGGCCGCGCAGGGGGCGGGCGTCGCCGCGGGGGGCCTCTACCTGGCGCTGCTCGTCGCGCTCGGGATCGGCCTGCACAATCTCGGCGAGGGGCTTGCGATCGGGTCGTCCTACGCGACCGGGGCGCTGGCGCTGGGCGCCTTCCTCGTCGTCGGCTTCGCGATCCACAACACGACCGAGGGCCTGGCGATCGTCGCGCCGCTGCGCGGCGGCGACGCAGCGGGCGCGAGCCCGCGCCCGCGCTTCGCCCAGCTCGCCGGCCTCGGCCTGCTCGCCGGCGCCCCGGCGGTGCTCGGCGCCTGGATCGGGGCCGCCGCCTTCGACCCGAGCCTGGCGGCGGTGCTGTTCGGCGTCGGCGTCGGCGCGATCGCCCGCGTGATCGTCCAGATCGCCCCCTCGATGCGAGACGGCGACGGCCGCCTCCTGCACCCGCTCTCGGTCGCCGGGATGATCGCCGGCATCGCCGCCCTCTACGTGACCGGCCTCTTGGTCAGCGTCTGATGGCGAGCGGCGGCGGCGACCCGGGGCGGTTGCCGAAGACGGAGGCGATCGAGGACTACGCCAAGGCGATCTACGCGCTCTCCCGCGATCGCAAGGGACCGGTGCTGAACGGCGAGGTGGCGGAGCGGCTCGGCGTCGCCCCTGGCACGGCGACCACGATGCTGAAGCGGCTCGACGAGATGGGCCTGGTCGCCCTGGTCCCCTACAAGGGCGTGACGCTGACCGAGGCCGGCGAGAAGGTCGCGCTGGAGGTGATCCGCCATCACCGCCTGATCGAGGCCTACCTCTCCGAGGCGCTGGGCATGCCCGACGACATGGTCCACGCCGAGGCCGAGGTGCTCGAGCACCACATCTCCGAGGAGCTCGAGGCGCTGATTGCGGCCAAGCTCGGCGAGCCGAGTCACGATCCGCACGGGACGCCGATCCCGAGCCCGGACCTGAAGTTGCCCGAGGCGTAGGAATGCCTGGCGCGCCTGGTGTCGAGGACGTTCTTCCGGGTGAGGCCGCGGTGGCGGAGGCGGCGCGGCGGTCCTTGGAGGGGGAGAGTCGTGGGGTTCGGCGGATCTGGCCGTTTCTGGGGCCGGCTTTTATTGCTGCGGTCGCCTACATCGACCCGGGCAACTTTGCGACCAATATTGCCGGCGGGGCGAAGTTCGGCTACACGCTGCTCTGGGTCGTGCTGGCGGCGAACCTGGTCGCGATGCTGGTCCAGACCCAGTCGGCGAAGCTCGGCATCGCGACCGGCAGGAACCTCGCCGAGCTCTGCCGCGAACGCTTCTCGCGGCGCACCTCGATCGGCCTCTGGTTGCAGGCCGAGCTGGTTGCGATGGCAACCGACGTCGCCGAGGTCGTCGGTGCGGCGCTCGGCCTCAACCTGCTGTTCGGGATCCCGCTCTTCCCCGCCGGGCTGATCGCCGGCGCCGGCGCATTCGCGATCCTCGCCCTGCAGCAGTTCGGCTTCCGTCGCCTGGAGGCGGGGATCACGGCCCTGGTCGGTGTCGTCGTCGCCTCATTCGTGATCGAGCTCTTCCACGCCAAGCCCGCGGCGGGCGAAGTGGCCAAGCACCTCGTGCTGCCGGGCTTCTCCGGCAGCGAGAGCATCCTGCTCGCGACCGGGATCGTCGGCGCGACGGTGATGCCGCACGTCGTCTACCTGCACTCGGCGCTGACCCAGCGGCGGATCGTCGGCCGCGACGAGGCCGAGAAGAAGCGCATCCTCGGCTTCGAGAAGGTCGACGTTGTGATCGCCCTCTCGCTCGCCGGCCTGGTCAACCTCTCGATGATGATCGTCGCCGCGGCGCTGTTCAACACCAGCGGCCTGACCGGGATCGACACGATCGAAGGAGCCTTCGAAGGGCTGGAAACGCTGGTCTCGGCCAATGCCGCGACGATCTTCGGCGTCGCCCTGCTCGCCTCCGGGTTCGCCTCCTCCTCGGTCGGCACGATGGCCGGCCAGGTGGTGATGCAGGGCTTCATCCAGCGGCGCATCCCGATCTTCATGCGCCGCGCGATCACCCTCGCCCCGGCCCTGTTCGTGCTCGCGATCGGCTTCAACCCGACCGACGCGCTCGTCTTCAGCCAGGTCGTGCTCTCCTTCGGCATCCCCTTTGCGCTGGTTCCACTGCTGCTGATCGCCAGGCGGCGCGACATCATGGGCGCGCTCGCCAACCCCAGTTGGCTGACCGCCGTCGCGGGGTCTCTGGCGGCGCTGATCATCGCCCTCAACGTCTTCCTGATTCTCGACCTGTTCCTCTAGGGGGGAGCGGGGTCGGGCGCCCCCGCTCCGGTCGAGGGACGGCTCAGGTCAGGAGCTTGTCTGCGAGCTGGGGGAGTTCGCGGGCCATGCGGGATCTTGGGACCGCGAGGTCTATTCCGGCGGCTTCCGCAGCTTGTTTGGTTTCGACGTTGACGTGGGAGTAGTAGCCGAGGACGGGGATGCCGAGACTCTTTAGAGCTTGTGGGTTCTCGGAATCGAGGTCGGCGACGATGAGGTCGGCGTCGTCCACGGGAGCTTCCGCCAGATTGGATGCCAGCGTTACGTCATGCCCGGCGGTGCTCAGCATGGCGTCTACTTTGCTGCCGAGCAGCAGATCGGCGCTGAGCGCGATCACTCGGGCCACTAGATCGCGCGGCGCTGGCGGAACTCCTCGCGCACGCTCTCCGGCCGGCCCCACATCTGCACGACCTCCGAACGCCCCTCGCGCACCTCGCGAACCTGCATCTCGCCGCTCACACCGTCCCCGTCCAGCTTTTCCAGCACTCCAACCACGCTCTCCGCGGCCGCCGCATGCCCAAAGCTCTTCGCCACCAGCAGGCGCCAGTCCCAATCGGCCTGCGAGTAGGGCCGCGCGTTGACCTGGCTCAGCGCAACGGCAGCATCGATGTACCGACTCTCGTCAGCGATCCGCAGATCGACCTCCAGATCCGTCCAATCCGAGGGCAGCGCCTCGAGCACCTGCTTGAAATCGGCGGCCAGACTCATCCGCCGCAGGGTATCCCGTCAGCGGCTCAGCCGAAAAGCGGCATCGACGTCAAGTGGCCTTTCGAGCAATCCGTGCTTGAGGTCCCAGGCCGCCCATTCCTCCAGCACGGCGCGGTCAAATGGAGTCGGATGGAGGTCGGGGCGGAGGGCGCGCAGCTGCGCCGCCTGTTCGGCCCGGTCGAGGCCCGGGTTGGCGGCGACCAGGTCGTCGAGCGCCCGGGCGGGGTGCTCGAAGGCGAGCTCGTAGCCGCGCGCGGTCGCGTCGACGATCGCGTCGACCAGCTGCGGATCGTCCTCGACCGTGTGCCGCGAAGCGACCAGGACCAGCTCGGGATAGTGGGGAGCGCCGTAGCGGTCGACCTTGAAGACGCGAATCGGAGTGCCCTGGCTGCGCAGGGCGACGCCCTCGGCGTTCCAGAACCCGGTCACGGCATCGACCCTGTCCGCGGCGAGCGCGGCGACGGCGTTGAAGCCGATCGTCACCCGCTCGACCCGTGCCGGCTCGCCGCCGTCGGCGCTGACCTCGGAGTTGACCACCGCTTCGTCGGAGGGCAGGCCGGTGACGCCGACGGTGCGGCCGTCCAGCTCGCGCGGGCGCCGAACCGGCCCGTCGGCGCGGGCGATGATCGATGCCAGCGGGCGCTGCACGATCGGCATCGTGCCGACCACGTCGAGGCCATGCTCGCGGGCGATGCCGAGATCGTGGATGTCGAGCACGGCGAACTCGACCCGGCCCGCCTCCAGCAGCTTTGGCGCATCGGTCGACTCGCCCGGCCGGCGGATCGTCAGGTCGACCCGCTCGTCGCCGTAGTAGCCCTGGCGCTGCGCGGCGTAGATCCCGGAATGCGCGGCGTTGGGGACGAAATCGAGCACGAGCGTCACGCCTTGCGGCGCGCCCGGTTCCGCGCCGTCCCCGCCGCAGCCGCCGATGACGGTGAGCAGCAGGACGGCCGCCAGCAGCGCGGCAGCTCGTCTCATTCGACAGGGAAAACTATTCGATCCGCAATCCGGTTAGACTCCCGGCCGAATCCGACTTTTGGGAACGGGACTAGAGGAGGCGTAACCAGTGCAGCAACGAGGACTTGCGGCATATCTCGCCGAGCTGATCGGCACTTTCCTGCTGGTGTTCTTCATCGTCAGCGTGGTGGTGCTGTTCGTAGCCACCGGCAATCAGGCTCAGTTCGGCTCGGACTTCGCCGTCGTCGGCCTCGTTCACGCCTTCCTGCTTTTCGGGTTGATCGTGATGTTCGGCGTGGCCAGTGGCGGCCACTTCAACCCCGCGGTGACCCTTGCCGCGGCGGCGATCAAAAGGATCGCCCCGGTGGACGCGGTTATCTACATGCTCGCCCAGCTTTCCGGCGGCGTGCTAGGCGCGCTGCTGGCCAAGGGCCTGCTGCTCGACGAGGGTCGCGCGACGAGCTACGGCGCGGCCCAGGTCAGCGGCCTCCTGGGCGGCAACTTCCAGGGCATGATCGTCGAGGGGATCGGCACCTTCTGCCTCGTCCTCGTGATCCTCGCCGCGGTCTACTCGAAAAAGAGCGTCAAGGACTGGGCCCCGCTGGCGATCGGCACGACGCTCGGCTTCATCGTCATGGTCGGCGGCCCGCTGACCGGCGGCTCCTTCAACCCGGCCCGCTGGTTCGGCCCGGCCCTGGTCGGCAACGAGTGGGGCGGCGTCTGGCCCTACCTGGTCGGCCCGATCCTCGGCTCGCTGCTCGCGGCCGCGGTCTACAAGTTCGTGCTCGAGCCCGGCGGCGCCTCGCCGACCGAACCGCCGGAGAAGGTCAAGGCGCCGGCAGCGCCGAAGCCCGGCGCCGGCAGCGCCGCTTAGCGCCGCGCCTACCCTCCTCAGCTTCACCGCCGCCGGGCGCTCGCGCCCGGCGGCGGCATGCTTGCAGTAGCTTGGGCCTCGTGCGCCGAGTCACCTTCTCGCGGAACTACACGCTCTCCCTCTCCCGCACCTGCCAGTGCTACTGCAAGTACTGCGCCTTCGCGACCCGCAAAGCGCATATCCACGCACCAGAGGTCGTCGAAAGCAAGCTGGACGAGGCTGAGCGAAGGAACGCCAAGGAGCTCCTGGTGCTCACCGGCGAGCGTCCCGAGGTCAACCCCGAGGTAGCCGCCAAGCTCTCGGAGTGGGGCCACGACGATTTCACGTCCTACGTGGTCTGGAGCTGCGAGCGTGCCCTCGAGCGCGGCATTCTGCCCCACACGAACATCGGCGTCCTCAGCCACGAGGACCTGGCCCGCCTGCGCGAGGTCACGGCATCTCAGGGGCTGATGCTGGAGTCAGCTTCCGAGCGCCTCATGGACACGGTCCACGCTGGCTCTCCCACCAAGCACCCGAAGAGGCGCTTGGCAACGATCGCGGCAGCAGGCGAGCTCAAGATCCCCTTTACGAGCGGGATCCTCGTCGGCATCGGCGAGACGCAGGACGAGCAGATCGAGTCCCTGGAAGCTCTTGCCGCCCTTCACAACGAATACGGCCACCTCCAGGAGATCATCCTCCAGAACTTCGTCCCGCACCCGCGCTACTACGGCCAGGAAGTGGCCGACATCGCGGACGAGGCTTCGCGTGTGCGGTGGGGGGGTGACGGGGACCCCCCCGCCGGAAACCGTACGTTTGATGGGGGTTCGGAACCCATGGAAAGGGAGCACCCAGAGCTTCCGTCGGGGGGGTCCCCGTCACCCCAGCCACAGTGGGCGACGCCCGTCGGCGTGGAGGACATCAAGCGTTTGATTCGGGAGTGCAAGCGGTTGATGCCGGATGTCGGGGTTCAGGTCCCGCCGAACTTGTCTGATGCTTGGGCTGAGCTGGTGGAAGCGGGGGCGACTGATCTTGGGGGGCTTTCGGCGAACGGGGATCACATTTCGCCGGAGGAGCCGTTTCCGTCGCCGCACGAGGTGCGCAAGGGGTTGGCCCCCAAGGGCTACGCGCTGACCGAGAGGCTTTGCGTCTACCCGCAGTACATGGACTCCGAGTGGATGGAGCAGGGCGTCCTCGATGTGATCAAGCTGAAGTACTGGAGCTTCATTCCGCGTCGGGGCTCGGGGCGGCGGAGCGAGGAGACAATCGACTCGCAGCTGGCGCCGCTCGCGATCGAGAAGGGGCGGGACGGGGTCGAGCTGAGCGAGGATGAGCTGACGGCATTGTTCGCCGAGACGCGGCCCGAGGTCATCGAGGAGATGCGGGTGGCCGCCGACGAGCTGCGGGCCGAGCTGGCGGGGGACACGGCGACTTTCGTGGTCAACCGCAACATCAACTTCACCAACGTCTGCATCGTCGGCTGTGCCTTCTGCGGCTTCGGCCAGGGGAAGCGCTCGCCCGACGCGTATGAGGTCTCCGAGGAGGAGTTCGCAGCGCGGATCGCCGAGGCGGTTGACTTCGGCGCGACCGAGATCTGCATGCAGGGTGGGATCCACCCAGACCTGACCCTGGAGGAGTACGGCAAGTGGCTGCGGCTGGCCAAGGACGCGGCGCCCCAGTTGCACCTGCACGCCTACTCGCCGATGGAGGTCCACTACATGTGCGAGCGCTCCGGCAGGCCGCCGCAGGAGGTCTTCGAATACCTGCTCGATTGCGGGCTCGGCTCGACCCCGGGCACGGCGGCGGAGGTGCTCGACGACGGGGTCCGTCAGCGGATCTCCCCCAACAAGCTTCCGGCCGACCGCTGGGTCGAGATCGTCGAAGCCTCGCACCGGGCCGGGCTGCGCTCGACCTCAACCGTGATGTTCGGCCACATCGAGGAGCCGCGCGAGCTGGCCCGTCACATGCGGGTCGTGCGGGCGCTTCAGGAGCGGACCGGCGGGATCACCGAGTTCGTGCCGCTCAGCTTCATCCCCTTCAACACGATGCTGGGACGCACCCACGGGATCGAGGAGATCTCCGCCGACGAGAACCTCAAGCACACGGCCGCCTTCCGCCTGGCGCTGGGACGGACGGTTACCAACCTGCAGGCGAGCTGGGTGAAGATGGGCCTCGGGGCGGCGACCGAGGCGCTGCGTTGGGGGGTCAACGACCTCGGTGGGACGCTGATGGAGGAGAACATCTCACGCATGGCGGGCTCTCAGCACGGTGTGCGGCTGGAGCCGGAGCAGCTGATCGCCGCCGCGCGCGCCGCCGGTCGCGAACCGGCCCAGCGCACGACGCTCTACGAGATCATCGAGACGTACCCGCCGGGTGAGCCGGCGCTCGCCCGCTAGCGAAAGAGGTCTTCGGCTTCGGGGCGGCGCAGGGCAGCGGCGCCTGGGCCGTCCTCGACGGTGACGTGACGACCGAGGCCGCGGACGATCGCGACCGGGACGCGACTCGCCTTGTCGCGAACGAGGTCGGCGGCCGAGGCGGCCTCGTCGGCGATCGCGATCTCGGTCGCCTCCAGCGCGCGGCCGCCGGCGTCGGCGCGGCCGCGCCAGTCGTCGAGCGGGTCGAGGCCGGCGCAGCCGATCGCCACCTCGGTCTGGCCGAGTCGCCAGGCGCGGCCGAAGCTGTCGGCGACGATCACGGCCGGCGTGGCCTCGGTCGCGATCCGGATTTCATCGCGAATCCGCCGGGCGGATGCGTCGGGGTCCTGCGGCAGCAGCGCGACCGTGCCCGATTCGGGCAGGTTGGATGTGTCGACGCCGGCGTTGGCGCAGACGAAGCCGTGTCTGGTCTCGGCGATCAACAGGCCACGCTCGGCGCGCAGTACCGCCCGGCTCTCGGCGAGGATCAGCTCGACCAGGGCGGCCTCCTTGCCGAGTTCCGCGGCGAGTCGCTCGGCCTCCGGGCCCGGGCTCACGGCGTCGAGCCTGCACACTCGCCCCTCGGCCTTGGAGACGATCTTCTGCGAGACGACGATGAAGTCGCCGGATGCAATCTCCGCGCGGGCCGCGATCTCGGCCCCGATCTCGGCGCCCTCGCCGATCTCGGGCATTTCCGATATTCCGAAGACCCGCAGCTCTGTCATATGCCGAGCGCCTTGGCGGTCCGCCGGGCGCGCTTCGGCCCCTCGGCGAGCGCCCGCGTCAGCGCGATCACGTCCGCCGGCGTGTCGAGGTCGAGCGCCAGCGAGGGCAACTCCTCGACTGCAAAGGGCACGCCCGCCTCGCGGGCGGCGGCGACGTGGCGCTCGCGGCTGCCCTCGCCGAAGGCGGGCCGGATCGCGGCAGGCGGCGAGAGCACCAGCGCGTTGGTGCCGGTGCCGTGCCGGTCGGGGACAATCGCGACGTAGCTCGGCGGGATGCCGGTCAGCAGCCGGTCCAGCTCGCGCGGGTCGAGCAGCGGGCAGTCGCCGGGAAGCAGCGCGACGCAGGAGGCGCCATCCGCTTCCGCCCGCGCGATTCCGGCTTCGACGGCGATCACATGGCCCTCGTCGGCAGGATCGGGCAGCACCTCGGCGCCGGCGGCGGCGGCGAGCTCCTGGGCGTGGGGATCCCCGCTGACGACGATCGTGCGCTCGAGCGAGCGCGCCCCGCCGATCGCTTCCAGCGTGTCCTCGAGCATCGCCGCGACCAGCGCCGCGCGGCGCTGGTCGTCGATGCCGGTGGTGAGGCGCTGCTTCGCGGCGTCGAAGCGCTTCACGGGGAGGATCGCGGTGGCTCTCACGCGCTTTTGAGCTCACCCGCGTAGTCGAGCGCGATCCGCGCCAGGCGGGCGCGGCCGGCGGCGCCGTCCATCAGCGTCGGAGCGGCCAGGGTCGGCACGTCTCCGGGCGGCGGGTCGGGGTCGCCCTCGTCAACGATCATCGCGTCGATCAGGCCGGCGTAGAGCGAGGCGACCCCGGCCGCGGTCGAGGGGCGGCCGACGGCTGCCATGAAGCGCTCGGTCGGGCCCTTGACGACATCGCCGGCGACGTAGGGGCTGACCGCGATCACCGGGGCCTGCGCGGCGGCGATCGCCTCGCGCATGCCGGGCAGGGCGAGGATCGGGCCGATGCTGATCACCGGGTTGGAAGGGCCGATCACGATCGCTTCGGCGTCGGCGAGCGCGTCCAGCGCCTGCGCCGTCGGCGCCGCCTCAGCGACCCCCTCCAGCTCGACGCCCTGGACCTCGGCGTTGCCGCCGTCGACGACCAGATACTCCTGCAGGTCGCGCCGCCCGGCGGCGGTCAGCACCTTGGTCCGCACCCGCGCCTCGCTCATCGGCAGCACCCGCGCCGCGACCCCGAGGCCGCGCGCGATCTGCTCCTGCGCGGCCGTCTGGGTGCCGCCCTCGTCGAGGAACTGGCGGCGGTAGAGGCAGGCGGCCAGGTCGCGGTCGGAGAGGCTGAACCAGTCCGGCGCGCCCAGTCGTGAGAGGCGCTCGAAGACGGTGAAGCTGTCGTCCCGGATGCCCCAGCCGCGCTCGGCGTCGATTTCGCCGCTGAGCCAGTAGGTGATCAGGTCAGGGTCGGGGGAGACGTGGACGCCGAGCAGCTCGATGTCGTCGCCGGTGTTGGCGATCACGGTCAGGTCGGAGCCGATCTCCTCCTGCATGCCGGCGGCGAGTTTGGCGCCCCCGGTGCCGCCGGCCAGCAGCGCGACCCTCATCGCCTCACTCCCAGTGGTCGCCGTCCGGGAGACCGGTGAGCTTGATCCCGGCGTGGGCCTTGTAGCGGACGTTGACCGAGATCAGAAGAGGGGTCAGCTGCTCGACGATCCGCGCCGTCTCCAGCGGCCCGGCGTTGACTGCGCGCAGACCGGGAATGAGCTCGATCAGGCGGGCGATCCGCGCCTTGTCGGCCTTGCGGTCGCCGCAGATCAGCACGTCCTCGTCGAGCACGACGTCCGGGTCGCCGAGGCTGGGTGCGCCGACCGTGTGCAGAGCGGCGACGACGGTGACGCCCTCGGGCACCATCTCCTGCGCCTGTTGCGCGGCCGAGCCCTGCCAGACGCCGAGGCTGCGGGTCGCCTTGCCACTCACCGCGGCGGCGAGCGGCACGGTGCAGTCGACCAGGATCTGCCCCGGCCGCAGCGCCTCGCGCAGGTTGTTGAGGTTCTCCGACTGGGCGCGGAACGGCACGGTGAGGAAGACGACCTCGGCCCGCTGCGCGGCGTCGCCGTTGGCGAGGCCCTCGACCGGGGCGCCGGGGACGGCCTCGCGCAGCTTGGCGGCGGCCTCCTCGGCGCGCTCGGCCGAGCGCGAGCCCAGCACGACCGGCCGCCCGGCCTGGGCCCAGCGCAGCGCCAGCCCGGCGCCGAGGGCGCCGGTGCCGCCGATTATCGGGATCGGTTCGTGCTCGTCCAATTGGGGGCGGAGTCTATGCTCACGCGCGCTTCGGCCCGGTCTAAGCTTTCCTGCGTGGATGGCCTGCCCAGCAGCGTGCGGATCCGCGAGGTCGGGCCTCGCGACGGCTTCCAGAACGAGCCGGAGACGATCGCAACCGCGGACAAGGTGCGGCTGATCGACATGCTCTCGGCCAGCGGGCTGCGGCGGATCGAGCTGACGTCGTTCGTCCGCGCCGACGTGATCCCGCAGCTTTCGGATGCCGAGCAGGTGCTGGGTGCGGTGCAGCGGCGCGAGGGAGTCTCCTTCTCACTGCTGATCCCGAACGAGCGCGGTCTTGAGCGGGCACTCGAGCAGCGCGAGCGCTTCGACGAGATCAACGTCTTCGTCTCCGCCTCGGAGACCCACAACCGCAAGAACGTCAACCGCTCGATCGAGGAGTCGCTGGCCGGTCTGGAGCGGACTCTGGCAACCGCCCGCGGCGCGGGCCTGCGCTGCGAGGGCGTGATCTCGACCTCCTTCGGCTGCCCCTACGAGGGCGGGGTGCCCCCGGAGAGGGTCTTCGCGATCGCCGAGCGGCTCGCCGCGGCGGGCTGCGCCGAGGTCGGCTTCGGCGACACCACCGGGATGGCCAATCCGCGCCAGGTCGGCGAGTTCTTCGCCGCCGCGGACGAGCGGCTGGGCGGCGCCGAGCTGACCGCGCACTTCCACAACACGCGCGGCCAGGGCCTCGCCAACGTTCTCGCGGCGCTCGAGCAGGGGGTCGAGTCCTTCGAGGCGAGCTTCGGCGAGCTCGGCGGCTGCCCGGTGCCGGCCGGGGCCACCGGCAACGTCGCCAGCGAGGACGTGGTCTCGATGCTGCATGAGATGGGGGTCGAGACCGGGATCGACCTGCCGCGCCTGATCGAGGCCTCACGTGCCGCGCAGGAGGTGCTGGGGCGCCCGTTGGGTGCACACGTTCTGACCGCGGGGCCGGTCGATTGGCTTCGTTGAAAGCCGACGTCGAGGCATTGGCCGCGATCCGGCGCGGCGCCACCGAAGCGGGCGAACGCGCGGGGGCGGAGTGGCTGGCCGAGCGGCTCGAGGCGGCCGGCGCCGCGGACGTGCGCCTGCGCGAGTTCCGCTACCAGGGCACCTACGCCGTTGCGCAGGCGGCGCACTACGCCTTCGCGATGCTCGGCGGTCCCTTCGCCCTGGCGGCGGCGGTCTCCTACGATCTCGATTTCTCCGGCCGCAACCAGTGGCTGCGGCGGCTGCTGCCGGCCGGGACGGGGACCAACGTCGTCGCTCGCCTGCCGGCGCGCGGCGAGCGGCGCCGCACCCTCGTCCTCGTCGCCCACCACGACGCCGCACACACCGGCCTGATCTGGAGTGAGTGGCTGGTGCGGAAGTCGCGCGGCGGCTCCTACGGAAACCTGCCGATGCTGGCCTTCGGGCTGGCCGCGATGCGGCGCACGCGCCGCGCGGGGCGGGCATTGCTGGCGCTGGGGATCGCGGTCGAGGCCAACGTCGCGCGCAGCCCGATCGTGCCCGGGGCGAACGACAACGCGACGGGCGTCGCGGCGACGCTGGCCCTGGCCGAACGCTGGCTGCGCGAGCCATTGCCCGGCTGTGAGGTGATCGTGTTGCTGCCGGGCTGCGAGGAGCCCGGAATGGGGGGGATGGCCGCCTGGATGGAGGCCGAGGGGCACAGTCTCGATCCGGCGAGCACCCTGGTTCTGGGGCTCGACACGATCGGCTCGGGCGAGCCGGTGGTCGCCGCGAGCGAGGGCCCGCCGCGCCCGGTCCGCTTCCGCGACGCCGACCTCGCGATCGCCGACGCCGGCGCCCGCCGGGCAGGGCTCGATCCGCCGGCGCGCGCCCGGATCGGCGGCTGGACCGACCCGGCGCTGTCGCTGCTCGCCGGCCTGCCGACGATCTCGATGCTCTCCTTCCGCGACGGGATGATGACCGACCTGCACCGCATGACCGACACGCCCGACCGCGTCGACTGGGGCTCGGTCGAGCGCTGCCTGGCGATCGCCGCCGGGATCGGCGAGGAGTGGGCTGCGGGGCAGGACCGCGGATAAGCTGCCGCCGTGACGACGGGAGACGAGTTCAGCGCGGCGCTCGAGGCGGCCCTCGCGGGCGGCCCCCGGCGCCACCAGGAGAAGACCGCCGAGCAGGGCAAGCTGCCGGTGCGCGAGCGCGTCGCGCGCCTGGTCGACGGGGGCTCCTTCGCCGAGGAGGGGCTGCTGGCCAACTGGAACGAGGAGGGCCTCGGCGCCGATGGTGTCGTCACCGGGATGGCGACGATCGGCGGCCGCCGCGTCGCGCTGATGGCAAACGACCCGACCGTGAAGGCGGGCTCGTGGGGGCCGAAGACGGTCGAGAAGATCCTCCGCATCCAGGAACGGGCGCTGAGCCTGCAGTTGCCGATGGTCTACCTGGTCGACTCGGCCGGGGCGCGGATCACCGACCAGGTTCAGATGTTCCCCGGCCGCCGCGGCGCCGGGCGGATATTCCACAACGAGGTGCGGCTCTCCGGCCAGGTGCCGCAGATCTGCCTGCTGTTCGGCCCGAGCGCCGCCGGCGGCGCCTACATTCCCGCGTTCTGTGACGTCGTGATCATGCGCGAGGGCAACGCCTCGATGTATCTGGGGTCGCCGCGGATGGCCGAGATGGTGATCGGCGAGAAGGTGACGCTGGAGGAGATGGGCGGGGCGAAGATGCACACCGGGGTCTCCGGCTGTGGGCACTTCCTGGTCAAGTCCGACGAGGAAGGGATCGACCTCGCCCAGCGCTACCTCTCCTACATGCCGGGCAACTGGCGCGAGGCGCCGCCCACGGCCGAGCCGGCGGCACCCGCCTCCGAGACGCCGATCGCCGAGATCGTCCCCGCCGACGAGAACCGGCCCTTCGACATGCGCGAGCTGCTCGACGTGCTGCTCGACGCGGGGTCCTTGCTCCAGGTGCATGAGCGCTGGGCGAAAGAGCTGATCGTCGGCTACGGGCGGCTCGACGGGCAGGTCGTCGGCGTGGTCGCCAACCAGCCGCGGCAGAAGGGCGGAGTGCTCTTCGTCGACTCGGCCGACAAGGCGGCGCGCTTCATCCAGACCTGCAACGCCTTCAACGTGCCGCTGCTCTTCCTCGCCGACGTGCCCGGCTTCATGATCGGCACCGCGGTCGAGCGCCAGGGGATCATCCGCCACGGGGCGAAGATGATCAGCGCCGTCTCCGAAGCGACTGTGCCCAAGCTCAGCGTCATCGTGCGCAAGGCCTACGGCGCCGGCCTCTACGCGATGGCCGGGCCGGCCTTCGAGCCCGACTGCTGCATCGCCCTGCCCAGCGCCTCGATCGCGGTGATGGGGCCCGAGGCGGCGATCAACGCCGTCTTCTTCAACCAGATTCAGCAGATCGACGACGAGGCCGAGCGGGCCGAGTTCGTCGCGCGCAAACGGGCGGAGTACGGGGCCGATATCGACATCCTCCACCTCGCCTCGGAGCTGGTCGTCGACGCCGTCGTCCAGCCCGAGGACCTGCGCGCCGAGCTGGTCCGCCGCTTCGCCGCCGCGGCGAGCAAGGACCGGCGCTTCGCCGAGCGCCGCAACCCGGTCACGCCCGCCTAGCGATGGCGGTGGGCGCTGCGGCCGTCGCGGTGCAGGGGCTGCACGTCCGCCGCGGCGGCAGGCCGGTTCTGCGCGGGCTCTCCTTCGCCGTTGCCGCCGGCTCCGTCACCGGCCTGCTCGGGCCGAGCGGCTGCGGCAAGACGACGCTGATGCGGGCGATCGTCGGCGTGCAGAAGGTCGAGGGTGGCTGGGTCGAGGTGCTCGGCGCCGCGGCCGGGTCGCCGCCGCTGCGCGCACGGGTCGGCTACGTGACCCAGGCGCCCTCGGTCTACCGCGACCTCACCGTGCGCGAGAACCTGCGCTACTTCGCGCGCGTGCTCGGCGCGCCGCACGAGCGGATCGGGGCGGCGATAGGGACGGTGGCGCTGGAGGGGCAGGCCGAGCAGGTCGTATCGAGCCTCTCTGGCGGACAGAGCGCCAGGGTCTCGCTGGCCACGGCGCTGCTCGGAGAGCCCGACCTGCTCGTGCTCGACGAGCCGACGGTCGGGCTCGACCCGGTTCTGCGCCGCGACCTCTGGGGCGCCTTCCGCGACCTCGCCGCCGCCGGCACGACCCTGCTCGTGTCCAGCCACGTGATGGAGGAGGCCGAGCACTGCGACGAGCTGCTCTTGATGCGCGACGGCGACCTGCTCGCGACGGAATCGCCTGCATCGTTGCGGGCACGGACCGGACAGGAGCAGCTCGACCAGGCCTTCCTGGCGCTGATCGAGGAGCGCGAGGCGTGATCGGCGCCCGCATCACCTGGGCGACGGCGCTGCGGGTGCTGACCCAGCTGCGGCGCGACCCGCGCACGATCGTCCTGCTGCTCGGCGTGCCGCCGTTCCTGCTCGCCCTGCTCAAGGGCGCCTACCACCAGCAGCCGGAGACCTTCCAGCACGTCGGCGGCCCCCTTGTCGGCCTCTTCCCCTTCAGCACGATGTTCGTCGTCACCTCGATCACGATGCTGCGCGAGCGCACCACGGGCACGCTCGAGCGGTTGATGTCGCTGCCGCTGGCCAAGCTCGACCTGCTCTTCGGCTACGGGATCGCCTTCGCCGTCGTCGCCGTCGTGCAGGCGGGGCTGACCAGCGCCTTCGCCTTCGGCGTCCTCGGCCTCGACACCGCCGGCTCGACCGCAGCAGTCGTCGCGCTCGCGGTCGGCAACGCGCTGCTGGGGATGTCGCTCGGCCTCTTCGTCAGCGCCTTCGCCCGCACCGAGTTCCAGGCGGTCCAGTTCATGCCTGCGTTCGTCTTCCCGCAGTTGCTGCTCTGCGGCCTCTTCGTCGCCCGCGACCAGATGATCGGTGTGCTGCAGATCGTCTCCGACACGATGCCGCTGACCTACGCCTTCGAGGCGCTGGAGAGCGTCACCACGGAGGGCTCGCTGGGCTCGCGCGGGGCGCTCGACGTGGTCGTGATCGCCGGCGCGACTCTGTTGCTGCTGGCGCTCGGGGCGCTCACGCTGAGGCGGCGAACTCCGTGAACCAGTCGAGCGCCTCGGGGTTGGCGAGCGAGTCGCGACTGGCGGCCTGCTCGGGAGGCGTGCCCATCAGGATCCGCTTGACCGGGACCTCGAGCGCCTTGCCGCTGAGCGTGCGTGGCACCGCGGCGATCGCGTAGACCTCGTCGGGCACGTGTCGCGGCGAGCACTGCTCGCGCACGCGGCGAGCGATCTCGCGGCGCAGCCCGTCGTCGAGCTCGGCGCCCTCGCGCAGGACGACGAAGAGCGGCATCCAGCCCTCGGTGCCGGGCCGGGGGATGTCGACGACGAGCGCGTCGACGATCTCGTCGACGGCGAGCACGGCGCGGTAGATCTCGCTGGTGCCCATGCGGATGCCGGAGCGGTTGATCGTCGAGTCCGAACGGCCGTAGATGACGGCGGTGCCGCGCGAGGTGATCTCGATCCAGTCGCCGTGGCGCCAGACGCCGGGGTAGTGCTCGAAGTAGCTGGCCCGGTAACGGCTGCCGTCGGGGTCGTTCCAGAAGCGCACCGGCATCGAGGGCATCGGCTCGGTGACGACGAGCTCGCCGACTTCGTCGATCACGGAGTGGCCGTCCTCATCCCAGGCCTCGACCGCGGCGCCCAGCGCCCGCGCCTGCAGCTCGCCGCGGTAGACGGGCAGCAGCGGCGTGCCGCCGACGAAGGCGGTGCAGAGGTCGGTGCCGCCGCTGGTCGAGAAGAGCCAGGTGTCGGCGCCGAGCTGGTCGTAGACCCAGTCGAAGCCCTCGGGTGACAGCGGCGAGCCGGTCGAACCGATCGCCCCCAGGCGGCCGAGGTCGCGGCCGGCGCCGGGGTCGACCTTGTCCTTCATGCAGGCGGCGATGTAGGAGGCGCTGGTGCCGAACATGGTCACCTCGGCGCGCGCGGCGAGATCCCACAGCACGCTCATGTCGGGGTGGCCGGGGCTGCCGTCGTAGAGCACGATCGCGGCCCTGGTGAGCAGGCCGGAGACGAGGAAGTTCCACATCATCCAACCGGTCGTCGTGAACCAGAAGAGGCGGTCGCCGGGGTGCGCATCGACGTGCAGGTTGAGCTTCTTCAAATGCTCGAGCAGGATGCCGCCCTGGCTCTGCACGATCGCCTTCGGCAGCCCGGTCGTGCCGGAGGAGTAGAGGACCCAGAGCGGGTGCTCGAAGGGAACCCGCTCGAAGCTCGGGTCGGCGCCCTCGCCGGCGGCGAGCAGCTCGTCCCAGCGGCTTGCCTCGCGCAGGCCGGAGAGGTCCGGCTCGGGGTCGAGGTAGGGGAGGACGACGGTGTGCCGCAGGCTCGGCATCGCCGCCTGCAGCTCGGCGAGCACGTCGCGGCGGTCGAAGTCCTTGCCGCCGTAGCGGTAGCCGTCGACCGCGAACAGCACCTTGGGCTCGATCTGGGCGAAGCGGTCGATCACGCTGGCCGGGCCGAAGTCGGGCGAGCAGCTCGACCAGACTGCGCCAAGCGAGGCGGTGGCGAGGAAGGCGACGATCGCCTCGGGGACGTTCGGCATGTAGGCGACGACGCGGTCGCCGCGCTGCACCCCGAGCTCGCGCAGGCCGGCGGCGACGGCGCCGACCTGGGTGCGCAGCTCGCCCCAGCTCAGCTCGTCGAGCTCGCGCAGCTCGGAGGCGTGCAGGATCGCCGGCTCGTCGTCCTGCTTTCCGGCGAAGGCGTGCTCGGCGTAGTTGAGGCGGCTACCCGCGAACCACTGGGCGCCCGGCATATCGCGGCTGCCGAGCACGCGGTCGTAGCCACCGTCGGCCCGCACCCCGAAGAAGTCCCAGATCGAGGACCAGAAGCCCTCGAGGTCGTCGACGGACCAGCGCCAGAGCTCGTCGTAACCGTCGAAGCTCAAGCCGCGCTCGGCCGCCAGCCAGCGCATGTACTCGGTCATTCGCGCCCGCTCGACCAGCTCGGCGGGCGGGTCCCAGAGCTTCACGGGCGGCGTTGCGGTCACCCGGTCGCCGAGGCCGTGCCCGCTCTTGCCTGCTCGCGCTCCAGCTCGTGCGGGTCGTGGGAGCAGAGCAGGGTGACCTCGTCGCCGTGGCGGGAGGCGAGCTCGCGCAGGCGCTCCTGGTTGGACCTGCGCGCCTTGCCGTCGGCGGCCAGCAGCGTCTGGAAGAGGCGCAGCGCGGGCGGGCAGCTGGGCGGGCTTTCGAGCTCGCCGTGGTTGAAGTAGGCGTCGCCGCAGTGCAGCAGCCAGCCGTCGGCGGCCCTCACCGCCACGCCGCTGTGGCCGCGCGAGTGGCCGATGAGGGGGATCAGCAGCACCTCGGCATCGAGACCGGGGAGGACGCGGGCGCTCTCGAAGCCGAACCACTCGTCGCCGCCCGGGTCGTGCCTGACCCAGCGCGGCCCGTGCTTCCAGTGGACGTCGGGATAGCGCAGCTTGTCCTTGAGGGCCGGATCGAGTGCCGCATCGAGCTCGGTCGAGAGGACGTGCACCTCGGCGTCGGGAAAGTCGGGCAGCCCGCCGGAATGGTCCGGGTCGAGGTGGGTGGCGACGATCCGCCGCACGTCGCCGGCGGCGAAGCCGAGTGCCTCGAGCTGCCTCAGGGCGGTCGTCTCGGCCTTCGGTTTGGCGTTCATCGCGGCGAAGGCCACGCCGAGGCGGCCCCGATCGCGCGCGTCGTCCAGCCCGAAGCCGGTGTCGACCAGCACCAACCCGTCCCCGGTCTCGATCGCCAGGCAGTGGCAGACCGAGTGCCCCCTCTCCAGCAGACCGCCATCGCCGTTGATCAGCCGCCTCCCGCGAGGGCACGAAGACCCGCAGTTGAGGTGGTGCACCCGCATCCCGCGGCGGAGTCTAGTCGCGGTCGGAGTGCGTTCGCTCCTTGTCGGGTTGAGGGCGACAAAGGGCGAACGCGCTGCGGGTCTGCGGGTTATCGTTCGGCTGGCGCCGGAGTGGCGGAATGGCATACGCGATCGACTCAAAATCGATTGCCCTTACGGGCATGTGGGTTCGACTCCCACCTCCGGCATCCTGGCGGCGCCTGACGCTGCGCGGTGCGGCGTCCTCGGTCGGCCAAATAGCGCTGCTATTCGGCCTCCCTGCGTCCTTGCCCCGCTTGGTCCGGCGCCGCCAGGACCTACACCGACTGAGGGGCGCCGGCGCCGTAGTCCTCGCCGGACCCGAGCGGGCGCTCTTCCTCGACGTGCCAGTCCTGGCTGAAGCCGTAGAAGCAGGCGACGACGAGGACAATCTGGACGAGCGCGAGGATCACGACCAGGAGGCCGATCAGCGAGACCGGGATCAGCGCCTCCTCGAAGCCGGCCTTGTCGCGGGCAAACCAGCTGTTGGCCCCGACCGCGCAGAAGATCGCCAGGATCGTCGAGAGCGAGGCGGCGACCGGGAGGATGCCGCGGCTCCAGCGCGAGACGAGGAAGGAGAAGAAGGCGTAGAGGACGGCAAAGATCAGGCAGAGGAGGCCCATCGCGCCACCGCCGCTGAGCAGCGAGAAGCCACCGATCGTGATCAGCCCGGCGATCACGGCCGTCGCGAGCATCAGGAAGGCGACCACGAACTTGGTCGTGACCACGTCTGCCTTCTCCCGATTCGGGTGCCAGAGCTCGTAACCCGGCGTTACCTCTCCTACCGCCACAGCGACGATCATAGAATCTATGCGCGACGATGCGGCATTGGCCGCACGTTAAGCGCGTGCGCGGGCGTGGCGGAATTGGAATACGCGCCGGCTTTAGGTGCCGGTGCTCGCAAGAGCTTGGGGGTTCGAGTCCCTCCGCCCGCATCAAGACTTTGGACCGACGAACGAGTCGAGAATCTGGACGCTCCGCCGATTTGCAATCGAGATGTTCTTGAAGCTCGATTGAGTCCAGCGAACATCTATGCGCTCGCAGGCCTCGCAGAACAAGGCGCGGATATCCTCCGAGAAATTCGTGAAGAAGTAGCGCGGATAGGCATATTCGCGAGTGCCGTTGGCGAGAGAGACGGCGAAGCGGTTGATCGAACGTGAGCCATCTGAGTGGATGAACCCGCGGATCAACGGTTTTGGGAACTGGGCAACAATCTCCCGCTGCCACAATTCAAGGGAGATCGGCCTCTCGTGCTTCTTGCCCGGGCCGTGTTGCGGAAAGGCCACAGGCCAAGTCCTGCTCCTCGCGGTCAGGCGGATGGAGTAGCCACGATCCGTCTTGCGTAGATGTTGCTTGGGAGTGACGCGGCCGACCGTAGAAATCGCCGCCAAGCACTCTTGAGCGATTCCGGGATAGCGGGCGTCCAAGGCGATTTCCAGAACAGGCGATGATGCTGCCTGATTCAGATACCCGTCACCGAGGTAGATCGCCAGGAGGTAGCTGTAGCGAGCCGGGTCAGGTGGACGCCAATCGCCAAGGCTCGGCACGTCGGACTTCCGAGGCCATCCGCGCGTCCGCCAACGCTGCACCGAGCTACGACTGACGCCTGTTGCTCTGCTGATCTCATAGTCGCTCAAGCCCGTGCCGACAAGCTTCATTACCGCGGCACAGTCCTTGTCACGAAGTCGAAGCACGAACGTATGTTCGCTGACGCGCCGGACACGACCGAGGCGGCTGCGTCGTAGACTTCGCGCCCCCCGGGGGAGTGAGTTAACGGCTATGCGCACGGTCTCCAAAACCGTGAATCCGGGTTCGAATCCCGGCTCCCCCGCTCAGGTCTCTTGGTCGGTTGGTTCGCACCAATACCCTGTTCGCAATGCGTGGGAGGATCGCTCAGGGGGCGTCCGCGGAGTGGGCGGAGGCAGGGCCCGTCTCGACGGTGCCGCTGCCGGGTCCGCTGGCCAGTGCCCTGGACCGACCTTGGCCGATGCTGGGTCGCGAGCCGGAGCTGGCGGCGATCGAGGCCGCCTGGACGCGGGTGGTCGACGGTGGCCGTGAGACGGTGCTGGTCGCGGGTGAGCCCGGTGCCGGCAAGAGCCGGCTCGCCGCCGAGGCCGGCGCCGCCGCCCATGCGGCCGGGGGGCTTGTCCTCTACGGCAGCGGCGAAGGTGTCGCCGAGACTCCCTATGCGCCCTTCGTCGCCGCGCTCGGGCAGCTCAACCGGCACGCCGGGGGGCCGCTGCTCGAGGAGTTGCGCAAGCCGCCGCTTGGGGCGCTGATCTCCGATGCTCCCGCCGAACAGTCCCCGCGAAGCCTCGGCGACGATCGAGGCCGCTTGTTCGCTGCCGGCATCGACCTGCTCGAGCGCTTCACCGAGCGCCGACCCCTGCTGCTGGTGATCGACGACCTGCACGGCTGTGGGCCCTCGACCCTGGCCTTCGTCCAGCACATCGCCTCCACTGCCGCGCCGCTGCGCCTGCTGCTGCTGGTCACCTACCGGCCGACCGATGTCGAGTCCGGCGGCGAGGTCGCGGCGACGATCGCGGCGCTCCGCTCGGCCCCCGGCGCACGGCACCTGCAGCTTGGCGCGCTCAAGGAGCCGGCGCTGCGCGACATCGCGCGCACGCTCGGTGTCGCCGAGGACGCGGAGGGGGTCAACCGGGCCGCCGCACTCACCCTGCGCGAGAGTGGCGGCAACCCGCTGTTCGCCTCAGAGCTGCTGCGCGCGATCGGCGATGCCGGCGTCGCCGTGCAGGCGATCCAGGGAGCGCCCGCGCCACATTCGCTGCGGGTCCTGATCGCCTCCCGTTGCCAGGCCCTGGGCGCCTCCACCCACGAGCATCTCGCCGCCGCAGCGGTCTGCGGGCGTGAATTCGACCCCAGCCTGGTCGCCGCCGTGCTCGAGTTGGACCCGGCCGAGCTGGCCATCTCGATGGGCGTCGCCGAGCGTGCCGGACTGGTCCAGCTCGACCCCGTCGGCGGCGGCTGCGGCTTCAGTCACGCGATCGTGGCCCGCTGCCTCTATGACGAGGCCAGTCCCGAGCGCCGCGGCATGCTCCACCGTCGGATCGCAGAGCTGCTCGAAGAGCGCGCCGACTCGCCGGCCGAGCGCGCTGCCGAGCTGGCTCGCCACTGGCTCCGCGCCGAGCCGGCGGACCCGGAGCGCTCTGCCCGCTGGTGTGCTGCCGCCGGCGACGCCGCGCTGCGCGGCTATGACCACGAGGTCGCGGCAGGCTGGTTCGAGCAGGCGCTGAAGCTGCGCGAGCAGATCGGCGAGGCGGGTGGCGTTGCCGAACGCTGCGACCTGTTGATCGGCCTCGGTGAGGCGCTGCGCTACAGCAACCAGGAGCGCTCGCGTGGCTGCCTGCTCGACGCGGCGCGCCTCGCCGACGAGCTCGGCGAGGTCGACCGCCTCGTCGCCGCGGTGCTGGCGAACCACCGCGGTTTCGTCAGCCACGTCGGCAGCTTCGACCGTGAGCGCGGCGCGATGTTGCGGCGGGCGGCCGAGCGGCTCGGCCCCGCGCCGAGCTCGGAGCTGGCGCTCGTGCTCGCCCAACTGGCGCTGGAGCTGACCTTCTCGCCCCAGGTCGAGCGCCGCCGTCGCCTCGCCGAGCGTGCACTGGCGATGGCGCGGGCGGGGGAGGACAGGCGCGTTCTCGCCCAGGTCTTGATCCGCTGCCTGATCGCACGCTGGGGACCGGAGAACCCAAAGGAGCGGATCGCGACGGCAGCGGAGAGCATCGAGATCGGCGCCCGCCTCGACCAGCCGCTCGACCTCTTCCACGCGATGCACTGGCAGGCGGCGGCGCAGGTCGAGCTCGGCAGGATCGGCGCCGCGGCGCAGACCTTGCGCGAACAGGAAGCGATCGCCGAGCGCGTCGGCGACGGCACGGCGACCTGGCTCTGCGACTGCGCGACCTCGGTGCACCTCGCCCTCCGGGGTCGGCTCGAGGACGCCGAGGCCCGCGCCCAGACTGCCGCCGAGCGCGCCCGCAGCAGCGCCCAGCCGGACGCGCTCCCCTTCTACGTCAGCCAGGTCGCCAGCATCCGCTGGCAGCAGGGCCGACTTGCCGAGCTGGCGCCGGTGCTCGCCCAGACGCTCGATCAGTACCCCGGCCTGCCGGCCTTCCGCTCACTGGTGACGCTCTCGCACGCCGTCGCCGGCGATCACGCCTTCGCCCGCGAGGTGCTGGCAACCGACACTGCAACGGGGTTCGCGGAGCTGCCCCGCGACCCGGTCTGGATCGCCGGGGCAGCCACCTACGCGCACGCGATCGCCGAGCTGGGTGACCCTGAGGCCGCGGTCATGCTGCACCCGCTCCTCGAGCCCTATCGCGGCCAGCTGGCGACGGCGACAATCAGCGTCTGGGGCCTGGTCGACCATGCCCTGGGACGGCTGGAGCTGCTGCTCGGCGAACAGGAGGCCGGTTGCGACTCGCTGTCGCGGGCGATCGCCGGCTACGCCGCGATGCCGGCGCCACTCTGGCAGGCCCAGGCCGAACGCGACCGCGAGGCGACGGGCGTCTCGGCGCGGAATCTGAGGCTGAACACTCGGATCGAGGCGTTGGGGCTGACCAGCCGCCAGGCCGAGGTGACGAGGCTGATCGCGCAGGGCCGCTCCAATCGCGAGGTGGCGGAGGCCCTGCAGATCTCCTCGAGCACGGTCAAGCGCCATCTCGAGAACGTCTTCGAGCGCACCGGCGCCCGCTCGCGCGGTGCGCTGACCGCGCTGCTGCTCGATTGAACCGGCGGCGCGGAGCCTGTCTGGGAACATTCCGCCGATGCCAGAGGAGGAGCGCAGCGGGGGAGGGGAGCGTGAGGACATCGCCGAGCTTCTGCGGCGCGAGGCGCTGACCCGCGACGAGGCGAGGCCCGACGCGGTGGGCAAGCGTCACGAGGCGGGCGGCCGGACCGCGCGCGAGAACGTCGACGACCTCGTCGATCCCGGCTCCTTCGTCGAGTACGGGCGCTTCGCGATCGCCGCGCAGCGGGGGCGGCGCGAGCTCGACGAGCTGATCGCCCGCACCCCCGCCGACGGGCTGATCGGCGGCACCGCGCGGGTCAACGGTGGGCTCTTCGGCGAGCGAGCTGCCTGCGCCGTGCTCTCCTACGACTACACGGTCCTCGCCGGCACCCAGGGGGCGCTCGGCCACCGCAAGAAGGATCGCCTGTTCGAGCTGATCGAGCGGATGCGGCTGCCGGCGGTGCTCTTCGCCGAGGGTGGCGGAGGGCGGCCCGGGGACACTGACTACCCGGTCGTCTCGGCGCTCGACACGCGGGCCTTCGCGCTCTGGTCGCGACTCACCGGCATGGTGCCTCGGATCGCCGTCGTCGCCGGGCGCTGCTTCGCCGGGAACGCGGTCCTGGCCGGCTGCTCGGACCTGATCGTCGCCACCGAAAATGTTTCGCTGGGGATGGGCGGCCCGGCGATGATCGAGGGCGGCGGGCTGGGCCGGGTCGACCCCGACGAGGTCGGCCCGCTGGCGATGCAGGAGCGCAACGGCGTCGTCGACCTCGCCGTCGCCGACGAGCAGGCCGCGGTCGCGGCGACCAAGCGCCTGCTCGGTTACTTCCAGGGCGCGACCGCGCCGGGCGAGGAGCCCGACCAGGAGGGGCTGCGCGAGATCGTGCCCGAGCGCGAGAGGCGCGCCTACCCGGTCGGCCCGGTGATCGAGACCCTTGCCGACGCCGGCTCGGTCACCTTCCTGCGTGAGCGCTTCGCGCCGGAGATGGTGACGGCGCTGGGGCGGATCGAGGGACGCCCACTCGGCTTCCTCGCCAACGACTCGATGCACGCCGCCGGGGCGATCACGGCCGCCGCCTCGGAGAAGGCGGCGGACTTCATCGCCCTCTGCGACTCCTTCGGCCTACCGCTCGTCTCGCTCGTCGACACCCCCGGCTTCATGGTCGGACCGGAGGCCGAGGCGACCGGGCTCGTGCGCAGCGCCGGGCGGATGCTGAACGGCGGAGCAACACTGAGCGTGCCGCTGATCGCGGTAATCCTGCGGCGCGGCTACGGGCTTGGGGCCCAGGCGATGGCCGGCGGCAGCCTGCACGAGCCGCTGCTGACCGTCGCCTGGCCAATGGCCCACCTCGGCCCGATGGGGCTGGAGGGGGCGGTGCGGCTGGCGCTGCGCAAGGAGCTCGAGGCGATCGAGGACGAGGAGGAGCGCGAGCAGCGGGTCCGCGACCTGACCGCCCAGGCGACCGAGAACGCGAAGGCGCTTAACGCGGCGACCCTATTCGAGCTCGACGACGTGATCGACCCGGCGAGGACGCGATCGCTGATCTCCGCGACCCTCGCCGCCGCCGGGTCGCGCGGTTAGAGCAGGTGCCGACGCACGAATTCGACCGGAAAGCGGCGGACGGGAATTGAACCCGCATCATCGCCTTGGAAGGGCGAGGCTCTACCGTTGAGCTACCGCCGCGTGCGCGAATCGCCTCCCGCGTGCGACCCGCGGCGCATCGACAGTTTGCCGGAATCCGTCAGAATGCGAAGCAGCCACGGGGAGTGGCGCAGTCTGGTAGCGCACTCGGCTGGGGGCCGAGCGGTCGCAGGTTCAAATCCTGTCTCCCCGATCAGGAGAAGCCCGCGCTGGAAGCGGGCTCCTGCAATTCCGACAGCTTCGCGGGATTGCCGGGTTGAGCAACGTGGTACCGCTCTCGGTACCGAAGACCCTGGAGAGACCAGCCTCGCGCTTGACTCGCGGTTCGGGAGGTGGCGCGCTGGCCAACACGGGAGCGAGTTGAACCGCCTGCACCAAGAACAGATCGGCGGACGGCCTGGAGCCCCCTGAGCCGCTCAACCAGCTGCGGAGTCTCTCGGAATGCCTCAGAAGAGCGTTGGATCTTTCGGTTGATCCTCGGTGCCGACGTCCTGCTCGATTTTCTCTAGAACCGTCTCGGTGTCGTCGCAAGACGTGGAAGTCGATGCTTGCTGAGCGCGTTCCAACGAGTACGCCGGGGCCTCCCGGACCCCTTCTCGGCGCCGCTGGGTGTCGGTTTTCCAGAACTCGACATGTTTCAAGCCTCGAAGCCTCGGCTCCATGAACAGGGAGAAATCGAGAGTGTAGGCCTCGAATCGCCCGCTCCTTCCCGAGGCCGCCGACGTGTCGGGCTCGATGATGTGGATCAGCTTGAAGTCCATCAACTGCTGGATGATCTCGTGTTGTTCTGGATTGGCATTGACCTGATCTTGACTAATCAAGAAACCGGTCTTCATCTCCTCTTTCAAGCAGAACGTCACGAGGTCGGCGAAAACCAGTTCAATCGTCTTAGCTTCGGGCCCAACGTCATCGCGGAGGTAGCCAAGCTTCGTGCGATAGGAGAGGCGTCCGGCGCCCTTGTAGACCGCCTTTGGCGTAACCCTCGATTGCCCCAAGCTGCGAGCGGTGGGAACTGCCTCCACCAGCGTGTTGAGATAGTCCCGCGGGACTCCGCCGGAGGCAAGCGCCAGTGCGAGTAGACCCTCGGCGCTGATGAAGGACGAGGAACTGTCGATCTTTACCTTCTGCGCGAGGGACTTGAGCCTGCTTGTCGGGGTCTCGGTATCGGTCGAAGGTCGTCTGAATGTCAGCGGGACCCAGCTACTGCCGGCGCAGCAGATTGGCTCGCTGGCAGCCGGCCAGCGCGATGCCGATCCTGACTCTGATTCCGATCCGCATCTCCACGAGTGGGCGTTACGAGAACTCGGATACTGCTGGGATGGCTGGTGGCTATGCTTGGACGCGGTAGGAGTTTGGAACGATGACTAGATCCCACGAGTTTGAGGTCGTGCTTCAGCCCGAAGACGAGGGTGGCTTCAGCGTGTCTGTGCCTGCCCTGCCGGGCTGCCATACCCAGGGGGAGACCCGCGAGGAGGCTCTCTCGATGGCTAAGGATGCGATTGAAGGCTACCTCGACGTGCTGGCGGGCGAGGGTCGGCCGCTGCCGCAGCCGGCGCTGATCGAGCGCATCACCGTCGCCGCGTGAGCGGACGGCTTCCGTCGGTCCGTCCCCGGCAGCTGATCAGGGTCCTTGAGCAGAGGGGCTGGAAGCTCGCCCGCTCGAAGGGTAGTCATCACCACTTCACGCACCCCGACAGCCCGAACGTGGTCACGGTTGCGATCCACGCCAAGGACGTCAAGCGCGGCACGCTGAGTGGAATCCTCTCCGACGCCGGGATCAGCCGCGACGAGTTTCTGCACCTACTGAAGTAACCAGGGCCACCGGGACCCACCAGGGTGAGTTCATGGGAATGCCACCGACCGGCAAGAGCATCGATGTGAAGCTCATCGACATCATGCGCTTCAACGACGCGGGCACGATCTGCGAGCACTGGGGGCTCGTCGACACGCTCTCGATGATGCAGCAGCTCGGCGCGGTACCTGACGGCCCACCGGCCTAGGGGGCCGGGGGCCACGGGGCGGTTCGTTGCACCCGCGCGTCGATCAGGGTTCTTCGCCGGGCGCCTCTGGTCAGTACGGAGCGCCGACCGCCTTCGCCCACGCCTTGTCGACGTGGAGCTGGCCGTTCTCGTCGGTGTCGACGATCACCACGGTCGCGGGCTGCCGGTTGCAGTCCTCGGGGGCGGGCACGCCGACCACGGGGCAGGCCAGGGCGGCCGCGCTGCCGGCCGTTTCGACGAAGCCGGTGTCGTAGGAGGCGTAGTCGGCGATGCACTGGGCATCGATTTCGCCTTCCAGCATCTCCTTGGCGATCAGGCCGCCCTCGGGGAAGTAGACGGCGGCGTAGATCACGTCCGGGCCCGCTGCCGCGAGCTTGTCGATCGTCTCGCGGTATGACTTTTCGCCGGGCTGGATCTTCTCGTAGGCGGTTACTTCGACCCCCGCCTTTTCGAGTGAGCCCTTGAGCGCCTTGGCGACCGAGGCGGTGTAGTTCTGGGTCGGGTCGTAGGCGATCGCGACCGATTCGGCGCCCTGCCACTCGCTCAGCGCCCGCGAGGCGACCGGGGCGATCTGGTAGCCCATCGGCTGCAGGGTGAAGCCGAGGCCGTTGGTCGAGTTGTCGGAGGTCAGCCGCACCGGGGTCAGCCCGGCATCACCTCGAGCGGGCGTCGGGGGGAACGAGCGCTAGGGTGCTCTGCGTGCCCGCCCCCGGCAGCTTCGAAGCGCACGAGGTCGACCTGCACGGTCACCGTGCGATCTATCGCGTCGCCGGCAGCGGGCCGACCGTGGTCCTGATCCACGGCATGGTCAACTCCTCGCGC
>Ga0210085_1000108_pt1 | contig 36515 bp, 35 predicted proteins | sample China_Galinas_PW_5_FD_184866 | JGI IMG/M metagenome (GOLD analysis project Ga0210085, IMG submission 184866) | Wetland microbial communities from San Francisco Bay, California, USA, that impact long-term carbon sequestration - China_Galinas_PWC_D1... | ecosystem: Environmental > Aquatic > Marine...
AAATCCAGCGACCCTGAGATAATCCCGGCCGGGCGGCCCACCGCCCATCCCCTGGGGGCGTAGCTCAGTTGGTTAGAGCGCCGGCCTGTCACGCCGGAGGTCGCGGGTTCGAGTCCCGTCGCTCCCGTATCAGCCGAAACCGCATTGTAGCGCGGATTGCGGCGGACTCCAAGACTTGCCAGAGACTCTGATTTCGAGTTTGGGTACCAGATCTGGGTACCAAGTGGCCAGCGACTTGCACGATGGACCGGGCAGCGGCCTGTCCTGCATGGACTGCCGCTTTTCGTCCGAGGCGAGAGCGCGATTCGCGCTGGCTGACGTGCTCGCAACCACGCGGAAGCGGCACGCGCCGAACACCGTCGCGTCGCTTCCGCTCCTCGTCAAGCAGGCACCTTGGTCCCACACCCGCTTCCACGCGGCGGAGGCCGTCGACCCGCTCGTCCGACGGTCTATTCTCGACCGGGAACGATGGCGATGACTGGATCGACGTCACGTAGAGCGGCAGCTTTCGCGCTCGCGGAGGACCTGCTCGCCGATATCGAGCTATCGCGGATCCCGCCGATGGACGTCGCCCGGAAGGCGAGCCGCCTAGTTAGCCGCGATTTTGGCGCTCTTGAGAGCGAAGATGGGTGTGCCCTGTCCGGCAAAGTCATCTATGCGGCTGTTCGCGCTTCAGGATCGAATCGTATCTTCGGGCTCGTCTTGCTCACTGAAAGGCGCAACGGCCTCCTCTTCACTAAGCCAATCAGCGAGGACATGGGGCCAGCTGAGGACGATTGCCCTGCGCGCATCCTCGATCTGCTGACTGCACCTAGCAACGAGAACGCGCGCAACTGGCGGTATCGCTGTCGTGTCCGGTTGGGGCTACGCCCTTCCGGGCAGGATCAAGACTGACGAACCTGCGCCCGTCCAAGGCTATCGGAATGCGGTCCCGGCCAGATGCTGGCGGCCGTGCCATGGAAGACCACGCGCAGACTGGGTTCGACAACGTTCCATTGGTTCGTCCTACTCAGCTGGACCCGGCCAAAGTGCCAGGATGTGGCCGGCGAGCTTCTCACCTCGCTCGGCAATTGCCTGCTCATCGAACTTGTCGACGTATTCTTCGACGAGCCCCTGATTCATGGCTAGGAGGCTGTGACGGGCGAGCCCCGGTCGCTTCGTCTCCCACGCTGCGTTCGAGAGCGATGGGTTGAGCTTGTCAGTGACGAGCGTGAGGTTGCCGAGCCGGTTCACAGCGGCATCTCGCTCCATTTCACGCTCTTCGCGTGCGAGCTCACCGCCAACGGAGATCGGCCAGTTCGCTTTCCACGACTGGGGAACGATGTGCTCGATTTGGAGCTTTTCCGGTCGCTCTAGCTTCTCGTGCTTGTCCGTCCTCAGCCGGCGCCGCTCGACCTCCCACAGTACATCGAGGAGGCGTTCTCTCGCGATCGCGCCCGAACCATAGGCGCGGTTTTCCGTCAGTACCGGGAGAAGGTCGGCATCGCGCGGCCATAGGCGCGAGGCCCCGTCCATCCCCGCGAGTTGGCGCTCGATTATCTGGGGTGCCCGTCCGGTGTCTGCCCTCACCTCTTTCACGAGTTCGGTGAAGAGGCGGTTGTACCCCTGCGCGGTCCCGCGCCAGAGCATGCGACGGACGAGGTAGGCCTCGATCATCGCGAGGCAGCGATTGACGTCCTCATCGCTCAGCAAGGTGTCCGGTTGCTTGAAAAGAAGCAGCACGAGTGGGAAAGGCGTGCTCGTGTTGAGCATCTGCAGTCGGTCGAAGAACTCGTGGCGCCGCGTGCCGCTCGGCTGGGTGAAGAAGGATTGGTAGATCCGAGCGTCGTCTGCAAACTCCGCGATCAGGGCCCGGATGTCCGGGGAGTCGGATTCGAGCATCTTCGCGAAAGCCTTGAAGAGGTAGTCGGAGTTGATCTCTTTGCCGAGCCGCATCTGGAGCCAGTGCTGGAGGAAGACGTCGGCTCGGACCCTGTCGAGGCGGCCTAGGCGAATCTTCTCCTGCCACCAGTCGTCCTCAATCCATGACCAGTGCCGCTCATAGAGCTCCTCGGTTTCATCGCCTCCGTGCTGGTGTTGGAAGACGAGGTTCTTGACCAAGTCGATTGCGTTGAGCGGCGCGCCACGGTCGTTCAGCGTCTCGAAGATCACCTGGGCGTTGTCACGGTGATCGAGATCAATCCAGACGATGTGGAGCTGCGAGCGCACCACGGCCTCCAAGGCCTGGAAGTGGAGCGGGCGCTCCTCCTCCGAGACGGCGGAAACCCATTCGGTGACAGCGTTCTCGAAGAATCCGAATGCTTTGACGACGTGGTGGCCGTCCAACGAGGCATTGACCTCGTCGTTGGTCATGACCGCCCGGAAGGCGTCGCGATCATGCTTGGTTGGCCACACCTTGAAGACGGCGTCCGGATCCTCCCTCGTCAGATAGCGGCGGTTCTCAATGAGGTCGCGGAGCTCGTTTGCCTCCTCGGCCCCGCCCAGCTCTTCGAGCGCCCGAGCCGCGGCACCAATGAGGAGCTGGATCGTCGTCAGACGCTGCTGGCCATCGATGATCTCGCGCAGCTCAATCTGCCCAGCGCCAAATGGCACGAGCTTGATGACGATCGCGCCAAGGAAATGCACAGGCAGCTCGTCGCTACGGGGTGCGGAGTTGTCGGCTTGCGCCGCCTCGACGTAGGCGTTGACGACCTCGAGAACGTCGTTCCAGAATGGCTCCCACTGGCGCTCGCGCTCCCAGGCATAGCGGCGCTGGAACACTGGCACGACGTAGCGCACGTCGCGCCTGAAGATCGCATCGAATGACTGGGCCCTCGCGTCGATGCCGGTATCCAATCAGGAACCGCTACGTGATCGAGCGAGAAGGAAAACGGCGCGCCGACGATTGTCGCGCGGTGTGCCGGGCTCTCCATCCGGCCCAATATGCCGAGCGGCGCAGGAGGCCGCCGTTGCCCGAGCTTCGCGAGGCTGGCGTACGAGGGATAGCGCTCAACCTTCGGATTTGAACCATGCGGCCAGTTGGTTTGCTACCGCGACTGCTACAAGAGCAACCGGGCGGAAGCCAGGCATGCTGCGCCGACTGCAAGAGCCAGCAGGCTCAGTCGCAGGCGTTGGTGCTTGTTCCAAGCGATGCGAGAGGTGATTGCCAGTTGAGCGGCCAGCTGCTCAAGAGCCTCTGAGTCCGACAACTGCTCAAGAGCGGCAGCGATCTCCTTGCTGTTGCGAAGCCGGAGGTCACCGAAATAGATCAGCGTTGGCGTGCGCTTGGAACGACCCCAGCCGAGGCTGGGCACGACGACCGACATCGCCAGTACCACTGAGACCGTGAAGGCGGCACCCATGATTCGAACGACCCAGAGCCTGGCGTCGGTCGCGTTATGAAGCCCGCCATTTGGTCCCAAGACTTCGTGAGCCGCCAAAGTTGCGAGGACGAGCGCCAGCGTCAGGATGATCGACGCCTTTTGATCGACGGCGCGCGTCCAGTCCTGGATCGCTTGGTGCGCACGCCACGCGAAGTCGACCCCCTTCGAGTGATCGCTGCGGTTGGTTTCCTCAGGCTCTGACACCAGCCAGCTCCTTCAGGTCGTGATAACTGAAGCTCTTCAGGCTGTGCGACCGCGCGACCCCATCGAGTCGGTGGACGAGTTCGAGATGGCAGCGCTTGTACTTGATCCCGCTCCCGCACGGGCACCGATCGTTCCGCTCTGGCTCGGTTGAGCTGATCGAGGCCCACAGCTCCTCTGGCTGAGGCTCGGCGATCAACTCCTCCACGATGTAGAGGGCATATGCGTCGCGACGGTGAGGCCACTGCGGGCCGGGGAATCTCCCGATCCTGTCGTAGATCAGTTGCTGCTCGAGGAAACAGATGATGTCGAGCATGAACACCTTCAGAGCTGACGGCAGCGAGAGGTCGGGCTCGTCGACGCCCCTCAGGTACAGGCAGAAGCTGTGATCAGCGGGGATGTGGCGATCATCGTCTGGGAGCCAGCGCTTGGCGGCGTCGAAGACGACGGGCGGTTTTTTCGGATAGTCGAGTCCGAACTCAATCCGGATCTCGATGGGATCGATTCGACCGTCGGGAAGGGCCAAGGGCACCGCCCCTTGAGCGAGCGCCGTCAAGCGGCGCTCGTCGAGGTCATAGCTCAGGTAGGGATGCTCAACGGCGAGGAGCTCGCGGTCCAGCTTCAGTCGCGAGTTTCGCCTGCCGCGGTCAAGGCGCCCACCGCCGGCCCGGGACAACGCCGCCACCCCCTCCCCCGCCGGGATGGCCGTGGCCGGGGCCGCCTCCGTTCCCATGGCCGTTGCCGCCCCCATGGCCGTGCCCTCCATCGCTTCCACCGTGACCACCATTTCCTTTGCTCGGACGCCCCACCGCTCCCTTGGCTCCATATCCCAGGAGTGCAGCCGCTCCGGCTCCGACGAGCACTTTGGTAGCGGTGCTTGCAACCCGCTGCTCTTCCTCGCTTTCGTAGCTCTCGGCCCGCATTGCCAACTCGAAGTCGGCGATGTCGCAACCGACGCAGACATGCGCCTGTGGGCCGGAGCGCCACTCGAACAGGCCTTGGACGCACTCGGGAAGGCGATCGAGAGTCGACGTGTCGATGCCTATCTCGCCCCCATCCAGGTTGCGCTGGATGCGCTCGGCACGGCGTACCCCGGTGCCGACCGCAAGAACGTCGCGGTTGCCCCGCGTCCCGAGTTTCGAGATCAGCGTGGGACCATCGGCTATCCCGGTTGCCACGGCCAGTCCCTCGATGTCGATGACCTCGGGAAGCGTGAGAGTCAGCGAAGAGTTCCACGCAGCGGCCGTCCGCAGCGCCTGTTCGGCACGCTTGATGCTGTCGTCGTGGGGGAGATGGCGCAGGAGCTGAATGCGGTCACCCTGGTACTGAACGCGAAGGTTCGGCCCGTAGTCGCCGATTGCGACGTGTCGCAGCTCGGCGCGGACGATGTGGAAAGCGCGGACCAGGGAGGTCAGGCGGTCGTCGTCGCCCATAGCTTCCTCGACAATCGCGGTGAAGCCGTCGAGGTCGCCGAAGGTAGTCAGCGCCTCGTTGAACTTGCTGCCGGCGAGGGAGAGACGATCCTTGTCGATTTCGGCCGTAGCCTTGCTGATTCCGACCGAGTCGAGCGTGATGTTCTCCGCGTCCTCTTCGACTTTCTTCGCGGCCTTGTCCAGGCTCCAGTCGACCTCGTAGCGCTCGACCAGCGAGTTCAGCGCCTCCTCGGTCATCGACACGCTGTGGAAGCCGTCCGGCTTCTCGTTGACTGAGATGCCCAGGTCTTCGATGTCGAGCAGGTCGAGGAGCTCACTGTTGATGCGCAGCGTCGTCCCGGGCTCGATCGCCTTGGCCCCTTGGTTTGCGGCTTCACCGATGAACAGCAGCTCTGCATCACCGCGAGATCCGCTCATCGTCGCGAGGGACTCGCCAAAGGCCGCGCCTGCAGCGGTTGCAAGATCAGGGTCGTCTTTCAGGACTGGATTCAGCGCCCGGCGCACCACCAAGGCAGCGGCCAGGGACATACCGACGGCACGCGCCCCGATCTCCCTGTGGTCAGCGAACGGGCGGTAGATCAGCGAATGCAATCGTGCGCCTTGAAAGTGGATTCGTGCAGCTCCGAACGCATCGGCCGTTCGACCTATGGTCCGCTGGTAGAGGTGCAGCTGACGAGCGACTCGCTTGGCGGCATCGCGGTCCTCCACATCACCCAGCGCATCGGTCAATGCCTTCTCGCTTGCCAGGGCGATGTAGCAATGGGCACCGGTTACCCGCTTGGGGTTAGCCAGCTTGACGTTGTCTAGCGTCATCTCCCGCTTCAGGTCGCTGATCTCGATCTTCGGGATCGAGGCGGCGATACGGACGACTCGTTCGCGCGAACTATCTATGTTCCAGGGCATCTAAGACCTCCTGGGTGGCGCCGAGCGCAGATCGCCCGACTGGGAACCAAGATGGTCGCGGGTCTGTCGGACGCTACTTCGGAATGCTCTTTCAGAATTCAGAAGTAGCGATCATCGGCTATCTCAGGCGGAGAGCCTCTCGTTGAACTTGGTAGCGGCCAAGCCGACGTCATAGACAAAGGCCGGGCTCATCTGCCGGACCAGCCCTTTCAGGTTCGCGTAGCTCGTTCCCTTGACGACTCCGTTGATCAGCAGGACATCGACCTCCCTTTGGCGTCGAAGTTCCGTGGCGACTTCTTCGAGCTTCCTCAACTCGACACCGGAGCGACGAAGATCAGCGAAGACGTAAGCGGTCAGGGCGTCCTCGCGGGTAAAGATCTTCTGGGTGCCCGATCCGCGAGCCTGTTCTTGCGAAGCGGTGATCAGCCCGCGGTTAACCCAGTTGTGCAGCGTGCGGTATTCCACGCCGGTAAGCGAAGCTAGCTGCGGCAAGGTCAAGGTCGGGAAGGACATGGCGCTCCTCAGGGTGGGGGAACCGTCCCGCCTCTTAGTATCAGGTGGGCACGATGGCACGGCCACCGGAGCGCTGAAAACGCTGCTTTCTGCGCCGAATCGTTTACCCGCCACCGCCTGGCGTTTCCCTGGTTCTCCCTTTGACTGACCCGCGCGGTTCGATCTATCGCGGGTCGGCCGGAAGCGACTTCCAGGTCTGCTCTTCGATCAGCGCCAGTTGTTCCTCCTCGCCCACCCGATCTTCGAATACCGCCAAGGTCTCGCCGAGGCCACCAGCGGCTGGGGCAATGATGCCGTGCAGGCCGAGCTTGTGCGCAGCCTCGCCGATGCGGTGACATGCCACGTAGTCGCCGACCTCGCTGCAGAGGTCGGCGATCGTCAGCCCGGTCGCGTCGCAGCTCGCGCTCTCGCGCAGGTCGAGCACGCTCGCGATCTCGACCTCGCAGGTCACCAGGCGACGCGGACCGACCATCTGCGGCTGCATGCCCTCCACCGTCTCAACCAGGTGGCGGTAGGCCTCGACGACCACCGAGTCGGTGGGCCGGCCAAGGTAGAGGACGGGAAAGGCGCCCTCCGGACCCCAACGACCGCCGGAGCGGCTGCCACGCAGCGGCTCTTGGCGCGGCGAGACGTGGCGCTGAAAGCGGCCCGCAACCGTGGCCGTGCCTGCGCGCGACACCGCGGCGGCGATGTCGGGCGCCACTCCTACATCGCCCCTGCGCTGAGGCGCTCGACTGCGGCGAGCACTCGCTCGAACTGACCCGCGGCGAGCAGGTCGATCGGCTTCTTGCCGCCCAGGTCGCGGTTGCGACCGTGAATCCAGATGTCGGCGCCCTCGGCGGTGTAGATGTCGCGCAGCCGCTCCAGGATGTAATGAAGCTCCAACAGCCGGTCCTTCGCCTCACCCTGGGGTCGGTGGGTGCCGGCGGCCCAGTGCTGGACCTGCCGGGTCTTGACGCCGGTGATTGTCGCCAGCTCGGCGTTGTTCAAGACGTCGCCCCGCAGATCGTCGACGAGGTGGGCGTAGAGGCCGGCGGCGGGAGGTGCTTGGGTTGCGTGCATGACACCCGCATCATAGCGGTCAACAGCAGGCTAAACAACGCCTTAAACGACATAGCCCATTTCGCTCCGTGCGCGCCGCCGCTCCGTAGACTCGGAGATCGCGCTCAACCCCGAATCTCAATCCGGTGTCCTTTGAGGACTCCTGCCCCGTCGCTCCCGTTGTCCCTGCAAATCGGGCGGTGCCGAGTTAGACCGATCCCGCGATTGCCACCGAAACTCCAGGGCGAATGTGAACGGGCGCGCTTCTCGTCCGTCTTTGGTTTTCTCGTCCGAGAGTGCTACCTTGCTTCCATGACGCTCACCGCCAAGGTCGTCAGCGGCAACGAGGTTCGGGTCCCCGACCCGCAAGCGGGCGAGGTGACCGTGATCTCTCGCTACGGAAAGGAGCGCGCCATGCTCATCCATCCCGACGACTTCCATCGCCTCGACGAGCTCGACCGGACGCTGGCCGAGGCCACCGAACTCGCGCCGCTCAAGCCGAGTTCGGAGGCTCTCAGAGCCCACCTTGAGGAGGGCACGCCAGGCGAGCCGATCACCGACCCGGCGGTCCTCGCCAAGCTGTTCGGCTAGTTGCAGCCGCCGCTTGGCCACTGCTATTGGGCGCTCGCCCCATTTGCTCCCGCGCCGCCGTTTCGGATCTATCAGGAAGGCGCTGCGCCCAGGTCAGTCGGCTCGGTGGAGCCGTTCACCGAGGCCGCCCGCAAGGGCGCGAGCGAGTTCGCGCTGCTCGCCCCGGTGAAGGCTCGCCCGGTCCTCGTCATCACCGAGGTTCTCCCCGAGTATGAGGAAGTGCTGGCACTGCGCCTGCGCCGCCTAGAGAAGCTCGACTCCGAGGCAGAGCGCGAGCGCGTGCGCGAAGGCTCAGACCCCGGCCTCTTCCACCTGAAACCTGATCGCTTCGAGGGTCTGCCCGTCGAGAACGCGGCAATCGTCAGTTCGCTGTTGCGACTGCCGGCGGCGGCCCTGGATCGCCGGACGTCTCTCGGCGGCCTCGACGACAACGAGCTGCGAGCCCTGCACGAGCGGGTCGCGCGAGCCCACCGGCTGCGCCTCGACAATCTGGTTCTCGAGCGCGCGCAGTCGCTGCTTCAGCGGGCGCAACGCAAGCGATGACCGATTACGGCAGCGAGCACTCGCTCAAGCTCACCGGAGACGCGATTCGCATTTCCGGGCGCGCTCGACGGGCGAGGTCCAGCAATTAGCGGACGATTTCCACTTGGCCGGTCTCCGGGGCTGAGGCTACTGTGACCGGTCTGTGCCTGGTGTCGTCGAAGCGCTGAGCGGGATCGACCTGTCTGAGGTTCGGGAGGAGGTCGGATCGAGGGCGTTTGAACGCGGGCGCAGCTATGCGCGCGCCCGGCGGGTCGCCGCCGTCGACTGGGATCCGAGCGGTCTGACCCTGAAAGGCACGGTGGTCGGAACTTCGCCGTACGTCACGATTGCGTACTTCGCCGAGGTCGACGGGGGGCTCGAGTTCGACGCCGGGGAATGCAGCTGCCCGGTGGGATACGACTGCAAGCACGCTGCCGCGCTTGTGATTGCGGTGATCGAGGGACGAGTCTCCGTCCCGAGTGCCGGCCGCGCCTTGGCGGCTCGCGACGAGCCGCCCGACGAGCCGTCCTGGGAGCGGTCGTTGCGAGAGCTGATCGGTGCTCCGCCGCCGACGGGGGAGCGACCGCTCGCGATCGAGCTTTCTCTGCGATCGGACCACCGCGGACAGCAGCTGGTGGCGCGGCTGATGCGCCCCGGGGCGCGCGGGGGTTGGGTCAACGGCTCGCTGTCCTGGAGCGGGCTCGACTCATGGAGCGTCCGCGAGGGCCAGTACCGCGCCGACCACCTGGCGCTGGCCCGCGAGTTCCACGCCGCCTACCGGGCCCGCGGGCAGGGTGGCTACTACTACGGCTACGGAGAAAGCGGCGACCGCTTTCTCGACCTGAGTGCCTTCGACAGTCCACAGCTGTGGTCGCTGCTCGACGAGGCGGCGCGGATCGGCATGAGTCTGATCCACGACGCGCCGCAGCTCGGCGAGCTGGGCCCCTGCGAGAACGGGGAGCTGGTCATCGACGTGCGGCGCAACGGCAAGCGAGGATCGCTCGCGACCGCGGTGCTCCGCCTCGACGACGGCGGGGAGGCGGCGCAGTTCGAGCCACTGTTCTTCCTCGGCGCGGGCGGTCACGGCCTCGTCTGCACGGAGCGCGGCGAGGACGACGGGGGCGCCGACTTCCACGACAGGCGATTGCGGCTGGTGCGTCTCGCGAGACCCGCTCCGCCCCAGCTCCAGCAGCTGTTTCTCGACGGCGAGAGACTCGATATCCCCAAGGCGGAGTTCGAGCGGTTCGCCGCCGAGATCTGGCCCGAGTTGCGCCACGTCGCCGAGGTGGCGTCGTCGGACGGCTCGTTCACGCCGCCTGAGATCTCTGCGCCGTCGCTCGCGCTGCGGGCGAGCTACGGCGCCGGCCACGCCCTCCAACTCGCCTGGGGCTGGGACTACCGGGTCGGCTCGCAGACCCGGCAGGCGCCGCTCGGGATCGCCCCGCGGGTCTCCGGCTTCCGCGATCGCCGCGCCGAGCAGGCGATCCTCGCCGAGATCGAGCTCGCCGGAACCGGCCTCGAGCGTCTCGGCCTGCTCGATGCGGCGGCCCGGCCCGCCGGAGCTTCGGTGGCCTCGCTCGACGGGATCGAGACGATGCGCCTGACCACCGACGTGCTGCCGCGGCTTGAGGAGCGGGGCATCGCCGTCGAGGTCACGGGGGAGCCGGCCGACTACCGGGATGTGAGCGACTCGCTGACGATCGGCGTCTCGACCACCGAGATCGCCGGCGAGAGCGACTGGTTCGACCTCGGCGTGACGATCTCCGTCGAGGAGCGCGAGCTGCCGTTCGCCGAGGTATTCGCAGCCCTTGCCGCCGGCGAGTCGCACCTGCTGCTCGACGACGGCGCTCACCTTGCGCTCGACGATCCCCGCCTCGAGTCGCCACGGCAGTTGATCGTCGAGGCGCAGGCGCTCGTCGACGCCCCGTCGGAGTCGCTGCGGATCAGTCGTTACCAGGCCGGGCTGTGGGCCGAGCTGGCCGCGCTCGGCGTCGTCACCGAGCAGGCTGAGGCCTGGCGCCGCCAGGCGGTGGCGCTGCTCGAGCTCGACGAAGTCGGCGACCACGATCCGCCCGCCGCGATAAAGGCCGAGCTGCGGCCCTACCAACGCGAGGGGTTCGGTTGGCTGGCGTCGCTGTGGGAGCTCGGTCTGGGCGGCATCCTCGCCGACGACATGGGACTGGGAAAGACGCTGCAGACGCTGGCGATGGTCTGCCACGCCCGTGAGCGCGATCCCGGCGTCGGCCCCTTCCTGATCGTCGCGCCGACGAGCGTCGTGCCGAACTGGGTTGCCGAGGCGGCCCGGTTTGCCCCCGCTCTGACGGTCAACGCGGTTACCGACACGCTGAAGAAGTCCGGCCGCTCCATCGACGAGGTGGCGAGCGCCGATGTCGTGGTCACCAGCTACACCCTGTTTCGGCTTGACACCGAGGCCTACCGCGAGGTGGAGTGGGCGGCCTTCGTTCTCGACGAGGCACAGGCCGTCAAGAACCACCAGTCGAAGACCTACAAGTGCGTGCGCGAGCTGCCGGCGCCGTTCAAGCTGGCCCTCACCGGCACGCCGATGGAGAACAACCTGACCGAGTTCTGGTCGCTCCTTTCGATCGTCGCGCCGGGGCTCTTCCCCGACCCAAAGCGCTTCGCCGAGCAGTACGCGCGGCCGATCGAACGGGACGGCGACGGTGAGCGGCTGGCGCGCCTGCGGCGCCGCATCAAGCCCCTGGTCAAGCGCCGCACCAAGGAGCTCGTCGCCGCCGACCTGCCGCCGAAGCAGGAGCAGACGCTCGAGGTCGAGCTCCACGCGCGCCACCGCAAGCTGTACGAGACCCGCCTACAGCGCGAGCGACAGAAGATCCTCGGCCTGATCGACGACTTCGACCGCAACCGGTTCACGATTCTGCGCTCGATCACGCTGCTGCGCCAGCTGAGCATCGACGCCGGCCTGGTCGACGAGGGGCACGACGACGTCCCCTGCGCGAAGCTCGCCGCGCTGATCGAGCAGCTCGACGATGTGATTGGCGGCGGCCACCGGGCACTCGTCTTCAGCCAGTTCACGGGCTTCCTGTCCAAGGTTCGCGATCGTCTCGATCGAGAGGGGATCGAGCACTGCTATCTCGACGGGCGCACGCGCAAGCGCGACCAGGTGATTGAGTGCTTCAAGCAAGGCACGGCGCCGGTCTTTCTAATCAGCCTCAAGGCGGGCGGCTTCGGCCTCAACCTGACCGAGGCCGATTACTGCTTCCTGCTAGACCCGTGGTGGAATCCGGCAGCCGAGACGCAGGCGATCGACCGCGCCCATCGGATCGGGCAAACCCGCCCGGTTATTGCCTACCGAATGATCGCCCGCGAGACGATCGAGGAGAAGGTCGTTGCCCTCGCCCGTCGCAAGGCAGAGCTGTTCAGCGGCGTCATGGACGACGGCGACCTGTTCGCCGGCAGCATCACCGCCGACGACATCCGTGGGCTGCTGGACGAGTCGGCGCCAGAGCCTCGGGGGCGGTCAGACGAGGCGCTCGCCGACGCGGCGTAGCTACCCTCGAATCTCAATCCGGTGTCCTTTGAGGACTCCTGCCCCGTCGCTCCCGTATCAGCCGAAGCCGCATTGTAGCGCGGGTTGCGGCGTTGTCAGGCCCCAAGCGGCAGGGCGAACAAACGGCTTTGGGTACCGCATTTGGGTACCAACTGACCTCGAGACCGCCAGACCCAAGGGCACCTTGTCGGGTCGAATCCGTGATTCCAACTTTGCTCCCGGCGCTGGGCCAGAGATGCAATGGACACACTCACCCCGCCTCTGATGCAGGTGCCGAACCTGCATGCCTATCCAGATTGGCGCAAGCAGCGTGTTCCGGACATGCTCTGGCTTTCGGCGAGGGTCGACGCTCACGCGGGCGACTGGCAGGCCTCTCACCGAGCCCTTGATCCCTCGACGACTTCGTCCCGAGCGGCGAGGCCTTCTGGGATGGATGGCCGCCTTTCAACCTTCACCCTGATCACCGAGGCGGCCCGTCCGGCAGCGCGCCGTGCCCTTCGCAAACCAGCGCCGGAGGCGCTGGCCGGAAGGTGAAGACATCGCGCTGAACGCGATCCTCCAGGTCGTCTGGTTCCCGTTGGCGCCGCTTTGGGCGCTCCTGATCATCCTGCTCGACGTGGTGCTGATCTACCACCTCACCGCTCGCTGGGAAGGCTGAGCGCACCGGGGAGCGGCGGCCCGCGTCGGGAGGCGCGGACCGCCGGCTCGCCTGTCAGCCTCATAGGCTCGAACTCTCTCGACCGTTGACGGGCAGGCTGGCCTGGCGGCAGCAAGTACGGCTAGCATCGCCTCATCTTGCTTCCGATCATCGCCCAGTCCGAGGTGGAGCAGCAGGTCGTCTCCGAAGGCCTGACGACCGGCGATTGGATCCTCGCAGCTGGGACCCTGGTCGGCTCGGTGGTCCTGGCCCAGGTCCTCAAGCGGGTAATTCGCGGCGTCGCAACGGGGGCCGGGATAGAGAAGCGGGCCGCGCGCGCGATGGGGCGCTGGATTTCTTACGTGGTAGTCCTCGCTGGCGCCGTCTCCTTCCTGGTCATCCTCGGCGTTCGGCTGGGGCCGCTCTTCACCGCGTTCGCGGCGCTTGGCGTCGCGATCGCCTTCGCGATTCAGGATGACCTGCGCAACTTCTGGTCGGGGATCCAGATCCAGACCCGGAAGCCCTTCCGCCTAGGCGACGAGATCGCCACGGGCGAATGGGAAGGGACGGTCGAGGCGGTCAACCTTCGGGCCACAACGCTGCGCACTCGCGACGGCAAGGAGGTCCAGATACCTAACGCGAACGTGATGCTGCGCGGGATCGACAACCGCACGCTGACCCCGACCCGGCGAACCACGCTCACTGTTGGGGTCGCCTACGACACCGACCTCGAGCGCGCTCAGCGCGTGCTCGTCGACGCCCTTCGCGAAGTCGAGGGCATCGAGCCCGAGCCCGAGCCGACCGCTTTCGTCGAGCAATTCGGCGAGTCGACGATCGACTTCGCGGTCCGCTTTTGGCACGGCTCAGAAACGCCCGAGATGTGGCGTGCCCGCAGCGCCGCGGCGATGGCGATCAAGCGATCCCTCGACGCCGCGGACATTGAGATCGCTTTTCCGCAGCGCACGGTCCGGATGCGCTGACGTGGACCAGGTGGGATACGTGTCTGCCGCCTTGGGGCCATGGGCTCAAGGTCTGTGACGCGGGAAGTCTTCGCGCCCTGCGGGCGTTGAGTTGGAGTGACGCTGGACCCAGCCGGCTCACCTCCCCCGAACGAGGTGATTTCAGCTCTCCTCACATATCCGCGCGCAGGACCCATAGCCTTCCGTGAGACAGATGGCACCGGAGCACCCTGTATGACCAGCGACTCCGCCGCTCCACCCGAAAGGGTCGAGCCTGGTGCCCGTCCCGTCGAAGCCGGGCTCGATGAGATTGTCGTACGACAGCGGCTTCTCAGGCGCCTGGGAGAAGACCGCCACAAGACGCTGATCGTCTGCGCGCCTTCGGGTTACGGCAAGACGGTGCTGTTGGAGCAACTCGCGGACCTCGACCGGCGCGGCTCCCACGTCGTGCTTCTAACGCCCCGGGATAACGATCCGGCGGTCCTGATTCGCTCGATCATCGGAGCCCTGGAGGGCTCGGAGTCGTTTCCCGATGACATCGCCGACGCCCTGCGGGGGCCGAAACCGGACTTCGAAAATGTCGTCACGCCTCGGCTCCTCGCGGGGATTGCCTCGCGGAGCGACCGCTTTCTGCTGATCCTCGACGAGCTGGAGCGAATCGACGCTCCCGATTCACTCGCGATCGTCGCCGCCCTGATGCGGGGGATGCCGCCCGGTTCTCAGCTCGCGATCGCGACTCGGGTGGAGCCGCCGCTGCGACTCGGCAGGCTGCGGGCCACTCGCCGCCTGATAGAGCTCGATCGGGAAGACCTGACGATGACGAAAGGCGAGTGCGCCGCCCTGCTCTCCTCGCTCGGGGTCGAGCTGCCCGCCCGACAGCTCGACGCCATCGTACGAAGAACCGAAGGTTGGCCGGCGGCCCTCTACCTGGCCGGGCTTGCGCTCGCGGAGGCCCCCGACGCCGGTCGGACGTTGTCCCGGTTCGCGGGCGATGACCGCGTCGTCGTCGACTACCTTAGAGAGGAGTTCCTGCTGCCGGTGTCGCGACAGCGGCTCGAGTTCCTGAAGCAGGCCTCCGTGCTGGAGCGGATCAGCGGTGAGCTCTGCAACGCCGTTCTGGAGCGCGATGACTCAGCGACCATCCTCGCTGACCTCTCCCGCTCGAACATGTTGCTGATTCCCCTCGACCGGACCGACAGCTGGTACCGGTTTCATCCGCTGCTGCGGGACATGTTGCGTTCCGAGCTACACCGGACCAGAGGCGGCAACGAGCGGGACCTCCACATCCGCGCTTGCGACTGGTGGAGCGTGAACGGGGACTGGGACCAAGCGATAAACCACGCGATCGAGGCGGTTGACTTGGATCGGGCAGGGGAGTTGCTGTGGACCGCGATGCCCGAGTACGTGAGTCGAGGAAGGATCGCCTCCGTAACGAGCCGCCTACAGCGCCTGGGTGAGAAAGCGATCGCCGCCAGTCCTGGGTTGAGCCTGACCGCGGCGTGGACGGAGGTCACGCTCGGGAACGGCTCGCTTGGCGAGCACTGGACGGGCGTCGCCAAGCGCGCGCTGGCGACGGTGCCGCCTTCGGAGCTGTCCGGCTCGTTTGAGGCCGGAATTTCGCTGGCCGAAGCAACTCTTGCCCGCGATGGGCTGGCGGCGATGCGGGAGTCCATCGCGTCGGTTGAGCCGCTCCTCGAGGAGGAGGGCCCCTGGCGGACGATCTGCTGCTTGCTGGACGGCGTGGGCCTGCACCTGCTTGGCGATGCCGAGGCGGCCAGGGATCGGTTGCGCGAGGGAGTACGCCGCGGCTCGGTCGGCGCCCCCAACGTTCAGTGCCTCTGTCTCGCCCAGCTGGGCCTGCTCTACATCGATCGGGGCGATTGGCAGGCCGCCGAAAGGGAGATCGTACGAGCACGCGAGCAGATCGAGCGCTACGGCCTGGGCGACTACCCGATGATCTCCGTGGCCTTCGCCGCATCGGCGCTGGTACGCGCCAAGAGGGGGTCGACCGATGGCGCGATCGCCGACCTGCTGGCTGGGCGCCGGCTCCTGGACGAGCTCGACGAGTTCCTGCCCTGGTTCGAAATCGAGGCCGGCCTGACTCTGGCTCGCGCCGCACTTCGGCTGGGGGACCGTGAGCTGGCGAGTGAGTTGTCGGTCGTCGCGGCCGGCCGGTTGAACGAGGTGGCTGACGCCCCCGTCCTGCCGCGATGGATGGAGGAGCTGGAGTCCGCCTTGCAGACCGGTGCAACCATCGAGGAGCCGCTGACCGCCGCTGAGCTGCGGGTCCTGCGATTCCTCCCAAGCCATCTTTCCTACCCGCAGGTCGCGGCGAGCGTCAACGTCTCGCCCAACACGGTGAAAACGCACGTGCGGAGCATCTACCGCAAGTTGGACGCCACCTCCCGCCAGGAGGCGATCGACCGCGCCCAGCGGGCGGGGCTGTTGGGCGGCTCGTCGGTCATCCCCGGCGGGGATGACTGACCGGAACCGCCGGGCGTCACCCGGTTCGGGCGAGGCGACAGGTGGCGTCGGCGCTCTAGGCTGCCATCGTCCTGGAGCCTGAGACAAAGGTCATCGATGCCGCAGCTCGTTGCCATCTGCTATTCGGATGAGATCCTCGCCGGCAAGGCTGCCGAGGAATACGGGCGTTGCGCCACCGATCTGGAGCTCGACCCAGACGCTGCCTCGACTGTCGTCTGTGAACGGGACGGGAGCTGCCGCCTGACGACCAGCCGCAGGCCCGGTACGACTGCTCGCTGGAGCAGGTTCTGGGGCGCCTTGCTCGGCGTGGTGGTCAACGGGGGCGAGGGGGGAGAGATCGACCCACGCTTTCGAGCAAGCTTCAAGGCGCTCCTTCAGCCGGGCACCTCGGTCCTGCTGGTCGCGCTCGAAGGCGCGGTCAACCGCCGGGTCCTGGACAGCTTGACCCCTTATGGAGGCAAGCTACTCTCATGCGAGATCGCGGACGGGGTCCGCGATCGGTGGGAGGGCGGAGAAATCACCCGATTGGGATGAGGCTGCCGGGCTGCGGAGACCGGATGATGACCCACCCGTACCTCAGGCAGAAAGGCCGCATTGCTTCCCCTCGCAGACATCAGCTTCGGCGAACTCCTCCTGGTCGTCGCCGAGATCTTCTTCTTCGTGATCTGGATCTGGATTCTCGTCTACATCCTCTCCGACCTCTTCCGCGACCGCGAGCTCTCCGGTTGGGCGAAGGCGGCCTGGGTTCTGGTCCTTGTCTTCATCCCGTTCCTGACGGCCCTGATCTATCTGATTGCCCGCGGTCAGGGCATGCGGGACCGGACCATCAAGGCTCAGGCCGAGGCCAGGCAGCACTTCGATGATTACGTCCGCGAGCAGGCGCAGGCCGCCTCGCCGGCCGACGAGCTGCACGGGCTGCAGGATTTGAAGGAGAAGGGCGCGCTGAGCGAGGATGAGTTCGAGCAGGCCAAGGCGAAGCTCCTTGCCTAGTCTGCGGGAGAGTCGGCAACGGGAAAGGACCGCAACGTGAATGAGGAAAGCATCGAGATGGGCCCGATCGACTACGTGCTGGTCGAGTGGCCCGGCCGCCAGCCGACCGGCGAGGCTGCCCCCCACCTGGTCGACCTGGTCGACCGCGGCCTGATCCGGATTCTCGACCTGGCCTTCATCGCCAAGGGCGAGGACGGCTCGCTGGCCGCTGTGGAGATCGCCGACCTCGGCGGCGAGGTCGCCGAGTTCGCGATCTTCGAGGGCGCCGAATCGGGCCTGATTGGCGAAGAGGACGTCGAGCAGGCCGGCTCGGTACTGGAGCCCGGCACCTCAGCCGCGCTGCTGGTCTACGAGAACACTTGGGCCGCTCCCTTCGCCGGCGCCGTGCGCCGCTCCGGCGGCCAGCTGGTGGCCAGTGGCCGCATCCCCGTCGAAGACGTCCTCGCCGCCCTCGAGGCGGCCGAGGCCACCGCCTGAGGAGGCAACCCAGATGCCAGGACTAGTCAGAGGTATGGCCCGCACCGCGGTTGTCGCGGGCACCGCGACCGCGGTCTCCGGCCGCGTCGCCCGCCGCCAGAACAACCGCTGGGCCCGGCAGGAAGAACAGCAGTACGCTCAGCAGCAGGCCGCTGCCGCGCCCGCCCCGGCGCCGGCTCCCGCCCCGGCGTCCGGGGGCGAGTCGACGATCGAGCAGCTCAAGCAGCTCGCCGAGCTCAAAGACCAGGGCATCCTCACCGACCAGGAGTTCGCCGCCCAGAAGGCCAAGTTGCTCGGTTGAGCGCAAACGAGAGGAAGAGTCCGATGGACGCAGAGAAGAAGAACGGCCCTCGCACCCCGGTTGACATCATGAACTCGACCCACCGAAGCCGAGAAGGAGACCAGGGAAATGTCTGATGCAGGCACCGACGTAATCGTTGCCGGCTACCAGGGCATCGAGGAGGCGACGAAGGACTTCGAGGCGCTGCTCGCCCAGGTCGGGGACAAACGAGTCGACGTCGAGGGCGCCATCCTCGTCACGCATGACGAGGATGGCAACGTGTCAGTGCGCCAGACCGGCGATCACCTGGGGCGCAAGGGCGCCGGCTGGGGTGGCGGGGTCGGGCTGGCCGTCGGGTTGCTGGCGCCCCCGATGCTCGCCTCTGTCGCGGTCGGAGCGGCGGCGGGTGGCGTGGTCGGCAAGTTCGTCGACCACCGGGTCGAGAGCGGCATTCACGACAAGATCGGCGAGAACCTGCCGCCCGGCTCGGCAGGGATCATCGCCGTCTTCGACGACTCCGAGCGGCTCGTGGTCGAGCAGGCGCTTCCCGGCGCGCCAGTCAAGTCCGTGGTCGAAAGCGACGCGAAGGGCATGCGTGCACTCAAGGACGGCCTCGCCGAGGCGATGGGCAAGTTCTCCCCTGATCGCACGGTTCTGCCGATCCCCGATCGCAGCTTCGGTGGGGTGGCGGGGCGGACGCTGAACGACTCGATCCCCGACTGGAGCATCGTCGCTGGACCGAAGGCGCCGGAGGGCGCACCGAACGTGCTCGTCGTGCTGATCGATGACGCCGGATTCGGAAACCCCGACACGTTCGGAGGGCCGGTCAGCACCCCCAACCTGACCCGAGTCGGGGAGCAGGGCGTCCTCTACAACCAGTTTCACGTGACCGCGATCTGCTCACCGACCAGGGCAGCCACCCTGACCGGGCGAAATCAGCACCGGGTCGGCTTCGGCTCGGTCGCTGAGTTCCCGGGACCCTTCCCCGGGTACACGTCCGCGAAGCCCCGCAGTTGCGCGGCTGTGCCGCGCATCCTGCGCGACAACGGCTACGTCACCGGCGGCTTCGGCAAGTGGCACCTGACGCCGGACAACGTGCAGGGAGCCGCGGGCCCGTTCGACCACTGGCCCGAGTCGTGGGGTTTCGACCACTTCTGGGGGTTCCTGAGCGGCGCCGCCGGGCAGTACGACCCGATCATCACCCAGGACAACACCACGATCGGCATTCCCGAGGGGACCGACGGCGAGCCGTACTACTTCCCGGACGATCTCACCGACAAGTCGATCGAGTGGCTGCACGCCGTCCGCGCCCAGGATGCTGAGAAGCCGTGGATGATGTACTACTCGACCGGCTGCGCCCATGCTCCGCACCACGTCGCGAAGGAGTGGGCGGACAAGTACGAGGGGAAGTTCAACGAGGGCTGGGACGCGCACCGTGCGGAAGTCTTCGAGCGCCAGAAGAAGCTCGGGGTGGTGCCGCCGGACGCGGAGCTGACCGAGCGGCCCGACGAGCTGCCCGCCTGGGACTCGTTGAGCGACTCCCAGCGGAATCTCTACGCGCGGCAGATGGAGGTCTACGCCGGCTTCTCGGAGAACGCCGACTGGAACGTCGGGCGGCTCCTCGACGCGATCGAGGAGCTTGGAGACCTCGAGAACACGCTCGTCGTTTACATCTGGGGCGACAACGGCGCCAGTATGGAGGGGACGACCACCGGTTCCTTCAACGAGATGACCTTTCTCAACGGCCTTGTGCTCGACCCCGATCGGCAGCTTGAGCTGATCGAGAAGTACGGGGGGATCGAGGAGCTAGGGAGTGAGCACACGGCGCCACACTACGCCGCGGCCTGGGGCCACGCCGGGAACACCCCCTTCCAGTGGGGAAAGCAGATCGGAAGCCATCTCGGCGGCACTCGAAACCCGATGGCGGTGGCCTGGCCGCGGGGAATCGAGGCGAAGGGCGAGATCCGCTCCCAGTTCACTCACTGCACCGATATCGGCCCGACGATCCTGGAGGCGGCGGGAATCCCTGAGCCGAAGCGGGTCGATGGGATCGAGCAGGAGCCGATGGACGGCACGAGCTTTCTCTACAGCTGGGACGACCCGAACGCCGAGGAGCGCCACAACGTGCAGTACTTCGAGTCGTTCGGCGCTCGCGGCATGTACAAGAATGGGTGGTGGGCCGCCTCGAGGCCGGACCGCGTGCCGTGGGACGTCTCGCTTGATGCGATCGGGCGTTTCGGGCCGGAGAACGAGTGGGATCCCGACGTTGAGTTCCCCTGGGAGCTCTATTACCTGGCGGACGACTTCTCCCAGGCGAAGAACCTCGCCGCGGAGAACCCGGAAAAGGTCAAGGAGCTCCAGGAACTGTGGTGGGAGGAGGCCGAGCGGAACCGGGTGCTGCCCCTGTTCGGGGGGCTCTCGGTCATGTTCGGGATCCTGCCGCCACTGCCGACGACGACTCGGTTCGCCTTCGCCGGCGACGTCCAGAACGTCCAACGCGGCATGAGCCCCCGGATAATCGGGCGCTCCTACGCGATCGAGGCGGAGGTATCAATTCCCGAGGGTGGCGCCGAGGGCGTGGTGCTCGCGAACGCCGACTTCACGGGCGGTTACGCGCTCTGGATCGACGAGGAGGGGATGCTCACCCATACCTACTCGTACATCGGCGTCGAGGAGTACAAGCAGACGGCGACGGAGAAGGTCCCGACTGGAGACGTCACCCTGCGCATGTTGTTTGAGGCCGACGAGCCCAAGCCCGGGACCGGGGGGCGAGTGACGCTGTACGCGAACGACGAGCAAATCGGCGAAGGGTCGATGCCGCGGACGGTTCCCGTCGCCTACACGACCTACGGCGGCATGGACGTCGGCCGCGACAATGGCCTCGTCGTTGATCGCGCCTACGAGTCGAAGGCGCCCTACGCTTTCACGGGCACGGTCAAGCGGGTCGTCTTCGACCTGAAGCCGGCCACGCACGAGCAGGAGAGGGCGCTGCATCATGCCGCGCAAGAGGCCGGGGTTGTCCACTCGGTCGGCGCCTGAGCCGAGCCTTCGTGGCGACCAGACCCAAGGCGGTGCGAACTCAGGCGTCGCGGGCGGCGCGGAAGCCGAGGTTGCCGGTCGAGGAATCGGGGCCGCTGGCGCTGCGCGAGTCGACCCGGTAGCGGTTGCAGTAGGAGGCGTGGCAGAGGTAGGAGCCGCCACGCATTACTCGCATCGCCCCGCGCTCGGGCCCGGCCGGGTTGAGCCGCGGGCTGCGCCGGTAGTAGCCGGGGTCGAAGCGGTCGGCGGTCCATTCCCAGACGTTTCCGGTCATCTCGTGGAGCCCGAAGCCGTTGGCGGGGAATCTGCCGGTCGGTGCCGTTCCGTCGTAGCCATCCGCGCCGGTGTTCCCGCCGGGGAAGCTCCCCTGGAAGACGTTCATCCGGTGCTCGCCGCCGGGCTCCAACTCCTCGCCCCAGGGGAAGCGGGCGCCCGCGAGGCCGCCCCGGGCGGCGTACTCCCACTCGGCCTCGGTTGGGAGCCGGGTGCCGGTCCAGGCGCAGAAGGCCCGCGCGTCGTTCCAGGAGACGTGGATGACGGGGTGCTCGGCGCGGTCCTTCCAGCTGCTGTGGGGACCCTCTGGGTGGGCCCAGTCGGACCCCTCGACCTGTCGCCACCATGGCGCCGCCGCGACCGCGGCGGTGTCAGGGAAGTTCGCCGGCACTACGCCGGCGAAGACGAAGGACCAGCCGAACTCCTCCGCCTCGGTCCGGTGCCCCGTCGCGGCGACGAACTCGGCGAACTGCCCGTTCGTGACCGCGCGACGGCCGATCGAGAAGGGCGAGAGCTCGACCTCATGGGCTGGCCCCTCGCCGTCGGCGGGGTAGCCATAGGTGCGATTCGTTCCCATCGTGAAGACCCCGCCCTGCAGCTCGACCAGGTCCTCCGCCAGTAGGCCGATGCCCTCGGGCGCATGGCGGGGAGGTGGCTTTCGGGCCGCGGGGGGTCGGTCGCGCTCGCCGCTCGGGCTACAGCAGGGCCTGTCGCTCATCCGCCGTTCCCGTTCCGGCGCCGGGAGGCCGGTGCCGTTGGCCGGTGGAGCCGAGACCCTGGCGATCCCGGGATGCGGCGGAAACGCGGTCACCGCGATCGCTGAAGGCCCGCTCGGCGCTGGCGTCGACCAGCTCCAACTCGGCGTCGATCGCGGCTCGGCGCGGCTCGGGAACGGCCTCGCGCAGGTCCTCGAGCAGTGCCCGCAGGCGCCTCGTCACTTGTACCGACCCCTCGCCGAAATGGCGGGTCTCGTCGATCGCGAGGTCGAGGAAGTCCTCCCAGGAGGGGACCGGGTGGAGGAGGCGGGGTACGCCCGTCTCGTCCCGGCGTGCCCCGGGCGTGAGGCGGCGCCCGCCGATCTGGCGGAGCAGCAGCTCGATCTGGTCGAGCGCCTGGACCGAGGTGGTCGGGTCGTTGACCCCCGGCGAGAGCGCCTTCGCCGAGATGTCGGCCAGCAACCGGAAGGCGAAGGCCGGGTCCTGACGCATCGTGCGCTCGTCGCCGACCGCCACCGCTCCCTGCAGCCAGGAGTCGTCGATCCCGGCGCCGCCTTCCTCGGCGACCCGGAACAGCGGTGCCCCGGTGGCGATCAGCTCGCCCACCCGCGGCACCAGCTCGATAACGGTCCCGGCCGCGGCCGCCCGCGCGACCAGCCCCTCGCTGTCGATGCTCTGGATCACCCCGGGCTCGCCGCTGTGGGGCACGGTCCTGGCCGGCCCGGTGATCGTCGGTCGGACATCTTCGCCCTCGCCGACCGGATCCGCGTAGACGCGGTCGATCACCCCGCGGGCGTCGCGACCGAGCACCTGCAGCACGGCGGCGACCCGCATCCCCTGGGTCGTGCGGTTGATCAGGCGCAGGAACATCACCATGCTGAGCAGCAGCATCAACAGCGCGATCGAGATCGAGGTGCTGGGGACAAACGATTCTTGGTCGGCCGTGCCGACAACGCGCAGCACCAGCAGCGCGTAGATGAAGGTCGCCATGAAGATCCCCAGCGCCACCTTGGTGTTGGGATCGCGCAGGAAGCGGCGCAGCATCCGCGGTGAGAACTGGCTGGAGCCGAACTGCACAGCGAGCAGCAGGATCGAGAAGACGAAACCGGTGAAGGTGATCATCCCGCCTGCCAGTGCGCCCAGCACCCCGCGGCCGGCTTCAGCGCCAAACGAGACGCCGATCGTCGTTTCGACGCTTTCGTCGAGGTCGGGGAGGACGATCCCCATCGCGATCGCCAGCGTTACGAACAGACCGGGGACGATCCAGAGACTGTTGCGAACGTACTCGTAGACCCGCCACCGGGTTCGCCAGGACATCGGCAGCAGGGTATTCGGGCGCTTCCGCGGCCGCCTCACCCATTCAGGGTGAGGCGAGCCGGACTTTCTCCTCCTAGAGTGCCAGCCATGGCCGAGCAGCCCCACACCAGCGAACAGGCCGAGCTGCTCTTCGGCAACCGCTTCTTGGTCGAAGACGCCCCCGACAAGGGCTTCCCGGCCGGCGGCATGTCCGCGGTCGACGCGATGCGGCTGGTCGACGAGGAACTGATGCTGGAGGGGGTGCCGTACAAAAACCTCGCCACCTTCGTCACCACCTGGATGGAGCCGGAGGCGCAGCGGATCGTCTCCGAGAACCTCTACCGCAACTTCATCGACCACGCCGAGTACCCGATCACGGCCGAGATCGAGCAGCGCTGCATCCGCATGCTCGCCGACCTCTTCAACGCGCCCGGTGAGACCACCGGCGCCCGCACCCAGGGCTCCTCGGAGGCGATCATGCTCGGCGCGCTCTCGCTCAAGTGGAAGTGGAAGCAGCGCCGCGAAGCGGCCTCGCTGCCGGTCGACAAGCCCAACCTCGTCTTCGGCGGCGACGTGCACGTGGTCTGGGACAAGTTCTGCCGCTACTTCGACGTCGAGCCGCGGATCGTGCCTCTGCGCGAAGGCAAGTACACGATCGGCCCCGAGGACGTCGAGCCGCACGTCGACGAGAACACGATCGGCGTCGCCGCCGTGCTCGGCACGACCTTCACCGGCCACAAGGACGACATCGTCGGCATCGACGAGTTGCTGCGGCGGATCAAGAGCGAGCGCGAGCTCGACGTGCCGCTGCACGTCGACGCCGCTTCGGGCGGCTTCGTCTGGCCCTTCCTCTACCCCGACTCCGAGTGGGACTTCCGGCTCGAGCAGGTGCGCTCGATCAACGTCTCCGGGCACAAGTTCGGGCTCGTCTACCCGGGGATCGGCTGGCTGATCTTCCGCGAGAAGGCCGATCTCGCCGAGGACCTCGTCTTCTACGAGAACTACCTCGGCAAGACCGACGCCACCTTCACGCTCAACTTCTCGACCGGCGCGTCGATGGTCCTCGCCCAGTACTACAACCTGGTCCGCTTCGGCCGCGAGGGCTACAGCCACGTGATGAAGGCGATGCAGAGCAACGCCCGCGCGCTGGCCGCGAAGCTCGAGGCGATGGGCCACTTCGAGCTGATCGGGGCCGACGCCGAGCAGCTCCCGCTGGTCGCCTTCAAGCTCACCGGCGAGCATCCCTACGACGAGTTCGACGTCTCCTGGCAGCTCTCCGCCGAGCGCGGCTGGATGCTGCCCGCCTACACGATGCCGCCCAACGCGGAAGACGTGAAGGTGATGCGGGCGCTGGTCAAGCTGACCCTCTCGCGGGCGCGGATCGACCACCTCGCCGTCGACATCGAGCAGGCCTGCGCGACCCTGGAGCGCAAGGGCGGCGCCGACCCGGCCGAGCGCAAGCGGGCGGAGCTCGGCCCGGGGCACTAGGCGCCATCTCGAGATGGCCAGTCGGCTGAGGCGGCTCAACTGGATCGTAGCCATCGCTTTCACGCTCGGCGGCAGCCTCTTCATGCTCGGCGCATGGGTTGCTCAGGTCGGCTCGGGCAACGCACCAACGAGCGCCTCCATCTATCTGGCCGGCGGCGTCTTCTTCAGCACAGGAGGCTACAGCTCGGTCATGCTGGCGATCAATACCCGGGCGGGCGGGGAGCCCGACTCCCTGGCTGGGGCCGAGCGGTGGCGATGGTGGGCCTATGAACCGTTTAGCAAGGAATGGCTTGCGGCCTTCGTGCTCTTCGTCGGGACGCTCGCCTTCGGCATCAGCCTCATCTCGGCCTTCATCGAAGGCCTGAGCGTCCAACGGCAGAACCGCCTGATCTGGGCGCCGGACATGACCGGCTGCATTCTCTTTCTGATCGCGGGACGCATCGCGATGAACGCGGTTCGCCAGGGCGGGAGGTTGCTACAGCCGAGGGCTCGGGGATGGTGGGTCGCCGCCGTGAACCAGGTGGGCTCGATCTTCTTCTTCATCGCGGGGCTGGCCGCCTTCACCCGGCCGGCGATCGACAGCGTGGTCAACGTTGATGTCGCTAACTGGGGGACCTTCATCGGCGCGTTTTGCTTCGCGGCCGGCGGGTTGATTCAAGGGTTGCAGGGGCCGCCGAAGGGCGCCTAGATGTAATTCCTGAGCACGTTGTTCATCCGGGCCTCCTTGAAGGCTGGGGGTGTCGACCCACCCAGATTTAGGGAGGACACCGGGTGAAGATCCACCGTAACGCCAAGCTGCATCCCAACGGCAGGCTGCTTTTGTGTCGGCGCGTGATCGAGCAGGAGTGGTCGCTGACGGAGGCGGCCGGGGCCGCCGGAGTCAGCGGCGCACCTGCTCGAAGTGGCTCCGCGAAAAACGCGGCACCACCCAAGAAGCCCTCGCCTTCGAGCCTGGCGTCACGACCGGCACCCTCTCCCTGATCGAGCGCGGCCAATCCAACCCGCCCTGGGATGCATGACTTCCTTCTTTGACGAGATCGTGGCCTGTGTGATGTCTCCGCACGAAGAAGACGCGAGGCGTGGGCTGGACCTCCTGCAGCACTTCAACGAGCCGAAGGAGACCAGGCTTGGTCTTTCAAGACGAGGAATTGACGGCCACGGTGGTGCCGATGACGTAGGTTCCTGGATCTGGGACGCGCTCTCCTCTGACGCTAGGGCACTTATCGAAGTTGGGGTCCTAAAGCGAGTCGAGCACATTCCACTCTTTGTCGAAGGTGTGGATAAGGACATCACCTCGGATGTGACGACCCGCATCGTCTTTGAGCCATTGGCGAATTTTACGCAGGCAATGGTGAGTAAGTACCCGCAGTTCACGAGCGGGCGTCACGAAACGCGGGTCTTTTCGCTACAGGTATGGAGCATCCGTCGTTGCGACTGGGTGCATAAAAACCTGGAACTTCCCGTTGCAGCGGAAAAACCTTTGCTTCTAGTTCCGAAGCGATGGGCGCGACCGCGGTTGCTGATGTTCGCCGGACGCTACTACGATACGTCTCTCCTGAGCTTTGTCCAGGAACAACTTGGGTCGGTTAATCCGAGAACGGGCAAATTTGAAACGGATTCTAAGAAGGTCCTTAAACGAAAGAAAAAATACAAAAAGCACGGCAGGCGAACGATCATCAGGGTTACGGAAGAAGCGCAGGCTTCGGACGAGGATTTGGTAGATCGCTTCAGGGCATTCGTGGAGCGTAAGTACACGGCCCTAGATGACGACGAGATCGATGAGCAGTTGAACTGAAGCTGCCTGGTGCTGCCTCTCACTCCTTGTGGCTTACTCTGGTAGTAGCAGTGCGCTGAGCCGCGTTTTGGGCTTCATCCCGGTCACGTCGGTATAGACCCGCAGAGTCATGCGGGGATCGCGGTGGCCCATCTGGGCGGCGGTGATGGCTGGATGCTCGCCTAGCTCGGCGCGTAGGGCCGCGTAGGTCCGGCGAAGGGAGTGGAACGTGATGCCGTCAGGTAGCGGGGGGCGAGCTTCGGCGACGAGCTGCTCGTTCGCCTTCGCGATAGCCCCGTAAAGAATGCGGGTGCGGACGATGTTTCGCTCGCGGGGTTTGTCGCGGATGCGGCCTGCGAATACGAAGTCCTCCGGCTCGGTCCACTTGGCAGCGTCCTTGTGCTCGCGAAGGAGTCGAATCAGCTCCGGCTCAAGGACGACCTGGCGGACGCTGGCGGCGGTCTTGGAGGCGGCGACGCTGAGCAGACCGTCTTGAAGGTCGAGGTCGCGCCAGCGTAGGTGCGTCAGCTCGGAGACCCGCAGCCCTCCGGCCATGAGCGCGGTTGCGAGAAGCGTCCGATGTTGGCCTGCGGCGCGGAGTAGCGCTTGGACCTGGTCGCCCGTGAGGCGCGCACGCCTCGGCTCGGCCTCCTTCAGCTTCTCCACCTTCGCCTTGACCGGGTAAAGCTAGAGCGCGTCAGGCCGCCGCTTGGTGTGCGCTGCCCGGGGCGGGGAGTGCCTCCAAGATGCTGGCCGGAAGGCGGGTGCTCGCGTCCCAGACCTCGATGGCGACCAGCTCATGGCTGGTGCGGTCGTAGTCACGGAGGCCACCGGGCACGCGCTCGCTGACGACATCGTCGGAATCACCGGTCGGGAACCAGGCGATATCGGCGTCTGAGTCGTAGTAGGCGAACATGGTCAGTCAAGGGTAGCGCTGGCTCGGGTTGCCAGCTAGGAATCGAGCCTCCAGACAGAGACGATTCGCACGGCGCCCCCATCGTCTCCGTGCGGGTGGTCGTAGATCGCCTCGAAGGCCACGCCGCCGGGCGTTTCGCCGCCGACGAGCCATTCGGCGCGACCGTCGTTGACCTCGCGCTCGGAATTGCGCTCCTTGATGGTCTGCTCGACATCGGCCGCATCGAGACGCCGCTGTCGGAGCCGGTCCTCGGCGTGCTCGGTCCAGACGAAGCGCTCGATCTCCACGAGTCAAGCCTATGCGCCGCGACCGGCTACCAGTCAGGCGGCGGAGGATCGAAGGCGGCGAGTTCGTCGCTCTCGGCACGGTAGACCTCCTTGGGTGTGCCGGGCCTGACGACGAGCGAGCCGTCTGGGCGCTCCTCGGTCACGACGTACCAGCCCTTGCGGCCATCGCTTAGCTCCACATAGACCGGCGCTACCGCCACTCGTCGCGCAGCCCGTCCACCCGCACCCGCAGGTCGCCGTCGGTGTCGAGGCAGCCGGAGTGGCGGTCGATCAACTTGCAGATTTCCTGGCTCTCGGCCCTGTACGCGGCGAGGGCCTTGGGGTCCTCGGCCAGCATCGCTTCCGTATGCCTGCTCGCATGAGTCGGCGTTTCCATGTAGACAACAGCCTACTGACAGATTCGTCGCCGCTCCGCCGTTTCTCGTCATTGCATTGGGCACCGGTGCCCAAATCGCCGGGAAACGGGCATCGGGCCAATCTCTTGACCCGATGCCCGACAGGCTTCTCCAGCGAATATCCGCTTGCCAAGCCAAAATCAGGGGCCATCTGCCGTCCTCCCGGTCGCTCCTGTCACGCCGGAGGTCGCGGGTTCGAGTCCCGTCGCTCCCGCTTCTCGCGGCGGTTGGCGCCGCCCGGGATGGGCTGCCTCGAGACCGCTTGCCGAGGACGGTTCCCCCGGGTGCTGTCCAACACACTGTGTGTAGTGGGCCAGCCGGCGCGGGAATTGCTGCCAGCCTGCAGCAGGTAGTAACAGTCGCACCCCGAAGGGTGTGAGGGTATTAGGCCCCTGACTTCAGGGTGTCGCCACCGGTGCTGCGTTCGGCCTGCCCCACCAGCTCTGACAGCGGCACTTCGAGTGCCGCGGCGAGCTTGAAAAGGTTGCGAAAGCTCGGATTTCGCAATCCGCGCTCGATCTCGCTGACGTAGGTGCGATGCATCCCGGCCAGGTCGGCGAGCCCCTCCTGGGAGAGACCGTCGATTTCGCCCCGCCGCGTACGTATCGCTTCGCCAAGAGCCTTTAGAGCCACCTCCGACACGCGCCGAGCCTTCCACCTATCGCGTTATGAGTCTACAGAATATAAGTAGCTAAACACGGCCTTCAAACACCCGCATTTATGCCTATTACCAAGAGGAATACCCACGTATAGCTGGACGGTAAAGCACCGTGTGTAACAACACTTGAGCGATCCAAAATGTTCTCCGACCGGTTCGCTGCTCACACGGTGTGTAAGCAGACAGAAGCAAGCGAAGACAGCAGTCTAAGTGTTGACCCGGCTTGAGGGCGGTTCGGAGAGGCGCGGGCGTCAGCCGGCCGCTGCCCGGCGCATCTCCTCGATCGCCGCGCCGGCCCCGATGTAGGGGGCGAGCAGGGCAAAGAGCAGATCGGGCAGCAGTTGCGGCAGGCGCTCGGCCCGTCCGCTGAGCAGCTCGTCGAAGATCAGGCCGGAGACGGCGCCGGCGGCCATCAGGCCGATGCCCTCTGGCAGCTCGGAGTCGCTGGAGAGCTGCTTGCCTTCGTCGAGGATCTCGGTAAACCGGGTGAACGCGTTCCGGTGGCGCTGGCGGGCGTCGGCTCCGGCTGCGGCGACCTCGACGATCGCGGTGCGCGCGAGTCCCGGCTCGAGCGCGAACATCTTGACGATCGTCGCCAGCCCGATCCGCACCCGCTCGAGCCAGGCCTGCTCGCCGTCGCAATTGGCGATCACCCCGTCGACGACCCGTTCAACCACGATTTCGTAGGCGGCGAGGAAGCAATCGTGCTTGTCTTCGAAGTGCTTGTAGAAGGTCGTGCGGGAGACCTCCGCCTCCCCAATCACGTCGGCGACCGAGGTCGCCGTGTACCCCTTGCGGCCGACGACCCTCACCATCGCCTCCAAGATCGCTTGCCGCCGTGTCTCGCTGCCTGCCATCGGCCCACCCGCCGGGGTCGAACTCTTGAATACGCGGATCATAGCGGCGATGTGTACGTAGGCGTTTATCGAGTCAGCCTCTCGCCATCCCTTGCCGCCGCGCCCGGGTTGATGTCGACCAGCGAGAGGCGCCCCAGAGCGGCTCGCCGGCCAGTCTCCCGAGCAGCGACCCGAGCCCTGCCGCGGCCCCTTCCGGCCACTCGCGCTCGTCCCCGCCGTCAGCGATCACTGTACACGCGGGAGACTGGGCTACCGAAAACTTCGGACCGCTGTACAACGAGCTTTCGCCGGGGTGGCGCAACCATTTGAGGATGACGACGCTCCGCCACATCGTCGCCTTCGGCGGGGTCCCAGCGTGATCGCGGACCGCGTTCGTCTCTTGTCGGGCTGTGCACGACAAAAGACGAACGCCTGCCGATGATCAGCCGCGTACTCACCCTCGGGGGCCACGACTTCACCTCGCGGCCCGGGGATCGGGCCGTGTGCGAGCTGATGCTGCGGCTGGCGACCACACGCGCCGGCGGGCGGCCGCGGATCTGCATCCTGCCGACCGCCGCCGGCGACACCTCCGAGCAGCTGGGGCGCTTCTACTCGGCCTTCGGCGAGCGGCCCTGCGAGCCCTCCGACCTCTCGCTCTTCCGCCTCGGCAGCCGCCCGATGGAGTTGCGCGACCACCTGCTCGAACAGGACCTGATCTACGTCGGCGGCGGCAGCCTGCTCAACCTGCTCGCCGTCTGGGAAGCGCACGAACTGAGCGCGATCCTCGCCGTCGCCTGGCGCGAGGGCGTCGTCCTCGCCGGCCAGAGCGCAGGCGCGATGTGCTGGTTCGAGGCCGGCATCACCAAGACCTCGGGCAAGCCGCTGCCGGGCGCCGGCCTCGGTCTGCTCGGCGGCAGCCTCTGCGTCCACTACAACAACGAGCCCGACCGCCGCGCCGCCTACCTCGACGCGGTCGCCGACGGCATGCCGGGCGGTTACGGCCTCGACGACTACGCCGGCCTGATCTGGGAGGGCGCCGGCCCGCCCAGCGCCGTCACCGCCCAGCGCGGCGCCCGCGCTTACCGAGTAGCCAAGGACGACAACGGCAGCGTCGTCGAGTCCCCGCTCCCCACCAGCTTCCTACCCGCGCCAGCTCCCGCCGCACTCAGGGAGGACATTGCGGAGTTCAGACGGATTACGGCAATGCGGAAAAAAGCCGGCTGGCTGGGATAGGGGGAGGGCCCGGTGGAGAGGGCGGAGTCGCCTCGACGATGCCTCGCGAAGCGGCTCCTGGCGGGTGATCCAGGGCCGCGAAGCGGCAGATCATCAATCCGCCGAAGGCGGATTTAGGCACTCGGCGAGGCGACTCCGCCCGGCCTGTCCCCTACCCGCCCATACCCGCAGTCGGCGGCGCGGTCGGGTCCGAGCTCTCTTCGCCGGGGTTCTCGCGGGCGATGTAGTCCTCGGCCAGCAGCAGGTTGTCCTTGGAGCGCCCGACCACGTTGAGCAGGTCGCCCATCAGCGCGACCTCCTCGACCTGCTCCTTGACGAACCACTGCATGAACTGCTCGGCGCGGTAGTCCTTGACCTCGCGCGCCAGCTCGAACAGGGCGAAGATCTCCTCGCCGACCGTTTCCTCCTGCGCCAGCGCCTTCTTGACCGGCGTCACCCCGTCGGAGTAGCTCGTCTCCTGCGACTTGATGTCGGGGATGTGGACTTCCTCGCCGACGTCGAGCAGGTACTGGACCATCATCATCGCGTGCTCGCGCTCCTCCAGCGCCTGCCGGTAGAAGAACTGGGCGAGGCGGGGCAGCGTTTCCGCGTCGTAGTAGACCGCCATCCCGACGTACTGCTGGGAGGCGGCGAACTCGTTCGCGATCTGCTCGTTCAGCGCAGCGGGGAAGCTTTTCTCGGCCATGGTTCTCCTTGCTCGGCGGGACGGGTCCCGCCAACGTAGCCGAAAGCGCGATTTCGGCCCGCCGAAGCGGCTATTCGGCCCACCGAAAGCCGCTCGGCGTCAGCCGTGGCAGCAGCGGGCTCGTCGGCAGGCCCGGCGGCGGCGGCGATTCGTTGTAGCCGCGCGGAGCGGTGTCGTTCGGCGTGTCGGGGTGGAAGAGCGAGGCGAGCACCTGGATCTGGCCGCGGCCGACGCCGAGCTCCCACTGGCCGCCGCCGTAGGCGCCGATCCCGTGCTCGGCGCAGTAGTCGTAGGTTTCGCAGAGCTCGCGCAGGCTGCCGATCCGCGAGGGCTTGACGTTGACCATCCGCGGCCGCCAGGGCAGCGCCTCGATGTCGGCGATCGAGTGGATCGGCGCGTCCCAGGTGAGGCGGTCGCGGACCGGCTCGAGCACGGGGCGGGTCTCGTCGTTGACGTCGGGGTCCTCGAGCCAGGCCTCGGGGAAGGCCTCGATCAGCTTGGCGTACAGCTCAGGATCGGTTTCGACCTCGACCACGGTCCCCTTGTAGTGGCCCTTGAGGTCGAGCGAGTCGATCGCGCCGGTCTCGACCAGGTTGGCGATCAGCTCGTCGTCCCAGTCGTTGACCGGGTCGAGCTTGAAGCGCAGCTCCGGGTAGGGGCCGAGCTTCTTGCGCAGTGTCTCGATCGAGGAGGGCTCGTCGCCGCCGGGGGAGAGGCGCATCGAGCAGACGAACTCGACCGGCTGCGGGTCGCGCCCCAGCGCCTTGGCGATGCCGGTGCCCGCCTGTCGCAGCGCCAGGTCGAGCGCCGCCGACTCGAAGGCCCAGCGGCGGTAGCGGCGCGAGACCTCGCGCCCCGGCTCGGCAGGGAAGGTGTCGACGCCGCCCATAAATTCGCAGAACTCCTCGAGGCTCGCATGCCCGGTCAGGTCCAGCGCCGCGCCGGCGTCCTGCAGGGCGATCTGGTCGAGCGCCTCGTAGGTGACGTCCTCGCCGAGCCCATCCTCGCCGCCGCCCCAGAGGTGGATCACGGTGCTCAGCCGTTCGAAGTTGCCCTCTTTGTATTCGAGCCGCTGGAGCTCGTAGCCCTCGATCTCGATCGGCAGGCCGGCAATTCGGTCGAAGCTGGACATGGTCGGAGTGTATGGGAGGGCGGCGGTGGGCTTGCGGGCGGGGAAGACGGAGGGTGTCCCACCCGGTTGCTGGGTTTTTCGCCTTTCGCGCGGTCAGAAGTCCGCGGTGGCGGGGTGCGGCGAAAAAGAGGACGCCGCTGCCCGGGGGGGACACCCTCCGTCTTCTGTCGAACGCCTGCCAGACTCCGCCCTCGTGAAGCACACCGCGCATGGGTATTGGCTGGAGGAGGCTGGGAAGCCGACTGAGCTGCCGCCGCTTGAGGGCGACCGAAGTGCCGACGTAGTGATTCTGGGCGGCGGGTACACGGGTCTCTGGACCGCGTGGCACTTGAAGAAGCTTGAGCCCGAGGCGCGGGTGGTGGTGCTGGAGGCGGGTGCCTGCGGGCACGGGCCGAGCGGGCGCAACGGGGGGTTCTGCAACTCGATGTGGTTCTCGCTGGCGAACATGCGGCAGCGGTGGGGGGACGGGGCGGCGCTGGCGCTGGCGCGCGCGGCGCGGGACGCGATCGACGGGGTCGAGGCGTTCTGCCGCGATGAGGGCGTCGATGCCTGGTTCCGCCGCGGCGGCTACCTGCAGGTCTCGAGCGCGGAGGCGCACGATGGGGCCTGGAACGAGACGCTCGAGGCCTGCCGCGAGCTGGGCGTGGGCAATGCAGTTCGGGCTCTGAGCGAGGCGGAGGTCGCAGAGCGCTGCGCGTCGCCCGCCTTCCGCGGCGGCGCCTACTTCCCCGACGCCGCGACGGTCCAGCCCGCCCGCCTCGCCCTCGGCCTGCGCGAGCGCCTGCTCGCAGCCGGGGTCGAGATCTACGAGCGTTCGCCCGTCCAACGCCTGACCCCCGGTCATCCCGCCGCCGATCGAAGCTTTGTGTCCCCTATGGGGGGCAAAAATCCTCGAGATGCCCGAGGTGGGGGGGTTGTGGCGACGACCCCGGCTGGCACGGTGCGCGCCGGCGCGGCGGTTGTCGCGATCGGCGGCGCCGCGAAAGCGCCACACGCGCCGCTGCGCGACTCGCTCACGGTCACCTCGTCGCACATCGTCCTGACCGAGCCGGTGCCGGAGCTGCTCGAGCAGATCGGTTGGACCGGGGGAGAGTGCATCACCGACAGCCGCGCCCTGATCGACTACTTCCGCACGACGCCGGACGGCCGCATCGCCTTCGGCTGGGGCGGCGGCCAGATCGCGATGGGCGCCCGCCTGCACGGCCGCAACGAGTTGGACCCGGCCGTGATCGCCGCCACCGCCGCCCGCCTCCGCGAGTACTTCCCCGGCCTCGCCGGCAAGCGCCTGACCCACGCCTGGGGCGGCCCGATCGACGTCTCCCCGACCCACATCCCCATGGTCGTCCCCCTCCATGGCAGCCGCAGCTTCGCCGCCGCCGGCTACACGGGCAACGGCGTAGGCCCCTCCCACATGGTCGCCCGCACCCTCGCCTCCCTGGCCCTGGGCCGCCGCGACGAGCACAGCTCGCTCCCCTTCGTCGATCCTTCCCCCCAGCGCGTCCCGCCGGAGCCCTTCCACTGGCTGGGAGGCGAGGTCATCCGCCGCGCCCTCACCAACAAGGAGCAAGCCGAGCTCGCGGGCCGCCGCCCGCACCCCATCAGCTCCCTGGTCTCCAAGGTCCCCCAACTCCTCGGCTTCCACATCGGCCGCTGAGGAGATGCGTTCGCTGTTTGCATCTCTATTCGCCACAAACCGCGAACGCGCGTTGCGGACGGTGGGGGTGGCCTCGACGACGCCTCGCGAAGCGGCTCCTGGCGGGTGATCCCGAGCCGCGAAGCGGCACCAGATTCCACCGCCCGCAGGGCGGTGGCAGGCACTCGGCGAGGCGACTCCCGCCGTCCCCCTACCAGCGCGAAGTAACGACCTTCTTCCGGGTGTAGAAGTCGACGGCGTCCGTGCCGTTGGCGTGGAGGTCGCCGTCTATGGAGTCCTCCCAGCCGCTGAACGGGAACCAGGCGACGGGGGCGGGGACGCCGACGTTGACGCCGAGCATGCCCGCCTGCGCCTCGTAGCGGTAGCGGCGGGCCGCCTCGCCGGACTGGGTGAAGATCGCGCCGGCGTTGCCGTAGCGGGAGCCGTTGAGGAACTCGAGCGCCGCATCGAGCGTGTCGACCTCTACCACGGTCAGCAGCGGGCCGAAGAGCTCCTCGCGGGCGAGCTCGGAGTCCGGGTCGTCGACCGCGGCGATCGTCGGGCCGAGCAGGGTTCCGGCCGGGCCCGCGTCGCCTCGGCCGTCCAGCAACAGCTTGGCGCCGCCGCCCGCCGCTCTCTCAATAGCTTCAGCCACCTTGTCCCTCGCGGCTGCCGAGACCATCGGGCAGACGTCGGTCGCCTCGTCCGCGCCCGACCCGACCCGCAGAGATGAAGCCGCGGCGACGAGCGCCTCGCGCACCGCGGCCCGCCGCGCCTCGTCGCCGACGACCACGCACACCGACCCCGCCAGGCAGCGCTGGCCGGCTGCGCCGAAGGCGGTGCCCATGATCGCCGGCATCGCCCGCTCCAGGTCGGCGTCGGGCATCACCACCAGCGAGTTCTTGGCGCCGCCCAGCGCCTGCACCCGCTTGCCGGTGCGCACCGCGCCTTCGGCGACGATCCGCGCCGTCTCCGCCCGGCCGACGAATGAGATCGCGTCGATGCCGGGGTCGTCGAGGATCGCGCTGACCGCGTCGCGGCCGCCGTGGACGAGGTTGACGACTCCGGGCGGGATCTCCGCCACCGAGTCGACGATCTCCGCGATCAGCGCCGCCGGGCGCGGATCCTGCTCGGAGGGCTTGAGCAGGAAGGCGTTGCCGCAGGCGATCGCGTAGGGAAGGAACCAGAGCGGGATCATCGCCGGGAAGTTGAACGGGGTAATCGCGGCGACGACGCCGACCGGCTGGCGCAGCATCTCGACATCGACGCCCGCGGCAACCCCCTCGAGGATCTCGCCCTTGAGCAGGTGCGGGATCGCCGCCGCCGACTCGACCGACTCGATCCCACGGCCGACCTCGCCGTCGGCGTCGGCCAGCGTCTTGCCCATGTCGGCGGTGACGAGCGCGGTCAGCTCCTCCCGCCGCGCTTCCAGCCCCTCGCGCAGCGCCAGCACCGCCCGCGCCCGCCGCTGCGGCGGCGTCGCCCGCCATGCAGGCTGCGCAAGCCGCGCCGCCTCAACCGCCTCGCGAACCTCCCGAGCCCCACAGAGCGGCACCAGCGCGACAACCTCCCCCGTCGCCGGATCGACATCCTCCAGCTCCTCAACCCCGTCCGCCTCGCGCCAGCCCCCACCGATGTAGTTGCGCAGCATCACATCACCCATGCGTTCGCTCCATGTAGGGCACAGGGCGACAAACAGCGAACGCACCGAGGGAGAGACCGGCGGTCGTCTCGACGGTTCGCTCTTTGTCGAGCACAGGGCGACAAACAGCGAACGCATCGAAGGAGGTCGGGGGTCGCCTCGACGATGCCTCGCGAAGCGGCTCCTGACGGGTGGTCCGGAGCCGCGAAGCGGCACCAGATTCCACCGCCCGAAGGGCGGTGGTAGGCACTCGGCGAGGCGACCCCCGACCTCCCGGCATCACGCCGCCTCCGCCGCGCCGACTGGCAGCGGCGCCGCCTTCTCCGGGCGGACGCTCGCCATGCGCTCGGCCCGGCGCTGCTGCCAGAGGACCAGCGCGGCGGCGGTCGCGGCGACGACGAAGAGCATCGTCGCCAGCGCGTTGACCTGGACCGGGATCCCGCGCAGGCTCACCCCGTATACGTAGAGCGGGAAGGTCACCGTCGTCCCCGAGTTGAAGTTCGAGATCACGAAGTCGTCGATCGAGAGCGCGAAGGCGAGCAGCGCCGCGGCGACGATCCCCGGCGCCAGCAGCGGCAGCGTCACCGTGC